>Ga0179593_1631396_pt1 | contig 26302 bp, 31 predicted proteins | sample CZODoug2_1_08_16_FD_185931 | JGI IMG/M metagenome (GOLD analysis project Ga0179593, IMG submission 185931) | Vadose zone soil fungal communities from Angelo Coast Range Reserve, California, USA - CZODoug2_1_08_16fungal (PacBio error correction) | ecosystem: Environmental > Terrestrial > Soil >...
CAGGGAGACCGTTGGAAACAACTGTCAAAAGTAAAAAGGGGAGAAAAAATCGTGGGAAAAAACCTTTGGGAAGCGAAGAACGTAGCAAAGGGGGGAAAAAATTACGCCAGAAAAAAGAAAAAGTAATCAAGTTGGGACGAAAAAAGGGGAAAGAAATCAGACCAGTTTCAAGGGTTCGACGAGATGAATGGAGCTCAAAAAAAGAGAAAAAGGAGGACCACATAAAGTGACGTTGGGAAGATTCCGCAGCCCATCACATTTCCTAGCAGCCAACCCTTCTTAGGAAAAGAGATTCAAACAAATGAGCTGAGGGGAGAGGAGTACAAGAGCTTGAAAGAAAAGATTCTTGAAGACAACTGGGAAAACTTGCTATGGAGGGAAAGAAAAAATTCCTGGGGAGAGAGGTTAAAAGAAAGGAAAGTCTCACCAAATTGGACGAAAAATAATAAAGCTTTATCAAAAGAAAACGACCAAATCGTGGAGAATACGTCCAAGATGGAGTCGAAAATTCAAAGGAGGAAAGATCATGAAGGAAGTCGGTGAACGCAAAAAAACTACAACGAAGGAAGTAAAAAACCAGTCAAGGGTCAAAACCGGAAAATTAGGAGAAGGGGGAATCCGAAGGGAAAAGAGTTTAGTGAACGTTTTGGGACTAAAGAAAAAAGCGACGGAGCAGCAGAGGTCGACAAGGTATTTCACTAGCCCAGGGAAAAAGCGGGGGGTTCGAGGAAAACAGAAGAATGTTTAGGAAGAGAAAGTGGACGGAAGGGGGCTTAGAGAAAAATTTTGGGGGGGTGAGTGCAGGGCAAAGGATCAGCTTCAACAAGTCCGCGAGGAAAAAACCAGAAGAAGATCATCGGAGATATGAAAGAATTGGGAGGGAACAAGGGACGTTACGAGCGAAAGGGGTCCAGGGCTTGCAAACGCGAAAAGAGTGGCAAAAAAAAAAAAGGTGAGCGCGACACCCAGGAATCAGGGGCATGAAACCGGAGGGAAATTTTCCGCACGTGTTACTGTGAAAGCTCAAATCTGGGGAAAAGTCGAAAACCGACCAACACGAAATTCGAAAAAAACACCCTGGGACACAATAGCTGCAGGGGAGGGGGGTCTCACAAACATTGGATTTGAAGGCTGTGGGGGCGCCAGAAAACGAACAACCGGACACCCCACTGCCGAAAAACATCGAAGAAACTACGAAGACGGGGTCGACCACAGGGACGGACGCGAGCTCAAAAACGAACCGAAAAAGCAGTGTAAAAAAAGGACGTCATGAACTAGCATCGGAAGCAAGTCACGCGGGGGTGGAAGAAACATCAACAAAAAGCAGCAGAAAAACTCCACACACCAAGTCACGATTATTCAACGTAAAAGGGGTGTAAAAACCACACGGAGGACCGGAGTTCGGGGGGGTCAAACCGAACTCGGGGAAGGTGGTGGAAGATTGGAGGTCAAACAACGTGTTCCAAGGGAGACCTAGTTAAAAAAAGAAACTCGACCAGGAAGGAGCCAATCGGTCACCGGGGAAAGCATCCGGTACGCCGCCTCAAAACAAAAAAAGCTTAAACTGGGTCCACTCTGTTTCAAAGGTCGTTTTCGGGGACGACGAAGCCTGAAAAACTTTTGAAATCCAGGTAGACACCACTCGGAAAGCAGGGGAGTCAACCCCAATACGTGGGGCGAAGGGTGGAGGGGGCTCCTGGGAAGGCGTTTGGTATTTGGGGAGAAAAATCCCGGAGAGAAAAAAAAGGGGAAGTGTCTAATTAGAAACCAACTGTCCTTTATTGAAAAAGGATGAGTGAGAAAAACGAAAAAAAATCTCTAGGACGAATCACTTGGGAAAGTTAATTGGAAAGTTTACGAATTTCGATCACAGTGAGGATCCAAAAGACTTCCGTTCTCACCGGCGTCATGCACCAAAAAACTCTCAAATTCCTTTGGGGGGAATTTCTCCGTGTGAAAACCAAACGGGGGTCCTTCAGGGTCAGACTACTGAATCCTCTAGGCGTCTACAAAAAGTGATACAGCCCACAGGTAGACTGGTACTCCTAGGAGGGTTTGGTACTCTTACTGAAACAATCCAGTGCCCAGGGAAAGACACTCAAGAGGGGGAAACGCTTTTCCGGGTCTGCGGGGGAGCCTAAATTTCGCCTGAAAGGGAGCACAAAGGGAGCGTCCCGGAAAAGAAAGAAGAGCTGTGGAAGTCGGGGAAGCGGTCCCATGAAGCGCAATCGGAGTTGCCATAAAGAGGGTGCACCCGCTCCCGAGAGCGTAAAAGGCCATCTTAACGAAATTAACAGCGACAAAGACTAGACCCCTAAGGGGTGATTGAATTCTAAGGTTGGAGAAACAACAAAGACTGGTCAGTCTTAAAACGAACGCCAGTGAGGCTTGGAGGTCTATATTCTAATCAGGGGAGGGGTCCAGGGATCCCTACCGGGGAGGATATTGCGCGAAAGAAAAAAGGGGGGGGGGTGTGGAAAGGGGGGGGAGCGAATACGGGAAATGTTCTTAAAGATTGGTTAGGGTGGTCCGGGGACCTGCCTTGAAGTTGCGGTGATTCCTCGGGGGAGCCACAGAGGGGGGGGGTTATGAACCTGGGAAAAAAAGGACTTCTCTCGAGACAAAATGTCCGCATAGAGGAGTGGTCATGGAGGGGGTGGAGAAGACGACGCGCACGGAGTGTGGTGGGGGGGGGGGGGGGGGGGGGTGGGGGGTGGAGGAACGGAGGGACTCGGGACTTCTCAAAAAGAGAGAGAAACACTGAGAAGGGGGAAAAAAGGGAAAAAAGGCGAAGAAAGGACGCGGAACTGCAAATGCTTGACGATGCGGACATCTGGGAGTCCGATGTTCGAGAAAAAAAAAAGGGCCAAGACCTCCCGAAGGATAAAAAATAAAAGAAAAAAATCAAACAAAAGAAGAAGACGGCCCATGAAACCAGCCTAACGGTAATATACGACGAGCCATATCTCCGAAGTCAAGAAGAAAGGTTGTGAGGAAAACCCAAAAAAAAGCCAAGACGAGCGGCCAACACCCCACGAACTCTTGAAGCCGAAAAATTGGTAGCAGAATGTCCAAATGGAACATCGGGGAATCTACTCGAATGGGCGGGGCGGACAGGAGTGGTGTTCAAAAGAGGGAAAGAGGGTACAGAGGGGACTACGGAAGAGGGTGGAACGTCCGTAGCTGGAGTAGTGAAAAAAACCTAAAAAGACTGAAGAGAGCCGGGGGACCAGTAACGATTCAGAGGGAAAATCTGAAAAAAAAGGGAAAAAAAACATTCCAAAGAGGGGGACTGAAGAAGTGTTAGAGATAAGCGTCCCCGAACGGGGAGGAAAAGGTCTGACCGAAAGGAAAATAAGAAGGAGCCCTCTCAAGGAACAGTATGAAAAAAAGATCGATAAGAGTGACACTTACCATACACCGAAAACGCGCGGAAGTCCCAAGTCCAAGGTCCATTGAGGAAGACAGAAATGAAATCAAGGGCTCCTGGGAGAAAAATACGTCAAAAAAAACTTGGACGCCGAAAAGAGAGACATCTACCCATAAACGTCCATCGAGGAGACTAGGTCGTGCCGCCTAAAATTTCAGGGAACTTTTGGATACAAAAAATCTTGTAGAGAAAAGCACGTGAGAAAAGAATCCAGCCTGTAACGAAAAATGGCCTACTAAAGCGCTTTGTAAAATAATTTGGGGAAAATTCTTCCGAAAGCCGTTCCCTAAAGAACAGAGGGGATCCTGAAACTGAATCTGGAAATACAAAGAAACATGTGCACAGGGAGCGGAGAAGAGCCGTTCAGCTTTTGAAAAAGAACATCACCGTTGTGGACCAAGGGGGACTTCCAGGGGGGACAGATGGCGACGTTGGAGAAAATCTTGGGGGAAGGGAACCCGCCGGGGGACCTCGCGGGGGAAGAAGACCAGGCCCACCCGCAAGAGTCCCCTGTCCGCATGGAAAAGGGTGACTTAAGAAGACGTGTGGGGGGCGTCAATTGGTAGGGGAAAAGAGACGCTCCGGGTGCACGAAAACGGCCTCTTGAAAGAGGGGTCGACCGGCAGTAATCGCTTGGGAAAAGAGGGGTCAGGGAACAGAATTTCCCCAATGGGAAAGGTCCGATCCGTCCCATCAACGCTACCTCGGGGTAGCTGCAGGAAAAAGGGCGGCAGAGCATTGGTGCGGTCCCCATAAGGGTGGATCTGGGGGACACTAGAGAAAAAAAGGAAGTTGGTGGCACTAACTGAAGCCTGGTAATCCGCAAAAACCGGACTATGGGGATCGGAGCGATTTACCTCCCGAAAGAAACGGCAGTCCACCGACAAGTTGGGAGGGGAAATTAAGGGGGCCGATGAGGAAGACAAGTCCCGCGGAGCGAGGGGTAAAGGGCGCCACAGCCCAGGGATCCAGCGAATTCCAAACGAAAAAAAAAGGCAAAATCGACATGCTAAAAAGGGAGTCTGAATCCGACGAAGAGAAGGCGTGAAAGGAAAAGGGAAGAGGGAAGAACACAACGATTACGTTCGTGTCGGGCTTTGAGCTGCCCAAAAGAGGACAGCAGTGTCCTACAAAAGAGAAAAAAGGGACAGGTGGCGAGGGAACATCAATACGACGGGACTGATCCTCAAGAAAGAAAAAAGCTTTCTGGTCAGGGGCACCAAGGATTTCGGGCGCGAAAAACTTCAAAGAGCATTCGCAAAGGGCGTGGCTGGAAGAGGGTAGAGAAACCTTGAAGCCAAGGAGACGTTGGCCAGAAAAGAGGGAAATCTCCATTCACAGAAAAACAAACCAGATATGGTGAGGCACGTCCAAGGGACGGGCCTCAAAGGGGAAAGGCGCATCACCAAAGGGACGACGAATGCTCCAGGACAGGAAAAGACTTCCATTGGAAAAACGGGAAGGATATACGAGCAGAAGGGGGGTTGCCCAAAACCAGAGATGGGAGGGGGGGGAAGTGAGGAAATAATTGGAGACTTGGGGGGAACGATGGTCTTGAGGGGACGCGAGCACAACCTACAAAAACCAAAAAAAACGGGGGGAGGAAAGTGCAAATGGCACAAGCAATCGAGCTGGGGACACCACGAAGGACAGCGTTGGGGCAGGACTACCGATCACAACAGAACAAAATTCGGCTCGGGGGGGAATTTGAAAAAAGGGACGATCAACGGAGTACCAAAACGTGTCGCGCAAGTTAAACAGGGTTGCAAAAGCGCCTGACAGCCCAATGGCCACGGACTCACGGAAGCGGGCCTTGTGGAAAATGAGGGAAAGAACGGCGGCAGCTGCGGGCGGGGACGGAGGAACCAGTAAAAAGTAGGGCGGGGGACTGAAGAGAAGACTGTGAAAGTGGGGAAGCAGCGGGCTGAACCATAAAAAAGGGGGGTTAAGAATCACGAGTCTGGGCTTATGTCAGATTTTCTAGAAAGGGAAACCGTATCTGTGAAGCTCAGTGACCCGAGGCAACTATCTGAAAACCTCGGAAAAACTAAAAGAAAACCGTGAAAGAAAAAATGCCGAAAGAGATCTTCAACTCACATGCCTTATCTCTGTTGGATCGTCGGGGCCCGGGATCCTGCAAGGGGATGAGCTCAAGGGAGATGCAGGCCAGCGGGCAAAGCCTTGACGATTCAGAGCGGGAACGGCAAAGTCCAAAAAAAGCAAATTGCAGGAGTGTTTTCGAGGGGCAGCAAAAGCACCTCCTGTGGGAAACCCCAACGGACGCCGCTCAAAGAACAAAAAAAGAAAGGACGATGTCCGGCGCTGGTGTGGACAACCTTCAGCCCAGCGTTTTCGGGCTTGAACCGAAGGGAAATGACAAAAAGGAAGGGGTGAAATCGACTCAAAGGAAGATCTACCAAAAGGAAAGTTTTCGCAATCGGCAAACTTTTTTCAAAGACGGGCTGCCTCGAGAAGCGTTTTCGTACCGAGGCCTGCCACGCGAAACCAGGTAAAGAATAAAGCGTTTGGTGGCTTTTGGACCCATCAGGTGGACTGCATGGGAAGAACTCTTTGGCGTGGGCCAGTTTCAAAAAGGGGGGCAGGACAAAGGGGGAAAAATCAAGATGCAAGGGGGCGGACGGTGACGAAAAAGTTGCACGTCACCCGGCAAAGGGGAAGCAAAGGAAAACCAAAATAACGGTAATGTTGGAATCGAGGGTGGCGGTCGCCCTTGGCAGCGGTGGGGCGGGGCCGCCGGGTGCCAGGCGGGGAAAGGAACCCAAAACCGGGTCGGGTCGGGAAGCGGTCAAGGAAAAAAAGTTCTAAGGGGGAACGTCACTAGCAGCGACCATCAAGATCGTGAAAACTTTCAGGGCGCAGGGAGGATCGGAAAAAAAAACAATCAAAAGAACGAACGGGCATGAAAGCATTTGCCGCAGGCGCGAACATCTGAAGATTCTCACCAAGGAAAGGGTCACGCCAATGCACCGCACGCGTTGGGTCACGTGCCTCCAGGGAACTAGTCGGGAACTCTGAATCCTAAAGACAGTGTTTTGAGTGGTGCAGAAAGGGAGTCCGGGGAAAGGGGAACTCGTGACCCGCCCGGGGTGGGGGTTCCAGGGCCTGAGAGATTAATCACAAGCTCGGTCGCTTGGGGGGAAGTCGTCTTTTTCCATTATAAGCGTGATACTTACCCTGAAAAAAAACGCGGCGCAAACGTGAAAAAAGAACAAAACGTAATAGCGTTTGGGGAATTTCCTTTTGGCTGGGGATGAGCACGAAAAAAGCGCTGGGGCCATGCGGAAAAAATTCGCGGGCCAAGCGGCAAACAGAATGAACATCGAGAAAAAAGAGCTGTAAGACAGAAATAGGTCTGAGGCCGCTGTTTTGAGGGGGGGGTACTCCGGACCAACTCGGGAGAGGGCTGATTCAGTTAAAAGCGTCGGGGATGTCCCTCCTTCAGCCATCCTCCACGGTTGATTTCAAAAACTGGGGGAGACACAGAAGGAAGCCCTGTGGTGAGTGGGGGACGTGTAGCGAAGGAAAAAGGGAAAGCGATTCCTATTAGGGGAAAAGGGGACGGGGGTGTCCGGGGTCGTCTTCTCTAACGGGCGGGTTTGCCAGGGGATTCTCGCGCTATTTGGGTGGGACGGAGGGAGAGAGGGGGGTTCCTGGGAAAGAGATCTTGAGACCGACTCACGATGGGACAGACTACCTAATCAGGTGTAAAGAAAGGGTCGAAAAACGAAAATCATTCCTGGATCGTCCGCGGATCTCTCTAAAAAGAGGATAGGAGAATATCCCAGCAACGATGTTCAAATGATGCCCGGAGAAGAACGACCACTGCGGAGGGAACATCGTGAAAGGAGGGTCGAGCCTGAACGGAAGTTTCACCCGCAAAAAAAAGAAAAAGCGCCCTCCCTGCACAAAAAAAGAGAGTCCCTCGCGTAATCCAGCGTAACGCCCGCGCCCCCAAAGCCCCAAGCCCCAAAAAAACCGTATCGAAAAAAAAAAAAAACTCCAACCCAAACGAGAAGAAAAAAAATAAGGTGGGGACCCTCCCACAAGACAGCCCGCGGCGCAGTAAAGGCCCACCCATCCAAGAGGAAAACTCACACCAGAGAAGGAGTTAAGACCAACCCAGGCGGTGCCCCCCTCAAACAGCTCCAACCTCGATCAGCCTTGTCGGTACAAAAAAACCGGAGGGAAGGACCGCCTGGTCAAAAAGAGCTAAAAGAGAAAAGCTCTCTAAAAAAAGCTCCCGACCTCTTGGGCCGGAAGACCCCGAAAAACAGGCGTTGACAAGAAAACCTCGGGGAAAAGCGGTGAAAGGCAGAATTTACGAGAAAAAGGTAAACAGACGAACATCCCACGCGACTCCAAGGGGGAATCCCGTACGGTCCGCCAAAAGAGGGGGGGTCCGCGAAAAAAAAAAAGGCCTCCGAAGAGGCTGTCGCAACGCCAGACAACCAGAGCGCGAAGCATTCCACTCGATCAAGCGCAAACTAAGAAGGGAGGGCGGAGGTCCCCGGAAAAGACCGGGGCCAGGAGAACACTGACACCTTCCCGTGACGGGCCCGTGGAAGGAAGCGAGAAGGAGACGTGATGGGGGAGGAAGGAGCCCCGCCCGAGGGATAAAAAGACCCGAACAGCCTAACTCCCAGCACCTCAGGCGAGACGCTATCCAAAAAAAACGGGAAAAAAAACCGTGTACAAGGGGGGGAGCCTCCCAAAAAAAGGGTAGCAAAAAACCAGCATCTTCATCCAGCGCACCCACTCAATACTGGGAAGAAAAGAAAAAATCCACACGCGGGATCCCTTATTTGGGGGGGGGAGAAATGCTTCAGCTGCAGTGGGAACCCTACCGGAAAACTCCTGAAACGCCTGCAAAAAAGTCTGGCAGAAAAAGTCCCTTGGGAAAAACAAGTCCCTCGGCAAAGGACCTCGTTACGAAACAAAGGGGGGGGAATCCGAGCCAGCCGTCCGATGACTTTCAACCTTAAAAGAAAACCGCGGGGGATCCGTCTTGAGAGGAGAAACTTCCAGTGTCCAAAAAAGAAAGCTTCCAAAACGATAAAGCCCGCAGAATCGTCCCCGGTCCGCGGTAACAGGTGTCCAAAACTGGCGGGGAAATGGAAGGTCGGGGGGAAAAAAAATTGTGACGAAAAAGAATCGGGCCGATAAACAAGGCCGCGAACGAGGGTCTGACCGGAATTGAACGAACGAGATGGAAGGAACCGCTGAGAAAACGGGGGTTTGCCGGCCAGGGAAGGAGTCGAGCCCGGAAACACCAGACCGATCAACTCTGTAGGTCCTGCCTGTGAGGGGGGCCAGTCCGCGAATAGTTACTGCGATCAAGGGGCAGCCTCAAAAGAAAAATTTGACAAAAAAAAAATGTTTTGAAACGATAGCAGTTGACAGACGCAAATGGCTTAAAAAAAACGCGTGCAGGGTACTATTCGGGTCGACGGATCCAACAAAATCCTGGAGGGAAGCGCCGAGCGGAAAAACCGCAATAGGCTGGGAAATGACGCTCAAAGATTCGGACAATCCGCAAAGCACCGGAAAAAAGGAAAATCGGGGGCAAGCCCTGCGCGATCGGGGAGAGTACCAAACGGGAGCGCCGGCAAAAGGGGAGGTCTACATTCATTATGCAGGAAAAAACGAGGAAAATCGACAGAGTTGAAAAGGAAAGGACTCGGACAAGAAATATGACTCGGTCTCGGCTATGGGGCGGCCCCTGAAAAGCTTAAGCCGTGGGTGCAACAGCAAAAAGATGCCTCGTCAATGCAAAAGGAACTCGAAGGGAAGGGGGGTAAGGGGGAGGAGGAGAAAAAAAGACTCCAAAAGTCGCAAAAAAAAAGTCCTCAAGTAAAAAAACCCCACAAATCGTTTGGAAACTGGGCTCCCAAGAAACGAAAAAACCTCGGGGAAAGGGAAAAGTAAAGAAACCAGGAGGAGCATTCGCGAAACGAAGGCAGGCTGCCGCTGGAGAGGACAATAGCCCGAACGAATAACTGGGGGCCGGAATCCGGATCAGGAACAACAAAAAAATAGAGAGGGGGAGTCCCGCCCAAGTAAAAGGAGTTTTCTGTCGGAAAAACGTTGCCGCGCAAAGACCCACGATAAAAAAACGCGCGAATGCTCGGGAAAGCAGGTAAAGGCCGTACGAAGGGAAACCTCTTGGAACCGTTCAAAAATGTTGGGTCGTGTACTTTTGAGGATAGGGGGGGGCGATAACTTGAGGGGAAGTCCAGGGTGATTTGGCAGCGCAAAAAAATCCCCCGAGGAGAGTTTGGTAGGACCGGTGCTAAAAAGAAAAAAAAGAATCGAGCTGCAACCACAACTGAACTTCACGAAAAAAAAGAAGACCAAGAAAAATCTGTTGGATCGAGACTTGGATCTTCACGAAAGGAGAGAGACGGAGCGTTTCCAGCCAAACAGTCAAGACGCCAGGGGGGAGGGTTTTTTTTTTTTTCAACGCAGGCTAGGCCAGTTGGGGGGGGGAAAGAGCGAGAAAGCGAAGGGGGAGCACCCCAGCTGGGACTCCGGTCACTAAGCGGGACGTGGCTGCCAGCAAGGGGAGATGAGGGAAGGAAAAAACTCGCACTGGAGGGGAGCCCCGAAGGCAGCGGCTGACCGCAACCGGACCGCGAGGCTACCAATGGAAAAGTTTGTTTTTTAGAAGAAAGTACTAAAAAAGGAAAAGGTTCTTCTTGCGGGGGGAGAACCCAAAAGGAATTCGTTTCCAACACCCCATGGAGCTTTTGAACAACCCAAGAGGCAAAGGAGGGACAACCCCGACACCACTTCTTCGGAAGGAGAAAAACTCACACGAAAGGTCCTTAGGAAAGGGTAGTCCTTTTGAAGGGAAAGACTCTACCGCAAAAAGTCTTGTCGCTATCTAGGCGCAAAAACGTCATCAGTTAATAGGACCCATCTGAAAGAAGAGCTTTCGAGGAAAGGGGAAACGTTCAAAAGAAGATCGTGGGGCAAAAGGTTTCCGTTCCGCCAGCTGGCCGCTGGGGGGGCGTCAACCTTGAACATCCAAAAACAATGAAAAAGGATTCCGGCCGCTGGGGGGAACCCTTCAGCTGGACCGGGGGCGGCGGTGGCGGGCCTGACCGTGGGAACGAAGGAAACGTTTACACGAAGGGGGAAAAAGGACCTGAAAGAAGAAGCAAACAAACTTCTCCATCGGAAAAACTTTGCAAGTAAGACCGTTAACATGTGGCAGGGGGGAAGAAGAAAGTTTGTGAAGGGCGCGGAGAAGGAAAGTGCCCCCTGGTGGAACGGGAATGGAAAAAAAAATCGTTTTTCGGAAAAAAGTCAAATGATGGGGGGGGGCTTCAGGCAAGACGTATCAGATGCAGGGGGGGAAAAACCACAGGGGGTCACAGGGGGGAGGGGAAAAATTCCGGCGGGGGAAAAAAAAGGGCGTGAACAACAGACCGTTTATGTGGAAAAATGAGCGTGTTGAGTGCGCTTGTTCAGACTGCAACGTTGGGTGGGTGAGGGAGCATGGATGCAGCGCGGGCGTTGCCGAAGAAGAAAACCACCAAAACGCTGGAAAGGGGATCTCGAATGACAGGAGTCGATGGAAACACGAGCAGTGGCTCCGCCGAAAAAAAATCGAGGGGAAAGGAGGGGAAAGTGAGCGTGGGCCGCTGGTCAGCGGAAGGGGGAGAACAGGGCCATCTGGGAAGAACGTGGCGAGCAATTTCTTGAAAACGGCCGGTCGCCAAAGGGGCAAGGAAAAATGGAATTAAAAAGGGGGAAGAAAAACCTGGGGGGGGAAAAGAGTTTGGCCTTGAAGAAAACGGTTTGCAGGGCGTTCCCTCCCACAAAGCTGAAGAAAAAAACCGGAAGAACAACTGTTGTGGGAAGGGCAAGAGTTTACTAGTGGAACACTGTTGGGGAGGGGAAAAAAAAAAAAAAAAACACCGGAAAAAGAAGCTGGGGTGCGGGACCTGGCGTGCGCTACAAACTCCGAGGGCGCGTTGGGACGTACAGTTTAACATGGATGACCAGGGAAAACCCGCGGAAAGGGAGAACGTGTAACGGAAACAAAGGCCAATCGCGTGTCGGAAACGATACCGAAGGAATCCGCGGGTGATTCGAGGTCTGGGTTCCGAGGAACTCGAAGGGGTACATCTGAAAAAAGGGATGGAAAAATCTCAAGAAACTAACCAAAAATCGTTATTCCTAAGGAGGCTGTTTGGATGTGGATAAGGAAAATACCGGGGAAAAACTAAACGTCGTCAGGGGGAGGGGCTACAACGCGGCGGATTTTCCGCTCACAAAAGATCGGGGAAGGAATTTGTGGGAAGGGAGACATAACCCCCGAACCTCCTGGGTAGGAAAGTGGCCTTGGGTGGGGAGAAAAAAGCCGCGAGTCTTTCAGGGCGGCGTGGGCCGGGTAAGTCCTCGGGGACCAGGGGTTCCGGGAGGTCTGAGAAAAAGCGATTGTGGTCTAGGCAGGAAGGGGGCCGGGGACCACTTCGAGGCAGATGACTGACTTCAGGGGAGCAACTTGTCCGGAAATACCCGTTAAGGAGGACGAAGCGTAAGCAATTTTAGAAAGGAACCTCGTCGCTGATCTCTTCAACCAAAAGGGGGGAAAGGGGAGAAGAAACTAAGGGGGAAAAATGATGCGCGCCAGGAAAAGGGAAAACGATTACGGACCACTTCGGGGAATGCGGGGACATCGTGCTGAGAGCGAGCAGACTCGAAGGTGGAAAAAAGACCGAAGAGGAACTCAAGAAAAAGAGGACCTACCTAGAAGAAGTCTCTAAAAACAAAACGCGAAGCAAGTACCCGTACCAACCGCCAAAGCGAAAAAACGTAAAGAAAAAGCCAAGCAAAACCGCCGACCACGGTATGTGTCTGGGACCACCTTCAAAAAGAACCGCCGGAGCGAAAAAAACGGACGGAAATAACGAAGAAGAAATCGTCAGGGTAAAATCGGGGGCCACCGTGTGCCACCATCAAACCAGCCCTCGAAAATCATAAAACGGAAATGCGAAGCAATGTCAGGTGTTAAGAGGGGCCCTCAAGGAAAACGTCCCGCCGTTTGGACGCGAGGACCGCGAGGGAATCTGGGCTCGGAGGAAAAAGGGGGGTACGTTTAGCAAGGGAAAAACTGCAGCGCAGGTAAAAGAAAGATACTCTAATGAAGAAAAAACCAGTCCCAACACATCCGGAAAGACGAGATGGTAGCGCCTCAAGCCCCGACCGCCCCAGCGGAGGGGGAAAACAATCCTCAAAAAGGGGGAAAAACAAGCTACAAAAGAAAAATATCCGTACCGGGGGAGAACCGAGGAATGAAGGGGGCCGCCTCAGAAAGCAAGTTCTGGATTGAAGACAGGCCAGTGGCACGACACAGGGGAATGGCTGGAACCTGGAGAAAAGGGAGGAGGAGCGTTGGAGAAAAAACGCCAAAAAAATCCCAAAGACAAAACGAAGCTCACAGGGGACAATCATAGGCATCGAGAAGGTCGAGGTGCCATCGACTAGGGGGGAGTAGCGATCCCGCCGAAAGAAAAAAACGCCGCCGTAAAAGAAAAAGAACCCCTGGCAAAAAATGCCCCAAGGAAGCCAAACAAAAAAGAGATACCTTATGGGGGGAAAGGCCATGCTAGGCACCCGGGGAAAAAAAGAACGGCCCACCTCGGTCAAAGGTACAGACCAATCTTTCTCGCGACGCTGCCAAGGGAAAGATGGGGGGAAAAAAACGCTCCTACGCCTCAGGGGGGGAACGCTTTGAAAAAAAAAGCCCTTGTCCCGGTGAGACACCCCCGGTTGAGCAATGTTGACAGTCCGTGGGAGAAAAGCGCAGTCGCAAAACCACGGAGTGGGGAAAAAAGCTGGCAAAGGGTAGAAAAAAAAGAAACCCGTTCGTCAAAAAACCGGTCCCGCCCGGCAGGTCACCCGCCGGATGACGGGGGGGGATTTTGTTGAGGGACGGTACGACCATCCGGACGAAAAAAAGAAAAAACTCCACCCCCGCGGGGGAAAAATGACCGAGCTCTCAACGCGGAAAAAAAATTGACGCGCCCACTCGGTTTAACCGTCCGGAAATGATGCGGACAAACCCAATTGGTCCGGCCTGAAAAAAAGTCATCCACACGACGAACACTAGGGGGGGACTCCGCCTGTGGATGGAATCCGAAAAATGGCAAGGTTTGTCCCTATTGTACAAAAAACGAAAGAGCCGGGGGCGAACTTAGGCAGGTTTGAACAGCACAAACAAAAATTGGAGAAAAAGGTCGGGATCTTCAGGAGAGGGGAGACTAAAGTTCCCTGCAGTCCGCGCGAAAAAAAAAAAAAGGACACCGTCAAGGGGGGTTCACTGGAAAGGACGATGGCAGAAAAAAAAAAAATGCCCGCAGGGGAAGGTCCCTCTGGGCCCCAAACCGTTCGCGGCGCGAGTTCCAGGGCGGTCACTCCTGTGCAAGAGAATTCAGAAAAAACCGTGATCAAAAAAGAAAAGAAGCGCGCATTCCCAGGGAGAAAACGCTATTGCCGGCCCGACCAACAGGCGTGGTGCAGCGACTAATTCAATGACGTGCAATCACGGTCCAAAAGAAACGCGCTTTTGCCTGGTCGGAACAGCAAGAGTAAAAAAAAACGCCAGCAAAAAAGTACACTACAACACGAAAGGGGGAAGGCGAAAGCGGGCGCTCGAAGGAGGAAAGAAAGCAGAACTGCGAAGAGGACATAACAAGCGAGTCGTGGGGCGGCAAAAAACAACGTGAAAAAAAACCATTAACGTGCAAGGGGGAAGAAGGGGAACTCATCCCTCGCAGACACAACACACTTATGTAAAGAAGAGATGGGTGAAGAAGAGGAAAAGTCCAGTAGTGTCCGTGGCCGGCTCACGGTGGGGCACAAACGGCCGAAGGCCTCGGCCGAAGGTTCTTTGAGAAAAAAAGCGAAAAAGCGCGGTGGGCGATGCCCCCAACCAACAGAAATGTGCACCCGGTCACTGGGCATCGGAAAGCTCCGAGAGGAAAAAAAAAACGAAACAAAACCCGATAGCCTGGTAAGGACCTGGAAATGCAGAGCAAGAGCTAAATCACAAAGGAGTGAAAACCATAACTACACGGAAGAGGGTATAGACTTGTTGGATCTTCCACAACTTTTCGATCCCGGAAGGGGGGGAAAAAACATCAACTGCAAATAAAAGGGGAGTTGGCAAAAAGGAATGGGCATCAAAAAGGCACTAGCAGAATCATCCGCGACGCTTGATGCATCGGGAACCTCAGTCGGCAAACGCAAAGGAAAAATTCCCACCATGAAGGCGGGGGGGAAAAGTGCGGACCGGGCAGTCGGGACCAGGCAAACCTTGACGAGATGAAAACCATGCGGAGGAAGAAAACTTCTTAGGGGGAAAAGGAAGCTGGGGGGAGTCTCAACAGCTTTCGCCTCGGTGGTCCCCCGGCGGAACCGGGACGTGTAAAAAAAAAGCCACACCCACTAAAAAAGCACGATAGGCTCGTGGGCCATGCCTAACAGAAGGAGCTACGGTGATCTCGGCTAAAAAAGAAAAAAAAGTTTGGCCGGGGGAGCGCAAGGTCGCAAAAAGGAGCGGGTATCCCCAGAAGGCGGGATTCATCGGGCTTTCGGGGGAAAGATAAAGTGGCCGGGCAGAAATAAGCCAGATGTTAACCGAAAAAGTTTCAGGGGGGGGGAGGGGCCACGCGCAACCACTGTGGTCCTTCAACCCCATGGACCGGACCTAAAAATCCAAACACATAACAAAGAGCCGTCAGAAAGGCCCTTCACAATCGGAAAACCAGGAAAAGGAAAACGGTGGAAAGGGGCTAATCCGAAGCGGTGCCGCCTAGGAAAGCTGACTCGCCGTATTCACAGGAAAAAGTGACTGCAATCCCTCAGGAAGTCCATAAGGGGCCACAGGGCTGTCGAGACAAGCACGTTTTTCGTAACAGCCTACCGCCAACGAACCCGCTGGGGGGGGGAAAATGCATAGGGAAATTTTACTGGTGTTGGTGATTGCCCTCTTGGGGGCCGTTTTCTTCTTAAAAGGCGATAAAAAAAATCACGGGAGGAGGTTGCCCGGGGAGACTGGCCAACGGCATTGAATGAGACTGGTCCCCCCCAGACGGGTGAGGAGTAAGAAAACTGCGTGATGCGGGGGGGCGTGCGCTGGATAAAAAAAAAACAAGTTCCTTTGGGTGGAACTAAAACCGCGTGAGGGACTACATGACCAAAAAAAAAGATGCAAGAAAAAAACAGTTGAGAAAAAAACGAATGGGCCGAGCTCTGGAACAGGCCAATGGAGCTGTGCTCTGGGGGGTTCAATCCGGGGACAAAACACAAAAAAAGTAAAGGTGACGCAGGAAAGGGGTCGCCGGTGCCACGGGCAAGAAAACCGGGAAAACAAAGGCAAAAAGGGGGAAGGGGGGGCCTTAAAGAATCAAAATCTTGTTTGGTCGTCTACCAGCGACAAAAACGGGAGCGTGCGGAAGAAAAGACCTTCAAACAACCTTGGAAGGAAGGCTCCGGTGCGAAACGGACTAAATACGGAGGGGGGTTGCGAGGAAACCGAACGCCTGTTCGGGGAAGGGAAAAATTCAGGAAACCACAAGACTAGGAGGAAAGGTGAAAAGAAAGACGTTTCCATTAAGCGTCACATTCTGAAGGTAAACACAGCAAGAAAAAAACAAAGGAAAAAAAAACTTTATGATCGCCGTGTTTTAGGTATCGGGAATCAAAAAAAAAAAGTGTCCGAGCGAAAGGCCCCCGCGGGGGTCCCAACGAACCGAATTGACATACTACAAGGCGCCAAGATCAAAAAAACGGGAGACTGGATTCGTCGGGGGTATTTTGCAAAACACAAACCTGACAGAGGCGATAAAAAAATAACCTGGGACGCTCCGCGGAAAAGAGGCATGGAGCTCTCAAGAGAATGCCGGGGGGGGGGGGGATACCACCTACCGAAAGAGGGGCCGTTCTGGGTGGCGTGGGATCGTAATAACGGCGCTAGTCCCAGGAAAAGGGGTATGAGGTTTCCAAGAATCTTGCCCCATCGGCGTTTGGTTTGCGGAGGGGAATCTGATTCTGCGACGCCGAAATTTCAGGAAAAAATGCCGGGGGGGAAAAAAAGTTTCGAGATGCCTCTACTCAAAAGGGGCCGACGAGCGGTGTCCTTCGACGTCGGACGAACAATGCTAAAGGGGGCTCGGGGGAAGGAACTCAAAAAAACGGAAAGTCAAACAAAAACAACCAACGGGGAAGGAAGGAAAGAACCAGAAAATAGGGTTTAAAAAAAAAAAATGCGCAGAACCGCGACGAAGGCAAAAAAAAGTGCTTCGGGAACCAGATTGCGTCGGGGGGAGGAAGGCTGCTAATGTGTTCAAAGACGCCCGTCGCCGAAAAGAAACTAGCCCCTCGAGAAAGAACTATCACCCCAGCCACGAAAGGTAAAGGAAAAACCATCCCAGAAAAGGGAAAGTACGGCGCGAAGTATCACCACAGCAAAAACCCCGCACGAACCCAAAGGATGGGGGTGTTCTGGACCTCCCAAAACCCGACGAGCAGGGAAAAAAGAAAGGGCCCGTCGTGGGGAACTACGAAAAAACGCTGTCCACATAAAGAACGGCCAGTTTCCACCAAGGAAGAAATCAAAAGCCAGGGTGTGTCCTTGGGAAGCTTCATGAAAATTGTCGCGGGGAACTCCGCTTGACCGCCAGCTCAAAAAGCGAGGACCACTCGGGAGAAAAAAGGAAGGTTAAAGAAAAAAAAAAAAAGAGAGACTTGGCCGGGGTTGGACTCGCCAAAAAAAAAAAAAAAAATCCAGCGTCAGAAACGAACTAATGACGACGAAATAACGCTAACTGCCTCGAGATTCCGAAAAAACCTCCCAGAGGGGAGGACTCTGAAAAATCCAGAGGGGAGAGTCCCTGTTTCAAAAAAAAAGGCCATGTCACCCAAGAAGCGGAGTCGTTCCTCCCAAGTTGAGCTCCGGGCGCGGAGAAAAACAGGGGGTATTGCCAAAAGGGGGAATATCGTTACCAGCGAATGAGGGTAGTGGAGGGCCCTGCCCACCCTAGCAAATTAGCCGGGGAAGGCTTGGAAAACTCGCATCGACCAACGACCTCGAAGCATCTTCGGCAAAAGGGATTCTGCGCGAGCCACTCTCGTTTCGGGGAAAATCATTGGGAGGGAAATCCCTCCACAGGGGGAAAAACCGCCCAGAGGGATCCATCCCGCAAGCATCTGCAGCGACCGCCACAACGCGATTTCCACAAGAAGTATGGGGTGACGACCATCTGAAAAAGGGCCCTAAGAAAAAACCGGTCAAACCGGGGGGAAAAACCTTGCAATCTTGGGAAAAAGACACGGGACGCAGAAAACGGGGGGGCAAAATTCCAGTGGAAAAAGCGGGAAAAAATCTGGACGAGAAAAGGGGGCGATCAGCACAAAAAAAAAGGGCCGTAATGACTTCAGTTTGGAGAGGGGAGAACGCCGGGGGGACGAGCACGGATTGTGCAAGTCAAGAAAAAAAAACACTCAAAAAAAACGTATAGGGCCAGGAAAAAAAAAGGACTTCCGGAAAAGTACCCGCTGGCAGGTGGGAAAAAAAAGCCGGAATATCGGCGGGGAAGGGGGGGGGTTGTAGGTCGGCCCCGGGGTCAAATGTTACTACACAACCGGGAGAAACACCTTCCTCGAAAGAAGGAGGGGGAACAATGACAGGCAGGGCAAGCTCACCGAAGGAGCTCGCGGGTGGATACGGCCTTAACCTCTCGGCGTCAAAAGGGTCTGTCAAAAGAAAGGACCTACGAAACAAGAGGACTTCCGGGGGGACAGGGAGGGGGGGCTGGTCAACCCGAAAGAAGGAAGAAAAAAAAAACCTCGGCGAGCAGTGCTAGTGGGCCTACTAACGGTACTCGGACCACGAAAGCAAAAAGAAAAATGGTTGCACAGAAAAGTTTACAACCGAAAAAAAGCTTAAACCGTTGAGGGGAAAAAAACGATTCTTTCTCTGTCAGTCGGTCGGCAATTTTGCCCTGCCAAACGGGCACCCGCAAGCGCGGGTGCGGTCCCGTAATTCCGGAGAAGAGGGGAGGTCCCCGAAAAAGGGAAACCAACTGCCGCCCTAGGGGGAAAAAAAGGCACCAAGCCCGGAGACTCGAACGAAGGTCCAACTCCTGCCGCTAGGTTGCAAAAAGCGGGGAAAAAAGGGCTGCGGAAAAGAAGAGAAAAGTGATCGAAGCGGAAGAAAAGAAGGGAGAGTCCCAAACGAATCGTCCCGGGCGGCCAACGCGTAAGTCGTGGTGGTCGATGCCTCGGCCCACTTCCTCCAAGCGCGCCGTTTAAACGATCAAAGACTAAAGGAAGAAAAAAGCTTATCCTCAAGATACACTACCCACATCTGGTAATTAAGGTGAAGTAGACAAGCGTGGAAAAAAAAAAAGTCCTGATGGTGAAAATGACCCGATCATGAAAAAAAAAGAGCTTTTCTGCAATGGGGGCGGCGCCAATGATCCCTAGACAAAGGACCGTGGAAGAGAAGGAGCACCATTTCTCTCACAACACCAGAGGATGAAAAGAGGGGGGGAACAGCATTCAGAAAGAAGTATTTTGTGGTTCTGGCAACCATTTGTGGCCAAAAAGCAGCCCACGGAAATCGCTCAAAGAGGCGGGGGGAAATTCTTTCAAGGGAGACGCAAGAAAAGAAGGGGCAGTCCATGAAAAAAAAATTGTGGGTCAGGGAGGGGTTGGGCGACGCTTCGGAAGGAGTGGAGGCCTCGAGCACCGACCCGCCAAAAAAAAAAATGCCGCCCTTGGTGCAAAATTTAAAAAGGCATCGAGCTTGTGCCAAGACGAAAGACTTCCTGAGGGGGGCATGTGAAAAATCCGACAACGATCAAGCGTTTGGATCGAGCGACCCTTATCTTCAAAAAGGGGGAAAGGATGAGGAGTCGAGCGTGGGAAAGGAATTGCATCCAGCCATGTCGAAGAGTTTTTGCAACAAACGCCGCAGCCATCCGGGAAAAAAAAAAAAAGAAAAAAAAAAAAAAAAAAAAAAGAGATATCAGCGACGGCTGGGGGGGGGAGGAAAAAAGCTGTGACTCCTGCGAGCGGGGAAGGGCGGGACATCGGGAAAGAAGGAAAGTAACCGCACAGAATCCCGGACTAGAGAAATCGCAGGATCAGGAGGCTACATAGAATCGAAAAAGTTTTAGCCACTTTGCGAAGAAAGGGGGGAAGAGTGCGCGAACCAGGGGGGGAGGGAACTTTGTCAAAAAAAGGCCCCGTAACGGAGCGGGAACAACGCGAAAGAAAGAGAGACGCCTAGTATCTCAGTCACTTCCGTCCCTCACATGCCGTAACTACGTAGGTGGGAAGAGGGCGTTTAATGATGGGAATACTGCCCTCGGCACTAAGCACATTGGGGGAAAGAAAAAAGCGCTCCGAAAAAAAAAAAGGGCCCATCTGAGAAAAAAAAAAAAAAGATCTGTTCGGAGGACAAAAAAATTCATACCCGCCAACGTTCGCGGCCGGGTTTCGTTGGCCACGGACACAAAAAACGGGGGAAACTGGAGAGAAGGGAATCCCAACAATCAGAAAATATTTTTCCAGTCTCTGGGAAACCCCTGCAGCTGGAAGGACGAACGGCGGTCGGGTGCCTTCGTGAAAAAAAAAAAAAACATTGACAAAAGGGAAAAAGGGGGTCAAAGCCAGCCAACCTTCGCAACAAAGCAAGGGGAAGTCATACAAGGAAACACGGGCTCGTCAAAAGAAAAAAACGGGGGGGGAATTGCCGGAAGGGGAGGAAAAGAAAAAATCCTGGGTGCCCCTGGGGGCACGGAATGGAAATCGTTTTCCGGGGACCTTGGCTGGGTGGAGGTGGGAAACTGGCCTACGGAGGGGGAGAAGGTTCATGGCAAGGCCCTTGTGTGGAGGTGCCGGTAGGGGGAAAAAGTTCGGGAAAAGGGAAGTCTTCACCAAATAAAGGGGGGGGAAGCCGCGTTTGGCGTTTCAGGCTGCAGAGCGGTTGCGGTGCGCCTGGGGGTGCAGGCTGGCGGGAATCTTTTGCAAAAGGGGACCCGCGGGGGGGAGGAGGAGCTCATGAACCGGAGAAAAATGGCCACAAAAACATGGGGGGTGCTAGCTTCAGTCCGTAGGAGCTTTGAGAGGGGGGTCGCTGGGTAAAAAAAGCGCGTCAGTACGCTCCAAAAAGCCAAGAAACAACTCGCAAGAGAAGCAGGGGGAGCCGGGAGAAGGGGCCCGCAATCCCCATCCTGGAGTTGACGCCCGGCTCAAGCATTTACGGGGGGCCATCTCACTCCAGGGAGGGAGGGCTGCAAAAGAAAAAAGCCCTCGCCCAACGCGATCCGCGGGGGAATATCTCCGGGGGGGGGAAATCCTTGAGGGGAATGACCTCCCGGAGGTGAAACTCAGCGGACAGGAAATTGAGGGCCGGCGAGGCTCTTAAAAAAAAAGGAGGGGGACTGGAGGTAGGAATTAAGCGTCAGACGCTTGAACCTTTCCTACTTCAAGGGGCTCAAGGGGGAAAGTATTTGGAAAGACCCAAGGGTTCGCGCCGCTTTGTAAAACCTCGCTAGAAACGTGCACGGAAAAAAGGAAAAGGACCTTAAAACGCTGCAAAACCCTCAGAACGGCTTGGGAATGAAGGGCGCTGGGGTGGAACCTAACTAAAAAAGTGACGAAAGAAAAATCCAGGAGGGAGACATGGCTAACGGAAACGCAGGTTGGGCCCTGCATAGACCTTGCCAAGGAAGTGGGATTAACACCTAACTAACCTTCGGGGTCGTGGGAAAAGGGGAATGGAGAAGGAAGGGACTGGGAGGGGAGAATTCTAAATAAGGGCGGTCAGTGGGGGGCCGCGCGGGTCAGTTCTGCATCGGTCGGTTGGGAGGTTCTAGCTGATTATCGAAAAGGACTATTGGGAAAAGGGTCGAGGAGAGGGGGCCGAGGGGGGGGGATTCGAGTCTGCGAGGGAAGAAGCACGATGGTCCCCAACAACATCGAAGCATTTTTCAAAAGACCGTAATCTTAGTGAAGAAAAAAGGAACAGAGGGAAGCTAGGGGAGAGTCTCTCGAAAACAAACAACTTAGTATTATTAAAATATAACCGCTCACTAGAAGGGAGCTGCTAAAAAAACTTACCAAGGAGTGAAAGTACATCGTGCGAAGGACACCTAGTAACGAGGTTCCCCAGTTCCCGCAGCGCTCCCGCAATAGCAGTCACAAAAAGAAACTAGATACGTCAAAGGAAACAAACGTACCCAGGACCCAATCCTAAAAGGAATCTAAACTTCGAGAAAAAACGTATCAGCATCCACGCCCCCAACATAAACTTCTTTATTTCTTACCAAGGCAAAAAAAAAGATTCTTGCCGAAAAAAAAAAAAAAAAAAACCTGAACCCAGAAGAGGGGTATCACTAAAGGGGGGAAGAGCGTCAAAACGGTATCACCTACCTTCGTGAAGACTCCAAAAAATCGGAAAAAGAATGTCAGAAGGGGGAGGTCTGGGAGGAAAACGCATGTGTCATCACGGGTCGCCGGAGCCCCCCACCCCCCCCAGCGCGAGGACACGCGGTACAGCGGGAAGGAAAAAGAAAAGTACTTGTGGAAAAGGGGGGGAAGGTCCGCTGGACCAGCCAAAGGTCCCCAAAAGGGGAAAAAATGACGCTAAGAAACAACAGTCCCCCAACGAGAACCTCCTCATGTAATCCTACAGGAAGAAGGCGTTTTGAAGAGAGAAAAAAAACTCCGAGGAATCAAGGAGGGAAAGCTCCAGGGGAAAAGACCCGCGAGCGTGCCGACGGCATCGCAGTGCGCGGGAAACACGAACTCTTTCGTATGACCCGGGAAGAAATGGCGAGAGCGTCCAGAGAATTGAAAGGGCGACCTGTGGGCGCAAAGGAGAGTCACGTCGCGGGGCTTGGCGAGCGCAAGAAGGCCATCCGGACCGCCAAAAATGAAAAAACCAGCCGGAAAATAGATCTGACGCAAAAAACTGCGCGTGTTCGGCCTACTCCGGTAGAGCTAAAAAGACGCAACGGAGGGGGAAGTCAACGAAGCCAAAAAAACAGCGCACACGAAAAACCTTAAATGACTAAATGCAGAGAGGGAACGATGAAAAAAATTGGGGGAAAAAATCCTTGGTGGCAAATACGGGACTCGGGACACCGTGGAGGAAATGCATCTGATCAAAATAGCAGAAAAAGGAATGCAATTGAAAAAGGGGAAGCGCAGCGAAGAGGGAAAAAACGCTTTGAGCGAACCGTTGTCCCCATGACTTAAAAGGGGGGGACCGATTGCCGAAAACACCTGGAGAAACGCCCAGGGGTCCAAGGGGGGAAACAGCGCAGGAAAGAAGAAAAAGAAACGCCCCCCAAAAACCGGTTCCGCCAGGAAAGGGTTGTCAAACCAGCCGCGAGGCGTGTACTTGTTTTGGGGGGTCAGGCCAGGGTGACTAAAAAAAAAGGCTGCAACTAAAAAGACTCGTAACGGAGGAGATTACCGGAAGGGAAAAATCGACACCCGAAAGGGACTCGCACTGGAACCGCTGCAGAGAACAGCTCCTCCAATGGAAGAGAGATCCGTAAAAGGAAAAAAAAAACACTCGGGTAGAGTACGGCTTATTCCTTGCCACGCGAGATCCAGTCCGAGACAGTGTGCAGTTTGTCCCCCTTGTACTCGGGTAAGCAGAAGGGAGGTTGCGAAAGGGAGGGACAGCCGCAAAAAAGAAAAAGGGGTCTAAAAAAAAAAGGGGGATCGATTCTCGGGGGGAGGCGTCCGCAAAAGAAGTTTCCTGACGGGAAAAAAAAAACGCGAGCCGGCGGCCCCCAAGTGCCCGGACCTGGGAAAAAACGTCCAAAAGACGCCGGAGGAAAGGAAAAACAGTCCCGGAAGAGACGAGTGCCAAACAGCTCACTCGGTGCAAAAGCGGGAAAACGAAACATGCTGATGCAGGCGACGAAAAAGCTTCGACTCGGGAAAGATCCAAGAAAAGCAGAGAGAAAATGATGACTTTCAAAGAGAGGGGAAAATGCCACCAAAGAGGGAAAAGGCGTGGGGAAGCTCGAAGACGTGGCATGCACGGTGACCAAGAGGCGCAGGGGGGGGTCGTGGTCGCTCGAGGAAAAGCATTCCCAAGGAAAAAAAGGAGAAAGCCAAGGAAAAAAAAAAATTCTTTCTGGGTGAGGGTGCGCCACTCGCTTCAGAGATCGGAACGGCAGGAAGGAAAACGGCCTGACCGGCCATTCGCGGAAAACGAAAAAAAAGATGGTTTCTGAGCTGGAAGAAAAAACTAACGAAAAAAAGAAAGGGGAAGTACTCGGAAGAAAAGAGAAAAAAACAAAAAAGGAGGAGGGGGGGGGGAGATTTGGGATTCCGCGTCCGGCAAAAAGACCAGGGGTAGTGTCGTTCGGTCGTTTTTTTCTCAAAAGAAAAAAGAGCTCGGGGAAAAAGGCTAGGCAGCAGTCTGCCGGAGGGGGCCGTACGATAGCGCCGAAGCGCTTGGGGGAAAAATTCCCCACCGACAAAGATGGTGCGTGTACCTGGGATTAATAATCAGGAATTAGTACAGGGAAAAGGGAAATAATCGCACCGACCACCAAGCCCCCGATCGCTTTTGGGGATAAGACTGCACGAGGCAGCGATCCTGCAAAAACACACGCCTTCACGGAGGGGGGGGACAAAAAGCGCATACAGACCGGGGTCATAAGAAAAATTTCGAAAGAGGTGGAGAGGAAAGCCTTCGTCAAAAACAAAGGGGAGGAAGTGTCCGAGAGCCCACCTGCATCAGCCATGCGAAACGCGGTTTGGAAAAAAGCCCGTTGGAAAGAAAGCAAGGCGAGGAACCACTTGGCTGCCCAGCAGAACAGGCGGCAGCAAGTGGGAGTCCACATCGGGGGGGAGGACCAGGAAAGACAATTTGGCGGGGGAAACAGCGCCGCTCAGCCGGGGGACGGGCAAGGAAAATCGTCCGACGCGGGAGACCATGACGTTTTGAGCGACACGAAGGAGGGGTGGGGGAAGGGGAGGGGGGGAATTTTCTATCTGAAGCCCCAGGGGGAGCTTTCAGGGGGAAAAAAACCCGTGGTTAAACTCCCTTGAAAAACGAAAAAAAAGAGAAAACAAAATCAAGATCCGAGAAATAGAGCCGGGAAAGAAACAGGACAAAGATCCAAGGGGGGGATAGGTTTTATTACGGCCTCGAACGACTGGCACATTGAGGATCTCAAGTCCGCTCCGGCAAACAAAAGTAGAACCCCACTGCGCAGTGAACTCAAGGGAAAAAATTCCGTTAAGAAGCCTCCAGTCGTGGGTCAGGAGGGGAAAGGTTTCGTGAAAAAAACTCGCGCTTGGGGGCTTGAAAAAGAGAAACAAGAAAAAAAAAAAAAATAACCGACGAGAAAAAGTCGCGCTGTTGTAACACCAGGGCAGGCGGAAAGGGAAGAAAAAACGGCGTTGGCGGGGGAATGAAAATCGGGTCCCGAAATCCAAAATGACACGAAGGGAGGGAAAAGCACGGGGAGAGAAAATTCGCAATAAGACTCAACAGGGGGGAGTCCCATCATTTGGGAACACGTAATCTACGCTCAAAAAAAATAGTTTTAGGGAGGAATGCTCGGGGCGCAAAAAAACTTTGCCCCCTGTTCAAGGAATGAAGAACGTTTTTCTGTCCGGGAGCTGATCAAAGATTGAGGAAAGGTGAAAACGGAAAAAAAAATGTAGGGAAAGGAGAATTAAGCATGGGCACAAATAAACGTTTGGGGGGAATCTCGTGGGGGTGGGGGAGGTCCGCCTGCAGTCGTTGCGGTGCAGTGGGGCTCTTGCGTTGGGGGGGAAAGGGAAGAGGCGGAGGGAGAGGGAGAAAGGTTCAGGAGAAAGACGAAGCCAGTGCTCGGCGAATCGATGCAGAAGAACTGGACGGGATCCGTCAGCTGGGTATCGAAGATCTCCAAGAGAAAAGACTCGAAAAGTGCACGCAGCATTGGGGGGGGGGAGGGGAGCAAGGGCCCCCCAAAAGCTGGAAGTCCGTGGGCGACCCTGGCACGCCCTAACCGTGAAAAAGAAAGAAACATTTGGGTTTGTGAGGTCTTCGGGGAAGGAGGAAAGTCGATCCAGAAAGAAGCCAAGCCGCCGCCCCCTCGCGCAGCGGTGATAATGGAGAAGGGTCAAACGGAAGACGCTAAAAGGAGGGTGTTTTCGCAGAAAGCCCCCGCAGGGGGGGGGCGGGACCCGGGCGGAGGCGAGACAAAAAAGGAATCGCGGTGTGATGTCAGGCGGGAAGTCATAGGGAAAGGAGAACCGAGAAGGAACAGCTTCCAGAAAAAGGAGTCACGTAATTAAGCAGGGGAAAAAAAGAACGTTCGGGTCCAATCGCCCTCGGTCAACGCGACTCGGGGAAAAGAAAGGGTTCTGCGTGGTAAAAGGATAAAATGGACCATCAAAAGGGAATGAAGCACTTCCACCGACAGACTTCTATGGGGACAAGGGGGAATGTGCAAAAACCGGTTCAGGACGATAAACCGTTACGCATCGCAGAGGAGTTCTTCAAAGAGCGGAAGGGCAGGGTTGAAAAGGGAAACCTGCGGACCATGAATGTGGGGAGGAAAGGAAAAACACGCAGGGTCGTGGTGGTGTCGTGGGGATCGAAGACGCAAGTCCTAAATCAGACCTTTAGCGGGGGGGGGGGGGAAGGACTGCTCAGGGGAGACTGGGTCCGAGGAGGAAAAGGTCGATTGGAGGGAATTTTGAAGAAAAAGGGGGGCCGGGAACACTTCCGAGATGCCTCACAGGAGCGAATGTCCCGACAGGGTCCAAGAAAGCCGAGAGCTGCAACTGAAACCGAGACCCCGCGGG
>Ga0179593_1426378_pt1 | contig 26281 bp, 32 predicted proteins | sample CZODoug2_1_08_16_FD_185931 | JGI IMG/M metagenome (GOLD analysis project Ga0179593, IMG submission 185931) | Vadose zone soil fungal communities from Angelo Coast Range Reserve, California, USA - CZODoug2_1_08_16fungal (PacBio error correction) | ecosystem: Environmental > Terrestrial > Soil >...
AAGACACGTAAACAGCGAGAAGGTAACACAGTTGACGAAGGAGAGAACGAGGTAAAACACGCCTCCGTGCCAAGAGGAAAAAACTGATGAAACGAGGGAACAGGGGGAATCCTCTTATTTAGGGCCGCGACATTGGAATCGCTGGAAATGAAAGAAAACCTACTCTCCTATCTCTCCCAAGCAAGATTCCCATCTTGTTCCATTCAAGACGGGAAAAAACCAAAAAAGTGCCGCGTAAGAAAAGCTATTATAAAATTGAAAGGGACGGGGAGAAGACAAAGGTCAGGGGAAACGCGAAAGGGAGGGAGCGGGAAAAGATCGACCACGAGCCGAGAAAGGGGAACGGGCGCCGCACATCTGCGAAGGGATCATGTCACTGGAACGTTCGAAGGAATGGGCGCTATGGAATGGAGAGCGAAAAAAAAACCAACGAATCAGAGAATCATCAGGAGGGGGAGACGCAAAAAGAAAGGGGGTGCAGAATGAAGAGGTCGATGGCCTTCGGCGCCGCTGTTCGGGATGGGAGCGCCCGATCTTATTATAAAAAGACTGCGACCATATTGTGTGGGAAGACCGGCATGGAGAAAGAAAAGACGCAGAAAGAAAAAGAAAAACAACCCTTAGCCGCCGGCCGCTTGAATTTGAAATTTCAGAAGAAAATAAAACCAGTAATTGAAAGCTTTGTCTTCTAGTTCCGAAGAAGAGAGAGAAAAAAAAAGGGAACAAGACAATTCAGGAGACTTCGACGGGAACCAGGTAGAGGTGAAAGCCTTCCAGGCCTCAAAATCAGAAACCTCGAACCCGTCGAGTTCTTCAGGCGTTTACAAACATGGAAGGAAAAAATCGGAGACCCAAATTGTGGCTGAAAAAAGCGTGGGACCAAACTGGGGGGGCACCCCAGGTGTCCTAGAAGCAAAAACTAATGTTCAGAACTGTCATATGAAGGGGGGGTGTGAACTAAGCTTCAATGGGAGAGAAACCTTTCCGAAGAAAGGGGGGAGACCATAACACCTGGATAATTAATGGTAGCCAGTTTCCATATGGGAAGACCGGACCCGTGAATAAAAATCTATACGTAAAGACAGCACACCAAGAATTGGGGGGGGGGACAAGAAGTAAGGGTGAGAGCAAATGCTCATGAGAGGAAGACTGCTGTTCGCGCTAAAAACCGACTGCCAGCCACCCGTGAAGTAGTTATTGAGTCAAGCCCGCAGCGGGACAAGACTCCACAATCGAAGGCAGACGCGCTTCGTCGATGAGGAAATGGTACTTAAAAAGAAGAGCTCAACCAGCGCATGACCGGACCCAAGAAAAAAAGCCTCGTTTCTCCGTTTGGCAAGGTGACGCGGCGGCAGGGGGGGGGAAAAGGGAGAAAACCACACAGTCACAAGGAGAAGAGGGATTAAACAAAGTGAGAATCTCTGATGTAAATCGATAACTGGGGTATCACAAACGAGGGACAGGGGGGAAAAAATTGGGAGTTCACTAAAACGCAATCCTTGGGACAAGGATGCAGAAGGTTCGGGGCTTGGGAAAGCAACGGCAGCAAGCGAAAAAAAAAAAAAAGGATCCGAATCTCAAAAGGGAAGTTGGGGGGGGCGAAAAAGGGGTAAATGAGGGGGAACAGCTAATCCGGCGCCCAGAGAAAGGAAAAGGAGGGTTCTTTTTTCATAAAAGGACGGTTCAGAAGAGGAAGGGAAGTCTTGAAAGGAGGGCCAGAGATTATGTCGATGCACCCAGTCGGACAACAGAGGGCGAGTTGATCCGAAAGGCTGCTCACACCGCGAGAAGGGTGGGAAAAACATCGAAACTTATTGACCGGTCCTGCGGAGTGGAGGAGGAATTCTGCAGTGCGTCAGATGGCGCGGAGAGACCACCATTGAGAAGACTGAGAGAGTAAGTGAAAGGTCCATAAGTCCAAGTACCAATCAAAACGTCAACGAAGGCTACATAAGCCCCGGACCTTTTAACAAAGCCGGGGAAAGAGAAGAAAGGAAGGGAGGAAGCACGTCGATAAAGGGGAGGAAAACGCCGACATCAAGCGGGGGAAGTGATGAAAACCACCCAAATAAAGGGGCATTCCTTACCCAAAAAGAAGAGTAACGCACGGCAGGAAAGAGGCCTCAAGCGCCAAGCTTAGGGGAGAAACGAGAGGAAGGCTAACACGGAGAGAGATTCTTGGGAATTGGTCGTGTGGGAAACGGATAGAACCGGCAAAAAACAGTAAGTGCGCAAAGAAGGGAAGAAAAAGAAAGGGAATTATTCTTGGAAGAAAAGAGGGATAAACCTGCTGGGCGTTCAAGATGGGGGCTCTGAAAGACTCGCATCGAAGAAAGAAAATGGAAGATAGCGCAGAGCATTAAGAGACTAGGCCAAATTCAAATGCGTTTGGAGGGGGTTGCAGAGGCGGCTGTAAGGCGAAGAGGGCAAAACATCTGAAAAATGATATAAAACTGAAAAAGAAACCTTCTTAATGTCGTTGGGGGACTCAGGAACTGCAGCGGTCTAAAAAAAAACAAAGAGGGGGAGTTCTGGGGAAGGACCCTCCTCTGTGAAAAACAACCTAAAAAACCACTCCCGGAGATCCCAACCGAAGTAGGCAAGGCAGTCGGGCCGGAAGGGGACGCCAAAAAGAAACCCGAAAAAAAACTCGTAGAACAACCTCTGGGGGGGGGGGGGGTGTGGGTGGGGTGGGGGGGTTGGGTTGGTGTGTGGGGGGTTTGCGAGACCGCGAAAACAGGAACCAGCTTTAGGCCCGCACCATGAGAGTAAAGAAACACCGTAAACACAAGAGAAAGGATCAACCTCGCCCCGCCTCAAAACCCTTGGTCAAAAGGACAAAATCCAAGAAAAGACAAAAACCTCATCCGAAGCGACCGATCCCGGACCGCCTACCAAAGAAGGACAGAGTTAGCAAAATTAACTCTTTGAGCGGTTGAGATGAAAAAGGCGGAACACGACGAGCGCCGAAAACAAAAAAAAAGTCGTCTGGAAAGTGAAAGACGAAGGCCGTCATCACAACACTCTAAAAAGCTAAAAAAAAGGGGTATTGCGATCTATCTGGAAGAAACAAAGCCTGGGGGTCTTTCACCACAAGACGAAGCGATACGACCAGGGAAGGGGAAGCAACAAAAAGAGAACGGCCTAAAAAAGGGACTAGAAAACGCTGGTTCGCCAAAATTACGGCCTACGACGACCGGATGGAAAAGAGAAGCTCGAAGTTCGGGGGGAGAGTAAGGGCTTGAGGAAAGCAAGTGTCAGCCTCATTTAAAAGGGGATCGCGAGGGAAAGGGGGAGAAAATCCTATCATAAAAAAGAAAACAGACAACGCAGGGAACAACTTAGGAGCCGGAATCCTCAAACAAGGACGGCGCCTCGTAGAGGAAGAAGGCGACGAGCTGAAGGGCTCAAATGAAGGAAAAAAAGAGCCAGTGAAAAATAAGAGAAGCGACTAGTCATCTGTGGACAACCGCTGCTCAGGATAAGCAAGGGGGAAAAAGCTACCCGAACTGAGGTCCACGCTCAAGAAAGCGCGTATCGATCAAGGGAGGGGAAAGCGGAGATAAATAAAAATAGACGTCGCGAATCAGTGCCAAGATCTATCACGACGGAGACCGGATACATTCTCAAAAAAACATCCCGGGGCCCCGGCAGGGGGGGAAAGAGATGGTTCATAAAAAAAAGAACCCCGACTGCGGACTCCTAAAAAGGAGGAACGCTCCGGTTCAGTCAGTCGAAAGCGAAAAAAGAGTTCGGAGTAAAAGAACAAAACATCGGAGGCCGGCCGAGCTGAAGGAAAAAGAAAAAAAGGGAGTCCTTGGTATGGGAAAGGGCACTAAAATCGGCTGGGAACGTATTTTGGGACCGGGATCCCGTGCGCACCGCCGAAAGAGGGAAAGGCATTTTTAACACATCTGGTGCGCGGCGGATAAAACACGACGTCGAGAGGGATAACTCACTACCCTTCGGGTAAACAGGAAAGCCAAGGAAGGAAACAGAAAGGACGTTCCACTCAACCGGACGCTCAATGGGAAAAAATCGTTTCTGGAAAGAGCGGCAAGGAGAAAAGAAGCGAAGAAGGCAAAGCACAACGCCTCAATGGGGAAGGCATCAGAATGGACATCAAAGGGAGAGTGGCACTCGTCTAGACCAAAAAAACGCTGCCTCAAAACTTGAAGGGAAGACCGAAGGTGAATGCAGGGAAAACAAAATTAAAAAGGAAAACGGGGTGGTGAGGGAAAAACGACGCGCCGAGGAGAGTCTGTTGGGGGGCGAAGCGGCGCGCAAAGGAGGAGGGAGAGGAAAGAGAAAACTAGTATAGGGGCAAACTGGGCCCTCGTTCAAAGCAACAGAGCTCCGTCAACTGCATAGAAAGGCGTTATAGAAGGGCCGGAACGAAGCCTATAACACAAAAAAAAGGCCCAGCTTCACGACCCTGCGCGACGAGTTCCGAGCTTCTCACGGAAGGCGGCGCGAAAGGAAAAGACAGGAGTGAAGGGAAACAGGGGCACAAATCGCCCTCGCAAGGAGAAGAGGGGGGGCTGCCGGGCATGTCGAGGTGAGAAGGATAGGGGAGGGAAAAAATTGGCGGCCGGAAAAGGAGACGACGAACAAAGGTTTTAAACTCCAGGCCATGCGAAAGCGATCGGTGGCCGTGGGACTTATAAAAAGAAAAAAACTCTCCGGCAGTCACCATAGTGCAAGAAAAAGAGAAAAAAAAGAATCAGAAAAAACCGCCGGCAACCTGAACTACGATGAAGATGGGAAACACGGCGTGGGAGTCCCGATAGAAGGGGAAACTATCACGCTAATTAATTAATTAAGGTCCGTTCGAGTCGGTCACGCCGCCGAAGATAAAAGAAAAGAGAAAGAAGCTCAGGAGCCAAGATCCTAGGAGAAAAGCAAACTTACACAACTCCTTAAAAAAAAAGAAAAAAGAGTCGCGAGGACCAAGGGGAAGGACAGACTAAGGCGGAAATCTCCTCGGAGGAGGCTCTGCCAGCGGAAGAAATGGAGAAAAATTCATAGAAAAAAAAGGGGAAACAACTGATACTCTGGCCAAAAAAATGGACCGACGTACATGAACGGGGAGGGGGCGATCTGGAATCTCAGTCACAACCACGAGTATGACAAAAAGGAAGGAAAACGTTCAGAAATAGGGGGGCAGGGGGCATAGGAACGGCGCTTCGCGAACCGGCTTCTGCAAAATGAGGACTACCGCGTTCTTCCCAAAAGTCCTGCGCGAAAAAAGGAGACTGAGTCTTCATCAAAAAGAGGATAGGGGGAGGGAAGCAATCGCCAGCAGCAAGAAAGGGGGAAGACGAGAGAAATGCCCTAAAAGTAGAAGAACGGCGACCAACGCCGCGTCGCGCAAGGAGGAAAGTAAAAGTTTCTGGCGAAGCCGGGAAAAAGCAGAGACTTCTAGAAAAAAGACGCCAGGGGGAGAAAAAAAAGGGGAGATGAGGAGCTCTCCAAAAAAAGAGCCATCACCTGCATTGAACGGGGGGGGGGGGGGGGGGGGGGCAAAACCGACTTTAGGAACTTCATAATGGAGGAGAAGAAGCCGACGCTAGAGGAAAGAAAAAAAGGGAAAAAAATTCGGGCAAGACATGGTCTCTACAGAAGAAACTAAACTTAAAAAAAGGAGCAAGGTCTCTCGGTCGAAGGGTCTCTACAAAGGGCATCCACTCAAGGCGGGGAAAACAGCACGCAGATCGCTATGCAAGAACAACTCGGCAAGCAAAGAGAGATCGGCGGGAGAGATAACGTCGGGGAAAGATCTCGCCCGAACAAAGAAGCATAAAAAGGGAAGATTCAGGAGCTTAAAAACACGGCCACTCGGGAGCGAGGAAACCGAAGGAAGCAAGCTCCTTAAACAGACTGCGGTGAGGGGCCTACGGCGAGTGAACTCGAATAAAAGAGAGGAGAGAAGGATCCGCCCCAGCGAAGAAAGAAAAAGGAATAAAGCTCGTACTCAGACAAATTTACTCAGAAAAAAAACGACACGAGACGGCGTCGCTCAGACCTGAGGGAAGAGAAGAAAAGGAGAAAACACGGAGGAGGAAAAATATATATATTCAAAAAAACGGTAGAAGCGACGCAGAAGAGGAGGGGGGCGAAGAAAAAACGCGCGAAGGACAGAAAAAGCACGAAAAAGGTACAGGCGAACCTTTCAAGAAGAAATGTCAAACTACCCGCGCCTCGAGAAAGGTCTGCAGCGCGAAAGTCTTCCAGCACCGGGAGAAATGCGGAAAGTCGAAGCGGGCTACAAAAGGAAAACTTGGCCCGGTTCGCTGAAGCAAAGAAGTGACTTTCCTAATCTTGTAGGAGAGCGCTTGCATAAAAAGAAGTCGATTCTACAAAGCGAGAGAGGACATAAAGTGCTTGGCCGAGGGGCATGGAAATCCGGAGAAAAGGAGGACTCATCCGAAGAGTTTAAAATATAAAAAGACAAGCTAACACATCAGGGGGGGAACTCCTATTGTGAGTACGGATCCTGGAAGAACCAGGGCGGGCCGAGCGTCTAAAACGGCAAGCTCCCAGATTAATAGCTGACTTAGCAGACGGAACTGAAAAGGGGATAAAGGCAATCACGTTGGGTGCAAAAAAAAAAGAAAGATTGATGGGGCCGGGTGCGGCCTAGAAAAATCGACTCCTCTCCCACTTGACCTTGAAAAAAAAGGTGCGGTAATACCGGGCCGGCAAGCCAGCGGGACACCGCATCGTACGCAAAAAGAGGAAGGGAAAGAAGTTGTGCGCCAAAGAAAAGGGGAAAAAAAAAGGGGGCAGAAGCCAGAACGGATAAGCAAGAAAAAGCTGATAGCGGCGCTCTTGAGAGAACGGTAGCCGCCAACAGATCCTCTGTCGGAAAAAAAGAGTCGGGGGTCTGCGAGAAACAGAAAAAAGAAAAACGCGGAGGATCGGCGAAGCCGGGAAACAAAGGACCAACAAGGGAACACGTAGCTGCTGACCAAATAACAGATCTCGTGAATCTGCTGCGGAAAAAAACGTGGGGGTCGACTGCAAAGTGGCATAAAAAAAAGGGAAAGACCCTTCCAAGAAAGCATTTGGGGCCGTACTCGAGGGGAAGAAAGAAAAAGCTGCGGGACAGCTGGAAAGTGGAATCAAAAACTGGAGGAGCTGGAAACAGGAGGAAAAGGAGAAATCACGGCGGTCAAAGAAAAAGAAGGGAGGGGGGAATTGAGCGCGCCGAGCAGGGATAAACGAGCCGGATCAATCGATGATCGCGGTCATCAATGATAACGGGAGGTAGCGGGATCTTCGGCGAGGACCGCAAGACTGAGGAACCTTCATCGAGAACGGGAAAAAAGGGGAAAGGGCAATCAAACAACAGTCCGGCTCATAATGTCCGCGGGGTCGGCCAGGTGTCAAAGCAGCTCGGCGCGAGGAAAAGTCTGAGGAAAAGGGAAGCAACAGAGAGCTGGTAGGTAAAAAAACAAACAGAAACCCCGAGCTGGGACCAGCACTCCGGCATCGGTCGTAGTGAACATCTGAAAAAAAAAGCTTCACGCCTCGAGAGAGAGAGAAAGCAATGACCGGAACAGTAATGGACGGAAGGAAAGGACAAGGCTCAGACAGGGGGGATTTTCCCGGAGATTTTGCCCAGACGACTTCCGTGGCGAAAGAAGGGAACTTCGAAAGGAGAAAGTGTAGGGAAAGTCCGAGGACGTCGCGTTTTCGCCGTGAGTCGTCAAACGGGAATCGAGAATCAGACGAAGGGCCGGTGCAAACCAGGGCTCAGCCGTGGATGGAAACGATGGAAGGGGGAAAAAAAAAAAAAAGAAAACGAGGGAAAAAAGAGATAAAAGCAAGGGGGGGAGCATAAGAGACCACGATCTAACAGAGGAGGGGAAGGGGCGCGTTCTATCACACAACCTGCGCGGAAGGGGAGTCACTAGATGGAACAGGCAGTCGGGGGAGGATTCTAAGGGAGCAGTTCGTTGTTGGGAGGAAGAGCTTTGTGCGGACGAGAGGGAAAAAAAGACAAAGGGTCCCATGACGCGGGGGAATCTCCAAGAGCGGGAAATGGATCGACCGTTCGCTAAGGCCCTTGCAGGAAAAAACAGCGAAGCAAAAGGGGAGCCGGCCGTGAGCATTGAAAGCTTGGTCCCTCGGCCGGTGGAAAGCTCAGAAGGTCTACGGACCGAAGTGTAAGAGAGGACCGTATGAGCGCGTCGGAAGAAACGGAAAGGAGGCAGTCCGCAGACATTTAACTATCGCGTGCGTGAAAAGAAGGAAAACCCCATCCGCGAGAAGAAGAGTGAAAAAAGACCTCGGGAAACCAGGAAAGAGAGGGAGTGCTTGACGGAGCTCAGACAAGAGGCGACGATGTGCGTCAGGAAAGGAAGTCAGGGCAAAAAGGAAGAGAATCGGCGCCAAAGGAAAGAAAAAAATGCGGGGGGAAAGGATTAAGATCAAGGGAGTGCCGGTTGGACTCGTGGGACGTGGGGGGAACATCATTTCAAGGGGAAAGCTTGCAGGGGCCCTAAAGGGGAAAGGTAGGCAAAAAAAAAATGAGGATAAGGAGCGTTGCCCTAAAGGACCAACGATCGTCATGTGCAAGAGCCGTTTAAAACGGCCTCAGGCTCCTTGATCGGGGACCGGAAAGGAAAAAGGGAAGAAACTCGGGGGGGTATGGAAAAAAAGGAATTTGCAACGGGGGTAACAAAGAAGGTCACCACTTTGCGCCACGTCCGGAAAGAAGGGAAATGGAGCCACATCTCGTCGATCAAGAGAACTCGGAGAGGAAGGCCCTAAGAGGAAAGAAGAAGGGTCGAGAAAAGAGCAAGGGGGAGCTCGGGGTGCGGGCGGATATAGGAATGGGAAGAACCGTCCTTCCAAGAGAAGAAGAAGGTTCAAGAAAGGTCCGCCTGGAAGGGGAAGGAGTCGTGAAGGGGGAAAAAAAAAATCGAGGCGGTGAAACTTTCGAAGATAAAAAAAGGGCATAGGGTCGTAGCCCGCTTGAATCTGGAGAACAGCGTGGGCAAGGAAAAAAAAAAAAAAAAAAAAAAACCCCAAAAACACACAAAAAAAAAAAAACCGAAAGGATCGAAGGAAGAGGCCCACTCTTGGTCAGGAACTTTGAGGGGTAGGAGTCCTTTCGTGTGCCAGCCCGCAGGCACCGAGAGATGGAGAAAAGAAAAGCGAATCAGGGAGGGGGACGCACATTGCAACAGGAAGGAGAGAACTTCTTCAGACAGACGAAGAATAGATTTCTGGTCAGGCTAGAATGACGGAAGAGGATGCCGATGGGAAAAAAAAAAGGGGGACAGGGAAAGCGAGGGGTCTTCTTCTGGATGGAAATTTCTTCGTGTGAGGAAAAGGAAGGGGATCGGTATGAAGGAAAAAGTTCGGAAAACGTGGCGGGGTTGATTGACCGGGGGAAGGACCGAGCGGGCGGGGCGGGGTGGTTTCGAAAAAGCTGGGCGTGGAAGGGGGAGGGGGAGCGCTTAGAGGAGAAACCATGGTGAGAACGAAATGGGGGACGAGGGAATCTCGGCTTCAGTGAGTTGAAACAAATGGAACACAAGTGGTCATCGGTTCGAAGGGAAAAATGGCGTGAGAACTTCCGAAAAATCCGGGACCGTGAAAAGAGGGGGCTCGAGTAGGAAGGTGGAGGACTGAGGTTCTTACATTAGGCTTTTCTCATACCCAACATGGGGGGGGATCAAGCTGACCGAGGAAGGGAAAATGGAGCCTCCAAACGAAAGAAAGGTGACTAGAGTTTCAAAGGGTTGAGGCATGTTGGGGCATGGGGAATTGGGGGGCGAGTTACCGAAACACCTGGTACATCCTCAACTAGAAAAAAAGAAGAGGAAAAAGGGGTTGAAAGGGGAAACCAACGGAAAGATTCTGGAGAGGACTGACCGGCTAGCGTTTGCCGGGAGCCGAAAGTCGTGTAATCAGAGACGGCAAAGAAACTCGAAAGATTCGAGGGGGGGAATGAATTAGAAGGTTCGGGGAAGGACTCTGTCTTTGTGGAGAGAATTGGACTCTTGGGGGGAGGGGGGGGATCATTGTCGGCCGGAGGGGGGAAAAAAAAACAAAACAAAGAAAGAAATGTCATTTGTCATTCAAGAAACGTCAGAGAGAGGGCTTGACAAGCGATGGACGGAAATCACTAGACGCTGTTCCAAACGAGGGGGGGGAAGGGGAAACAATAGTGCACTCGAAGGTGGTGACTATTTCGCGGTTGGGGGGGGGAAAGACTCGCAGTGAGATTCGTGTTTTGGGGTCAAGACAACGTGTTGGTTAGGGAAAGATTTGTTGAAGAACCAGGGCGCGGACCGTGCTAGCTTCATGACACTCAATGAAGTGCAGGAGGAAAAAAAACGCTTGCTGGGACAAGGCAGGGGCTCTGTGGAGACAAGATCTGCAAGGGGGGGAGGTGACGAGACTAAGGGGAGGGGGACTGAAGTACTCCAGTGCCGCCTCAGATTACTGGGGGTGAACATAAAAGATCAGAATAAACAAGATGCCAACCACTTCGGAAACATTGCAACCGGAGGGTCAGAAGGGGGAAGGAGGTCCCTGAACATCAGATGGGAGAGAAACTGCTTCGGATACAACCGAGGGAAGGGAGGGGCGACCTGGGGGCAAAAAATCAAAGAACTGTAAGGAACATCAAAAAAAATCTGTCGAGATTAAAAGCTCAAAAAGGAAAAAGGGCCATGGGTGGAGTCGGCGCCTTACAGGGGCTTACCAGGGTGAAGGGAAACGCTTAAAAAGTAACAGAAAGCGGTTGGGGGGAGCCGCTCATGAAGCCGCTAGAAACACACGAACTTTCGAGGGGGAAGAGGGAACGGGAAGAAGGGGCAGTGGAAGTATGGACAAAGGGGGGGTTGACGGAACAAAGCACCCTCGAGGGATACAACTGGGGTCAGGGGAATTCTTATTCCACCATCGTGATTAAGAGAAGGGGGGGTGTTTCAAGCACGATCACTTCCAGGGGGAAAAAAGGGCAGGTGGGGAGGGAAGAATGGAAACCACTGAGAATACAGGGAACCGGCAAAAGGAAGGAAAAAATCTGATGGATGTCTGAAGGGGGGGGGGAGCGGGGGATAATCGAGGAGAAAATTACCAGCACGAAAAAATAAACTACTCTGCGTCCAAAAAGGAGATATTGTGGAGAGGTGTCGTTCACAGAGGGGGGGGGTCGGGCCTGGGTCTAAATATAGGGCCTTTTTTATAATCGACTTGAAGGTGGTTTCTGCACGGGAAGGAAAGCAGGGAGAAAATTTCACGGGCGACTCCTCACTAAGAGACAGATGACAAGTGATGGGGTGATAAGGGAGGAGAAGAACTTTCTCACGGAAGGGGACAGGGTGCGCAAAAGATACCTTTACCTTTTTCGCCCAAGGGAATAAAAAAAGAGAATCCGGGAGATGGTCGAATGAGGAAGGAAGGAAAGAGGTGAGAGAAAAGGGTCGTCCCCGAACCGTAAAAAGGTGAAAAGACCGTGACGGTGAGTGGGGGGAAAAAGGTGTTTCCCCACGCTTTTGGTATCATGTCGGGACATACTGGAAGAGGCAAATAAGGGGTATGGTACGATTCGCAATGTGGGGGAGAAAAGAACCTGAAATGAGCCAAAGGAAAACGGGTTGCTGCACTGCTGGGAAACGGGCATGGAGGAAAAATACTGGGTGTCGCCACGATGAAAAAAAGACAGTATGACTTTCTGGAAGGGCTAAGGAGATCAAATAAATGGGTGAGTAAGAAGGAAGGGAACTCAAAAGCGAAGGGCGGACAGTGAAGTCCTAAGCCGTCGGAAGAAGTCTGTGCGTGTTGAGGACAGTGTGGAAGGGGTGGAGAAGGTGGATCCCTGTAAGCCTGGAAGGCGATGAAGTGCGAAGAAAAAAGAGGGGGAGTGACCGGGGAATCAAACAACCGGATCGCCGTGAAATTAGAAGCATCGCGCCGCCAGGCAAAAAGAGGTAAAAGGAAATTACAAGTTCATATAATGGAAACCCAATCTGACAGGAAATTTAGGAGAGAGTCGTTTGGTCGACCGGAGAGTACGATTCTACTATGCCAAGATCCAGCACCAGGAGAAAAAGTGAAGCAAAAGATGAAAAAAGAGGGGGCGAAAAAGAACTTTAAAACAATCGGATAGGGGGGAGGAGGGTTCCCGATTTGGTCCTGAAAAGGAAAGGTCTCGGCTTACGAAGGGGAGGTTCTTATAAAAGTACTTCAAGGGCAAAGGAGGGAATACAGGAAGGTTATTAAAAGAACGTATTGTAAGAATGGCACAGGTGAAGGAAAGGGGAAGAATATCGGAAAGGATGTGGCAGAAATGGTCCGCGTAACTGTTACCGGGAGGAAACTAAAGCAGACGGAGAGACCGAACCATGGAAAGGGAATGACGGACCGGGACTTTACAAAGGTGCGTGTGGGGAAGAAGGGGCTGACAGAAAGCCTTCGACACTTGTTTAAAAGATTACGAGGGGCGTCCTGGGAGAATCTCTCTATCAACAAACAACCGGGGGGAAGAGATCCGCCTAAAGAAAAAGAGCTTCTGAACACCTTTGCGACGGGGGAGAAATTCAAAACCCGCCTCCGTGAAAAAAAAACACAGGGGAAGGGGAGGGGGCCATAGGCAGAGTTGAAAAAGATTCGGGTAAATGAGGCCGGAAAAGGGGGCCTGGGGGAACAAGAATAAACAAAAAGCCTACGATAATCAAAAGGAAAGACCGACAAGACAGGAAGAGTGGAAACGACTCCCTTCATCGTAAAGGCGCTCTTGAGCTTGAATTACTGTTAAGAAAAAGAGTCAAAACAGCAGAGAAATTCAGAATAGGGCAAAGGGAAGGAAAGCAGCACGATTGAAAAAAGAACTCGGGTGATAATCTTAAATGCTGAAAGGCCTTGCTACGACTGGGATATGGCGGGGGTGCCTCCAGTGAGAAACAACGATTAGAAAAAGGGGCTGTAACCAAGGGAGGAAGGAAATATTATCTGAACATCGGGGTCATACTGGTTTCTATCTTTCGGCGCGAGGCGTCGGGGATGTCCAGCGAAAAAAAGAAGGAGGAGACAAAGACGAATAGTGTTCGCGTCCGAAAGAGCCGTAAGGGCTCCAGGGAACCACCAAGAAGCAAAATCAAACTCGTCCCTCAACAAGAAAAGCCCGGGCAGCCGCCGGCGGAAGGCCTGTCGCAAAGGAGAAAGGGAAGACACCAGGAGGTCAAAGTGGATCAGGAGTCCGAAGAGATCACGAACAATGAGAAGAAAGAAGGACAGAAAGTCTCCCTTCGAGATTCGTGGCCGAAAAACAGGGAGGGAAGGTCACCAAGAAACAAGAACATCCTCTAAAACGGTAGGGAAATACGGCTGGATCTTCGCGGGTTGCAGGGACAAAGGGACTACAACATGACTCAGTAACCACCGGAGGGTGCGGCATGGAAAGAATCGTGGCAAGGTGTCTAATAATCGACCAGCACGAACCTGTTTCGTTTGAGGAAGCTGGCAGGTATAGAACAAAGGAGGGCAAAAGGCAGAGTCAGGAGAAAATCTACCATAGGGAGGAGGAAGTAAGGTTAACCGCTGCCAGGTTCTATGGGGAAACCTGAACATCCCGGGAAGAACTGGAAGGAAAAGAAGAAAAATGGTTTGTAGAAACAGGATGGCTACAAAAAGCAAGAAACGTCGAAGGGGGGTGCGTTTTCGAGAAGCAGCAAAAAGAAACGCTATTCAAAACGTGTACTGTAGTTGGGTCGAACCGTAACGAACGAAGAACTTACAAAGAAGAACAAGCTAAGGGGACTAATAAGGAGAGGTCAAGACTTCGTGGAGTGGGGTCACGGTAGAACAAGTGGGAGAAAACAGCATGACAACAAGCGGTCGCATACTTTGTGGCTACAGTGGAACTGTAGATCATTTGTCCACAGGGAAGGATCCACCGACAGGTCACCCAAAAGACGATTGAGGAAACAAAAGGAGAGAAGAAGAATATAAAAACGACAGAAATAAATGGAAAGTTCCAAAGGAATAAAAGGGGGGGGGGGGGAGGTCATCCTGAACTCACCGAGGAGATGGAAAGAAGCCAAAGGAACGGGGCGTTGGACAATAGCGGCGGAAAATAGCGCCACAACGGCTCAAATCTCTCAACAAAAATGTTTTGGAAAACAAAATGAAACTGGGGGGGGGGGGGGGGGGGGGGGGGGGGGGGGGGGGGGGGGTACGAAAAACCTGAGCCAGGAGACACCATTGGGTTCTTTCATCTCCGAATAATTGAATCAGAGAAGGGGGAGTCTGGTCTGGTTCTTAAAGTGCGCCCTGAAAGGAAAGAGGGTAAAGTTCAACAGGGCGGGCCACTATTTCGAGTGATCCGAACGCTGAATACAAAAAGGGAGGGGAATGGTGCCGAGGGGAGTATGAAAAGTTTCCCTGGGGGGGAAACCCCGGCTCACTTGCTCTGCATCTTCAATGCTAGATGGGGGGGGGGGGGGGGGGGGGGGGGGGAGCGAAGAGGGATGGCTAACCCCCAGGGTTAAGCGGAGGAGAATGGTGGGGATGGGGGGAGACATAGCACACACCGAGGGGGGGGGTCGTCCGAAATAAAACGGCAGCGTCGAACACAGCGCAAACCCCAAGAAAAGAAAAAAAGGGCAAAAAATCCACTCAGGGGCTTACCTCAACGGAACGCGGGAAAAAGGGATAACAAAGACTGAGGAAAGCAGAAAGAACATCACTTGGAGTGATAAAAAAAAGGATACGAAAGCGAAACCCAAAAGCAATAGGGGGTTCCCACTAAACGGGCCCGAATTGGGGGGGGGAAGGCCCTCAACGAAAAGAGGATATGGAAAAAGACGCGCCTCTGTCAACCACGGAGATAATGTTCGTAATAAAGGAAAAAAAAAAGGGGGGGCGTTGGTTTGATGAAAGATCTCGCCTTAAGGCCGAAAAAACAGATCGCCAAAAGTGAAATAGGCGGGAGGAAAAAACAGGGAAGGGGGAAGGAAAGTTAAAAGGAAACTTGACGTCTTTCGCAGTTTAATGCGAGAGGGAGTCTTAAACACTTGCGAGACGAGAACGCAAAGACGGGGGGGGAATATCGCGCAGACCAGGAAGGGCGGGACGGGCAACGTAGTAGGGTGGAGGGGGCAAGTGGGTGCTTATGGACAAGGGGGAACGGGACCAACAGCAATCTGAAAACGAGAGAAAGACTGAAACTCCGTCTCACCAATCTAATGTCGTGAGGGGAGATGTCGGGAAATTTCGCTGCAGGCGATCGAAAAAAAAAGAGGGAGTGGAGCCGAAATCCAGGCGGAAAAGAACAGCCCACCCTCCTCCAAGGCAAGGACCCCCAATCCGCAGTCAACGTCCCTAAGTCGGGAAGGAGTGTAAAGCCCTCCCACTGGCGTATAAAAGAGAAAAAAGAGTAGGAAACTCAGTGACCAGAGCTAAAATGTACTCCTCAACTTAGGCAAAAATGGAGAGCACACTATCTAAACGACGCAGCGTTCCTCGACAAGGGCCCAAGAGACAAAATCCTGAGTGAAAACCACATTATGAAAAAAAAAAATCCCGTCTAATACAGCTTAATAAGCATCCAATAAAGGGAAATTCCCACTAAAAAGAAAAAAAAAAAAAGAGATAATAAATACCTTAGGCATACGGAAACAAGATTGCAAGCAAGGGGTGAGAGAGCACAGACGAAAATCACGACGAAACAGAGAGGCGTCTCGAAGTTCGACCGAAAAGCAAAGGCGTCATCACACTAATCAGAGGCCTCTGATATGGAGAGAGAGGCGAGGAGAAGAGTTGGAAAAAAGAGGAAAAGAAAAAAATGGAGGGGGGGGCCAAAAATAGTTGACTGAGGTCCGTTGCGACGGGCGTCGACGACGTCGTACAGAAGGTACGCACGAAAGGAAGGAGGACGTAAGGAAGAAAGCAACAAACCTCGAAGTTCTTGGAAAGGCCTTCAAGGAAAAGGCTTCTCCGTCACAGGGAGACAAGAGATGGAACCAATGAGTCGCGAGGGGAAGAATGGCTTCAAAAAGAAGATCAAGCCAAAAAGGGAGAGCCAAACGCGAAAGATAAACGGAGGATCCCTTCAAGATCCAGTCACAGAAAGCTAGGGACTGTACGCTCGGACAGAGGAAGCGCTGATCTACGAGAATGAGAGGAGCATGAGCAGAACGACAAAAAAAGAAATCGTGGCAATTTCTACATCGAAATCTGACCAAAATGAGACTATCACAATGCCGGGGTGACTACAAAAGGGAGAGAAATACCGCATTCAAGGGAGCGTCTCGGAAGAAATGTAAGCGAGGAACGTAAAGGGGAAGATAAATGACGATCGCTCAGAAGGCCCCCTCAACCAATAGGGAAAGTCAAGGATACATTTCTCAGACCAGAAAGGGCCCAGGGCCAGAGAAAGGGGTGAAAATGAATGGTGCAATAAAGACCCAGGGAGACACTAGCCAAACTACAATATCCAAGGGCCGCTAAAAGGAGAGAACAAAGGAAACAGGGTCAAGGACCTGGACGCCCGGAGTCTCTCAAACGGTTCGAGGAAAGGGAACGACGCACAACTCGCAGGGGAAGAGGATAAAAGAAGAAGACTAGAGGGACGGGGGGAAAGAAAAGAGATAAAAGCTTAGATGGTTAGATCAAGGAGACGCGGGGGCTATCGGAAAGGGGAGGGGGACTTTCAAACGATCATAACTTTCGCGGACATCATCCACTACGAGGGGCCGCGAAAGGTATATAACCATCAAGCGACGAGGAGGTCCCACCGAACGAGACACGCGTTCATCTCGAGGACGATCAAGTTCGCTCGCTGGGGTTACAGAGGAGGGCAAGAGAAGATCTAAAAGGAAAGAAACGATCAAAATGGGAGAGCTTCACGAGAAAATGGAAAGAATCGATTGGCACGATTATCGGAAGACAAAACAAAGGGATGCCTGCCAACCAGAAAAAACGCTTCAGCAAAAAATCTCGGAGCCTGGGGGGGGGGGGGGGGGGGGGGGGGGGGTGGGGGGGGGGGGGGGGGTGGGGGGGGGGGGGGGGGGGGGGGGGGGGGGGGGGCCTGAAGGATACGTGTACCGACTTTACGCAGCAGTTTGGGAGAGGAAAGACGCCGAAGAACGGGGGAAGTGTAGTGTGGGGTAGAGAAGACTGCGAGAAAGGCGGCTTGAAGCGGAGACCTCTTGGTGACATTGGGGAACACCACAGGCCATCTTTCCCAACCGCGGACTCAAGGGAGCGGGACGGACTTCTAGAAAGCGGTGATTACGACAAGAAATCCGAACAAGGCCTGCAGGGCAGAAAGATGGGGAAGCGTCTTTAAAGAAGCTATTGACGGAGTTCTCCAGGGGAGGCGCGGCCTGGCAACGGGCTGTACCTAGAAGGTGTTGGAGGCGCAGAGAAGGCCGTCGCAAGGATGACCACTGGGGGGGAAGTTCAAAAAGGGGGGCTCGACGACGATAGAGAGGAGTAACAGTTTGCGTCCAATGCAAGGGAAAAACTACGACTCTTAAAAGGGCGCCAGAAAGGCTTCTCAGCTAAAAAGAGGGAGAGGTTCCGGGGTAAAAAGTGGGAAACTAGGAAGACAGAACACTAATTGTCAAAAGACTACTGAGAAGAGAGCATATGCGGAACAGGGAAGAAAAGAGGAGTCCTCTGAGCCTACTGCGGGGGATTCCAGGGAGAATCAAGGCAAAGAAAAGAAAGCTTGAAGAACAAAAAGGAGGGGAAAACCTGAAAAATCAACTATGGGGGGGGGGGGGGGGGGGGGGGGGGGGAAGAGAAGTGACCTCTCAGCCGAAAAAAATCCAAATGATATTATACTTCGCCGCCCGCAACCTAGCGAAGGAAAGGGCGACGACGAGAAATAAGGGGGGAACTTAGGGACTAATCTTCTAAGAGCTCAAGGGTATAGGGGAGCGTCAAAAAAAGGTCACTAATTCTCGCGACTGCAGAGTATAGTGAGTGTCACAAAAGGCATCAATGACTTGGCCTCCTTCGATAAAGAAGGGAGCCTGGTAAGGATGGTAATCCCATACCACCACGAGATGGGAAACATCAACAAATGCACGAGATCTGGCAGAGGGATAGGTCAAAAGATCAGGGACGATAATGGAACTTTTCATCGCAGCAAAAGAGGACTAAGGATATCAAAAATGAGGAGAGGAATTCTCTCCTCCCCTCGATTCGAGAAGGAGCAGAACGAGGAGATTATGGAAGGCTAGCAGATCGGAAAGACGCGGGCCGCCGATGGAAGAAACAAAGGACAACTAGGAAGACGCGCCTCCACTCTGTGCAAAAACCGGCTCACACAAGCTGGGAGAGGAAAATATTGGTCTCTCGAAGAGGCACACGACTTAGAACCAAACTCGAGGCCAAGTAGCACCTCGGCAAAGTGGAAAAAGGGGAGAGGTTGCTCACACGAGGCCGTCCCCGAAGACGTTCAAGTGTGACGCGGAAAAGGAGGAAAAAAAGGATCTGACGTAACTTCAGAAACAAAGAAGAAAGGAGGGGCTCTCTATTACGAAGCTAGGCAAACAGGAGGTCGACCCTTAGCCCGAGAAAACTTCTGGCGAGAAAAGATAAGATGTGGCGCGGATAGAAGGGGGAGGGTCAGACCCGGAAAAAAAAAAAAAGAAGAGGGATTAGCCGAACAAAGAGAAGTGGAACGGCAAGAGGGTTGAAACCCTACGCGAAGAGAGGGGAAAGATTCGAGAGGGAGAAATCTTCATACAGAAAAAGAAGCGCCTCCAAAGATTCGGAACCCAGCGAAAATTAAAAAAAGGAAACTTCTCTAAAGGGACCGCGAGAAGGGGGAGAAAATCGACATAAACCGCAGAAGACAAGAAGGGCTGGGCGGGTCCAGACTTCGAAGGCCCCTCTAATGGAGAGAGTCTCTTTGGCGAGCCTAGAAAAGCGCAAGCTTAACGCCTCCGAGCCGCCGCGTAACTGAATTCCAGCAGCAGAGGCCTCCTTCCCGAAGACGCCAAGCGAAAGAAAACCGGCCGTGCCGGGGGAGGGTCTCTAAAAAAAAACGAAGAGGATAGATAAAACCTAGTCACAAACCAGGAGTTCATAAGACCGAACGAGTGGCGTATTCTACGCGAGGGGGGAGAAAAATCTTCTCCAGGATGAAAGGCGTAGCGGCGGCCGCGTGAGTAGGCGAGGACGCCTTGCGAAAATGGGCGCGCCTCGTAACAAAGAGAAGGGGAAAGTGAGGGAGGCTCAACTCGTTAATCACCGATCTGTGCCAGGGAGAAGAGGGGCCTGGAGACCCCGCGTAACGAAGAAAGTTCATTTTCGAAAGGGAGGAAGTGACTTCTTAACAATTGAGCGATAGGATCAAAAATAGCGCTCGCGCTAAAGGGAGGGGGGGACCGAGTGTTGAAATAGCCAAGGCGGGGTCTGGGAGTCTCCATCCGAGGAGGAAAAAAAGGGGAAAGAACCAGTCGGAAAAGAGGAGACGGCACAACAGACTGTATCCGGGTTATCAGCAAGAAAGGGGGTTCTGGGAGCCATGGGTTTTGGGGGGTTTGTTGGAGAAAAAAAAGCCCATGGCGTGAAAGGAAGCGTCAGAGACAACAGCCTAACCAATTCTTCGGAGCCAACTAGGGAAGGCAATCAAGGGGTCTCCTTTCAACCAGAAAAAACTTGAAGGGGGAAAAAAAAAAGGGGACTTGACAGGAATCGTTTAGCACATAAAAGAAAACGGGGGGACGGGTGCGACGCCGAGAGGTTGGCGAGAGGAGCCACTTGGCCTGTCCGCTTCGAGAGAACAAAAAGCATCGTAACGAAAAGGAGAAAAAAGTAAAAGAAGCATCGAAACTAAAGGAGGCGAGGCCTCCACGAAAAAGCAGATATCCGTATCAACAGGAGGGGAAAGCGAGGCTCTTTGCGATCAGCGTAGCCGGCCAAGAAATCAGCTGTAGAGAAGAGAAAAGGCGGGCGGAAAGAAAAAAAGCGAAGAACCTGAGAGAAAACGGTGGCGCTGAGAAAACGGGTTACCACCGGGGGAAAAAAGTCAGTCCTGACCTCAAAGGAGAGAAAAAAAGACTAACGTGTCTGCCGGGGGGAAAGAAGAGTGTGGGTCGACTGGCGAAAGGAAAGAGAAAGAAATCCTTTGAAACGGATCAAGCGAAGGAAGAAATAATCACTGCAGTTGGGGGAAAGTAAAGCTGATACGCTATTAGCGAAGGGAAGGAAGGAGGAACTGCTGGAGCTCTCCTCCTTGGGACCTGCAGTTAAAAGGAAGCGGAAGAGTAGGAATCCGAATCACGCTTCTTCATCCTTGGAAAGGCCTGAGAGATAGAGTTCAAGGGAACTATATCCTCGGAGGAGGGGCCGAGCGACAACGTCGCGTGAAGAGGACGGAATGGACCCATCCTGGGAAAAAGAGGCTTACGAGAGCAGAGGGATAGAGGAGGCAAGCTAAAAACAGGAGAGGCGACAAAAGGTCCATCGTAGTCGGCCAGGGTCATGGCCGGCATCTTCGAGGAAAGGACGAGATCCGAGGTGAATGAACGGAAAAAAAGGTTATCACAAGAAAACGGCAACAAAAGCAACCGAAGCATAAATCGGAACTGGGGGAACAAGAGGCGGAGTTCATCTCATCCTGTCGGGACGGAGATAAGAGGGGGTATACTTCGCCGACAGGAGAAAAAGTCTAGGAAACCGAAGGGAAAAAGAGGAGGAAGAAGAAGTCGGAAAAAGCGTTCGGGGGGCCAACAATCGGGGCAACGACTCGTGTCGAAAGACTGTAAGCGGTCGAAAGGGAACTCCCAGAGAGAAAAAAAGCCGTGAATGCCGTTCTCGGGAGGAGGTTCCTGGACTGGAGAAAAAAAAAGAAGGAAAACCGGGCAAATGTATCCCAGGGAAGGCTTAAAATGAAGGGGGGGCCAGAGAAGAAAAGAGGCTCAATGCTCGCATCGCCAGTGGGATCTCAGCTTCGGAACAGGAGAAAAACGATATAGGGGGGCTCCGAACAACCCTGAGCAGGAATTAGGAGGGACACTATCGACATGAAAGAGCGGGGGCAGGTAGTGCGGTGATAAGGAAGGTCGTTGTGAGAGGACGGGGGAGGGTAACGAGAAAGGAAAAGCGACAGGCTGGCCATGTAAATCTGAAAGAAATCAAAAGGCCCTGGTCGCAGGAGCTGTCGCGATGAGATGGTCCTCAGCATAACACCGGAGGAAAGCAAGGGAGTCCGGGACGAAAAAAAAGAGGGGACAATCTTCAAAGGTGGGTGGGGCTATTGCTCATCGAGACACGAAGGGGAGTAGAAGAATCAGCAGGGCGGGGGGGGGGGGATGCCGGACGAAAGAGAGAAGAAAGACCCTATCAAGTTGGACTATCTCGGAGGGTCTCACTGTCGGGAAAAAGAAATAAAAAAGCGACGAAAGGTATTTCGCCGTACTTAAGGAAACCAGGAAAATAGACTGGACGGAGGAGGTTGGGACTTCAAAAAGGGAGACGGAACCACGAAAGGGGTATGTTCGGTCTTCCCGAACAAGGAAAGGGGGGTGAAGATCAATAGGAAATGACGTTGAAAAAGAAGAGGGAGCAGGAAAGTCTGACATCTTAGGAAAAAAAGTACGACAACGGGGGCCCCATCACGACAAAGGACCTCTGGCAGGGGAAAACCATCTGGTGACCAGGAGCCGGAAACCGGGATTAAAGTCAGTTGAATGCGAGCGACTATCGAAGGGGAACGGAAAATTCTCGCGTAAACCCGTCCTCGCGCAAAAAATCCGGAAACGATAGGCCGGGAGTGGAAGAATTTGGTTGTGAAACTCGCGCGGGGACGTTGGGAGATAGCATCGTGGAGGGGGGAAGGGGAGAAAGGGGACGACCGTGTGCCGAGGTAAGGGTCAAGTTCGGTCCGGGATAAGGGGAAACCAGAGGAGGATCCTCTCGTACTCGTAAACGCGTAAGAGATCTAGGCTCATTATTGGAAGAGATATCGAGGTGGAGTGTTTGTCAGTTTGTGGATGCGGATGATAAGGGATTGGAAAGAACAGGAGTTACACGGAGAGGGTCCTCAGGAGAGTAGGTCCGTAGGGGCGACAGGGTCCACGGTGAAAAAGGACCAAAGAAAAGTAAACGTCGAGCCGTGGGGATTTAAAGGAAGCCAGGCCAGCGCTTAAAGGGGAAGAGGAAAAAAGCATCGAACGGGGGCAAGAGAGACTTCCCTTCAAGAAGCTGGGGGGAATGGAAACAGGTACGGGGCTTAGGTCTTCGGTTGTGCAAAACCAATAACTCAGCTAAGGCAGCGAAGAGGACATATAACATCTCGAGGGGCTGAGACAAGTTTCGAAGGGGTCGACGGGAGGCAGAAGTTCTATATAGATCGGAAGCGCTCGGGGCGGGAGCTGGGGGAGGTTGCTCATCAATGAAAAGAGGTTGACGGAGAATAGTAGGATTCATGTCTAGGGGTATCGGTCCGGGAGAGGGTATGACGGACGGATGAAGCGGTCTGAGGGGGACGGGTGGGGGAAGTTGCAATGACACGTTTGAAAATCTCAGGAGTCGGGTGTGGGGAGGTCGAGGCGCTAGCTGCCGGGGAAATTATGAGAGCGGAGAGCGGGGAATGAAGACCACTGGCCGGAGTCGCGCGCATTCTTCAAGCTTGTCACGGGGGGAAAAAAACTGGATCAGGTTTCACGAGGGGAGGAGAAAGGAATGCCCACCTAGACCAGGGCCGATTCGGGGGCTCCAGGGGGGGTTCTGCAGGACAAAAAAGAAACACACATGTCTTAGGGGAACGAAAGAAGACAACACGAATCTAGTGTGTTTAAATCAAGAGGGGGAGAGAACAGACCTGAATCATAAAAGACATACGGGAGAGGGGGGGGTGGATTCATGGGAGGAGGGGGGCGGAAAAAATCCTTTACTCCTCATCTTATAGCAAAGATAACCTCCGAAAGGTGGTTGGGGGGGGAAGGGGGAACGGACTATCTGGATCTCGCGCGATCTGAACACTTGAGCGTTCGAAAAGGAAAAAAAGGGAGGGGAATGCGGGCAGATAGAGCAAAGGAGAAAGAAAACAAGTCAATGTGGGAAGGAGGAATTGGGGGGCCAGTCTCTTCGAATTGCGAAAAGGGGAAGAGTTGGAGGGAGAGATCTTTCTGTGGGTTCTCGCAAAGTAAGAAAGAACCCCTTTCATTTGATTCAAAGAAAAGAAAAGATCCGAAAAGTCTAATTGATAGACCGAGAGAGGGGAGAGGGAGGTCATTTTATTGGGAGAGCCGTGGATTGACGAGTAGCGGGGGGGGGAGGCACTTTGGGAGAGGGCGGGGGGGAAATCACGACAAGGAGGGGCGGAGCGGCAGAAGCTGGGTCTCGCGACGGTTAAGGTACCGGAAAAGAGAAGAAGCAATGACGTTTCGAGTGCCGGGAGGGAGTCAACTTGGCCGGGGCCGCTTTTAGCGAGGAGAAAAAGGGGGGTCTTGGGACGAGAATGCGATTGCGACTTCAATACTAAGTTTAAAGAGACAGGGGGGGTCTAAAATAATAGAGCGCCATTCAAAGGAACGACAGTGCCCGGGAAGTCGAGAAGGGCAGAAAAAAAAAGGGTGGGAAACGTAAGATTCAATTCTGGCACCACCGGAAGAAGGCTGGGGGGCTGAGGCAGATTCGGTCAAACTTAAGCGAAAACCGGTGCACTGTAACCCTCCATATCGATGGACAAGGGAAAGCCAGAGGAGAGAGGGAACAGAACGTGGCGCAACGGGGAAAAGGTTATCGAGTGAGACGCCGATGCTAGAATGTCTTACCAGCAGTTGATGTGAAGGGGCAACAAAGCGAAGGGGGGGGGAGGTGAGATTAGAAGGGGGTGCTCCGCTGAATGACGGGCGCCGCTAGGAAAACGCACAACCTTTCGGGGAATCGGGGGAAGCGTGCGGAGGGGAGGAAAGTCTTTTTGGGGGCGGAAAAACGGGGACCGAAATCGAGGATACAGCAGTCGGGGAATTGAGGATACATGCGGAAGAAAGGAGAAACAGTGTTGGTGGAGGAAAAAAAGAATCAGGGGGAAAAAGTAACAAAGACCTTGCACAAAAGAGCCTACGGACAAGGGCAAGAGGAAGTGCGAACGCTTGGGGCGTGGGGGCCTGTCCTCAGGGTCGGTAGAAAGTGATCAAAAAAAGAAAGACACGACGACGGCTCATTAGATTGAGGGGGTCTGGAACAAAGGCGGGAGGGGATAAAATGAAGAATGGAAAGGTATGATGACGGTCGGTGGAGAAAAAACAGAGGGCGACGCGTCGGAGGGAGAATAAAGCAGAAAGAAAGAAAGGAGGGGGGGAAAAAGTTTAGTCCCGTCTAGGGACATGTCTTCAATTGATGGTCAGGGGCGTGTAAAAAGAGGAAGTCCCATCTGCTGTAAAATCGAAAAAGATTTAAAAAAGTACAGAAGCCTAAGAAGTTGTTATCGGAACAAGGGAGGAAAAGAAACCGGCAGAGTGCAAGGCTAACCGGTCGATGGAGAAAGGGGTCCAACACGAGGGTTGGGAAGAAGAAAGGGAATTCACCAACCGTTGTGTTGGTAGTACTAGTTTAGGCCTGAAAGGGAAACCAAAGAAGAAAGAAGTTCGGCCGGGGGATGAGGCTTATGGAGAGGGAAAACTGGAAAAAAGGGTTTTTGATCAAAAAAATAGAGAAGGTCAGGAGGCTCGGAATTCAAGAAATGGGACGGTAAGGGAAAAAAAGTACCTTCGGACCGAAAAGAAAGAAGGGGGGGGGCTTCGGCATTGGTTGCGACTACCGAGGAAGCACGCAGGAGGGGCTGGGTTGAAAAATCAGGGAGAATTAGAATGGGGAATGGAAGGTCTGGTCATGTGCGCGAATATGTCGAGAACGTTCATTTCCAAAGTGCCATCGGCGCCGCCTGGGACGAAAGAATCTCAACCTCAGGAAGAGAAAAACCTCGGACAACCAGAGGGTTGAATCTCCTATGGGGGGCACAATCATCAAGTGCCAAGTATTCTAATCGGGTTTCGACCACCATAATACCTCAACGGAGAAGCATGCGGCAGGTAAGCATAAGAGGATCACAAGAATCGCAAAGACGGAAATCTGAGAAGGGTTCGAGAGGTACCTCTTGCCTAAGAAGGAGGGAGCGGGGAAATGACGAAAATGGGGAGGATCCACTTCCTTCAAGAAACAAACTCAGAAAGGGGTCCCGGAAGTGATGGGTGGGGGAAATGAAGACTCCGGAATGGGAAAGTGGGATTTTCAGGAGTGCACTAGAGGAGGATTAAGTTGAAAAAGAGGGGTCCATCAGGACCTGTCGTCGGAAATAACAACGAAGCAGTCGAAACTCTGCCAAAGGGTATCGCTGGCCTAATGGCAACTAGCGGGGTGAGCGATCAGAGAATTAGAAACGGGTAAGAAAAGGGGTCAGCGCCTGGAGAGGGCTAGATCCGAACCAAAAAACGAGGGTGCCAGAATCACCCTGGGATTCCAGCAGGAGGAAAAACCCAGTTTTAGTAAATTACCCAGGACCACCCAGCGGCTTGCCCAAAGGAGGGAAGAAGCGTCTAAACAGGGCATGAGGAATCAGCGCGGTCAGTATGCTGCAGCGACAGTGGAATGAAAAAGCTCCGAAAAAAAGATCACCTAGACAACGGCAGCACATCAAAGCAGGAGGTAGGCAGATTTAGGTAAAAGGAAAAAAATCCTCACTGTCAGGAAAAAAGGAGAGCCTCTTGAAGTACTTGGGGGGATAACACAACAAACAAAACACCCAAAGGAGTAAGAAAACTGCCCTGAATAATCTGACAAGAGGGGAAGCCTGAGAAAAAGGCTCCTATTGAGGAGGAGCGCGCTTTCCGTATCTGCTTCAAAAAGGGGCGAGGATCTTGCATGAGGGGAGGAAGAAAAAGCACTCCACGGAAAAGCCCAAAACGATAAGCACCCAATGTCATTCAGGGGAGGCGCGCAACAATATATATGAACGGGGGGGGTAAACTTGGGAGATGAGAACCGCTGCTTAGGAAAGTCGGCCCGCTGGGGGGGGAGAAATTAAGGTAGAGGACATATTGGGGACTCGCCTGAATAGGACTTCCATGAGCAAGCAACATGAGAAAAAAGAAAACACTAGGGGCCTGAAAAAAGAAAGAAACAAGGCACCGCGTAGGCAGGTACAAAATGGAAGAAGACAACACCATGGAGGTAATCTTTGCTGCTAGTCACGAATCAACTAAACACGGGGGTGAACGAAGGAGAAGCACCAGAATGGCCAATAATTGGATCAGCGAGAAAAAAACAAAGGGGAGATGGCACCTCAAGGCCC
>Ga0179593_1512538_pt1 | contig 26280 bp, 26 predicted proteins | sample CZODoug2_1_08_16_FD_185931 | JGI IMG/M metagenome (GOLD analysis project Ga0179593, IMG submission 185931) | Vadose zone soil fungal communities from Angelo Coast Range Reserve, California, USA - CZODoug2_1_08_16fungal (PacBio error correction) | ecosystem: Environmental > Terrestrial > Soil >...
CGGGAACATTATCAACGTAATCGAGAGAGGGCAAGCAGGGGAAGGGGGTCGTTTATCTTCAGTAGCATCTTGGAGGGGCTTGGGTTTGATCGGGTAGAAGACACAACCTCGACGCGAGAAATGGAAAGCAATCCCGGTCTCAGCCTCTATGGAAAGTAGAGGCAAACAGCCATGATATTAGGGACAGTGAGGAGCTCATTTAAAACATGGCACCTTCCTCTTGCGTCAAATATTGGCAGATGAAGTACCAAAAAGTCGAAGCCATCTCGAACGATGTCGAGGCAAGTCGAGGGAAAAAATTCTAAAATCCCAATAGGGGGAAGAGACTGAGAAAAAAAGAAGAATAAAATAAAAAAAAAAAAAAAAAAAAAAGGGAAACTAAAAAAGGGAAAGGGAGATACAACACCACAGATTGGAAGCAAAAAATGGACACATCACTTCATCCTGTCCCCGAGGGAAAAGGGAAAGGTGTTGGCCGCACGGTGGGACCACTGGAAAACCGGGTAGGCCTCTTTCTGGAATACAAAGCAAAAAAGGGGAAGGAATGGCAAGGCTGGTCCGGAAAAAGCTATAAGCGTTCATGGGTCAAAAAAACGATGATTTGAGACGAGCGCAGCAGCTGGAATGTAGCGGGAAAAGGATGGGGCTGCGCAAACTAAGAAAAAAGGATTAAGAAACCATTATCTTCCCCAAGAGGGGAACTAAGGGGGTCAAAGGCCGAGAACTGTCGAAGAGAACCATTGTAGAGAAGGGTTGAGAAACTTCCCGAACTAAGAGGAAAGATTCCACCGGAAAAAAGAAACCGGACTGTCTTTCTTCAGGGTCAGATTCTGCGGGCGGAGGGGGAACGAGGTCAAGAATAGGGATGCAGGGACCACCCCACCTCCGAAAAAAAAAATTACCTCAAAAAAAGCTATCTCGAAAAGGCCCTCAAAGGTACTGGAGGGGAAGAGCATTGTTCCGCAAGGGGGGGGAAAGGCCAAGAACGAGGGCCGATCACAATGAACCTGCCACTCCGCGCATGAGTGTCCAGGGAGGGCGCCGTCGATAGGGGGAATCCCGCGTAACCTACATCGGCACTCTGCGAAGAGAAGGAGTAGGCAAAGAGTAGAGTAGAATAACATCGAAAAGGGGCTTCAACGATCTGGGCACGCTCAGGGAACGGTGGCGGAGCGAAGAAGGGGCCTTCTCCGAGTCTAGAAAATTCAAGGTGGACGGGAGGGCTGGTAGAAAAGAGTGAGAAAAAGCTAAAGTTCGCACAACGGGACTTGGAAAGGATTGCAAGTCTGCCAATACCATTATCCGGTCGGCGCCTGTGTCCAGGCGGAGACGAGCCAGTCATCTACTCGGACTTTCTACTGAATGACCAGGGGGTTAAAAACGCAGAGGATCTAGGGGACAGGATGAAAGGCGCCTTGTCCTAGGGGAGGGCAGAACGGAGACAAGGGGTCAGCTGGACGATTCCTCTTCGGCCATAAGAATTGGCGAAGAGAGACTTGACGTGATTTAAAAGGTGGTGGGAGAAACTAAATCATTCCCTGTGTGATTACAGCCCAGTCCATTGAAAGCGTTGTCACAACCCGGGGTCGCCTCTCGGTTAAAGATATGTTAAAGGCGAGTACAAGGGGATCGGTTGATCGCGCGGATCCCCACAGAAGGTCTGGCTTTCCCTCATGTGATCGCGGGGAGAATTTTGGGGTTCATCGGGGGCTCACAGAAAGCACTTTCTCCTACATAAGCATGTTGGGGTCGAGTGGGGCAGACTTGGCTGAAAGGTTTTAACAAACAGTTCCGGCTCAACCGTGACTTGCGCAGTGGGAACATGCAGGCAATTCTGGTCATTTACAAATGTTTGGTTTTGAAAAATCTCCGATGCACGGCGTCCAGCAGAGGGGGTGTTTTCATTTTAAGGAAGATCTCAGAGGGAGGGGAGGGCCTCGGGGCGAAATCGGAACTGGCCAAGTCGAAGAAAAAAGTCCAGCAAGGGGGCTTATCTCTCACAACAAAGGAGGATGAATATAAGATGTAGCTAAAAGGCAGGGACAGCTTCAAAGGCGAAAATAAAAAGGACTTACACAAAGAGGGTCGGGGGCTATCTGTCTGCCATTCGAAACCAAGCATGAAAAGAAGGGAGCGGATATTGGTTCAACGGGGGCCAACAATCACTGAAGAATAAAAGGGGGAAGGGACAATCCAGGGTTAACGGGGAAATGTACAAACTGGTCCAGGAAAGATTCCATCTGACAAGGGTGAGGAGGGAAGAAGACCCAAGAACAGCGAAAAATAACTTCAGTAACAACCAAAAAGGAGAACCATTCGAAAATCCGGGGGAACACACCGAACAAAACACTGGAATCGAGGGACTGTTGACTTGAAGCGAGTCTACGGAGGGACTTCGCTTCTGGTTCGTCTGTGTGCATCACAGTGGTGGCGGGGGGGCCTGCAGGGTATGGTGGGGCATGGTGGAGGCGGATGGCGTGTTGGGATGTGGTTGTGGGTGGCGGGGGTGAGTGGGGGTGCGGGTGAAGCAAGGGGGGGTGGGTGGGGTCGGTTGGGGAAGGGGAGACGAGAAAGGGGGGTGTGGAGGGGGATGGGGTGAGGGGCATAGGATAGCAAGAGTGTTGTAGAAGGGGAGAGGGGTGGGGAGGTTGTACTCCAGGGGGGGAGCGGGTAAGTATAGTCGCGTTACGATCGACAATTTTGTTCGGAGAGAGCGACGAGTGAGGCGAGTCACTGTCTGCCCTCGATCGCCACCTGTTGGGGTGGGGGTGGGGGGGGGGGGGTGGGGGGGGGTCGACAGGCGGACAAGCCGGGCGGGGGAATGGGTGGGGGGGGGGGGGTAGGCGGGCGAGAATCGGTAGCGTAGGAGGGGTCGGAGGATGCCGTCAGTCGGGGGCGGGGTGGTCTCAGCTTGCCTTGTGGGTGCGGACCCTGAAATGGGATAACTTTCTTGATCACTCGGTAAGGGGGGGGGGAAAAGGCGGAATTCAACCTGAAGATGGTCTGGAGGTTTGTAAGCAAGCGTACAAGCAAAGGGAAGAAAATGAGGTAAGGCCGTGACTTACCGTCGCGCTGAAGTCAGGAAAGGCAACGGGGGGTCTTATAGTGGGGGATCCGTGTTCTGCGCTGCAGGGGGAAGGAAGGGAAGGCAACGGTGTTTGAACCGGGAAATGCTGTGTCGATAGATCTGTGGGGGGGGAAGACAAGGGGGGCAGCGGCGACGGGGGAAGAGGGACATTGAACTCAACGGAAAGGAGTTTTGAATCGGCCAGTAAAAGAAGCGCATTCTAAAAGGAATCAACGCCAGTTGAGCATCTGGCGTTGTAAAAGATCGGACCGGTTGTGTCGAAAGACGGCTAGATAGGGACATTAAAGGGGGGCGGTTGGTCCGAAAACCTGCTAACCTAGCGCGCGGGGGGGGGGGGGGGGTGTCTGAACAGCGGTGGTGAAGGCGATCGGGCGGAAGATTGGGGATTCCCTAATAAACAAGGCTAATGGGGGTACACAGCAAAAGTAGGCGACTGGTGCAATTTGAAACGCTGTCTGTGATGGGGGAGGACCTACTGCTTACAAAAGAAAGGACGAGGGCGTCTAGGACCGGGCTTCGAATCGTCGATCTGCAAACTTGGAAAAATGCGTGGCGGAAAAGGGGTGGGTGATGAAGTCAAACTAATCTGACTGTCAAGAAAAAAAAACAATAAAGGGATCTCTAGAAAGAGAAATTCATTCCCGCGCAGTAGGGAAGTGGGGGGGGACAAAGTGCCGGGAATTTGGGAGAGCGCGAAATGTCTTTCCAGAAAGGGGTCTGAAGCCTCCGACTGCATTAGTAAGCCTCCTTTCAGGGAATGGGGAAAAGATGTTAATGCATGTCGGGGGTGGGGGTGTTTTTTGGGGGGGGGGGGGGGGTGTTTTATCATTGGAAGACTAGGGCTTGTCTAGCGTAGAGCTTATGATCGGGGTGTGAAGGAGGGGGCGCCAGAACGCAGCGTGTGGGGGAGGATAGAGATACTCACAGAGGTTCCATCGGGGGTCCCAGGAATGTTGCGAAGAACTGGGAGCCGCGCTCGCCGATCTAGGGAAATCGTATGGCAAATGGAAAAAGTGGGGGTTCTTATCGACTATATTTCGTAAGAAAGTTCATGGGAAGGGAAGGACTGACAGGTGCAGAAATCTCTGCCATGCATCCAACTCAAAGTAAGGGGCTTGGAGGGCTGATGGTCATCGTACGGTAGGGAGGACAGTAAAAAAAAGAAGGAGGGGGTGGGAGGTAATTTCGAGACCCGGGAAACGTGCTACAGGACAATGAGGAAGAGTTAGAAAAAAAGACGTGGGGGGCCGGTCAAAAAGAGCTACAGCAAGAAAGGCGGGCGCGAGCGATGAATGGGAACGGGCTCTGTCCAGGTGCTCTCAATTTCCCTCCGGGGCGTCGGGTTCCCGTCTCGGGGGGGGGGGGAGGCCGGTTGTTTTCAAGGGAGTCTCCTGTCAATGGAACAAAACAAAGATCTATCGTGGAGGAGGAATAGAGGAAATCTCTTCGGGGAGGGGAAGTTGCACATCGAAGGATATGGTCGGAGGGATTGTGGTCGATGAGACGAGTCGAAAAAAACCAAAGCTTAAGGCTAGAGACTCCTAACACGCGGAGTTCTCTACTATTACGGATGGGAAGGGGGAACTGGGGGCAAGGCTCAAAAAAAACAAAAAACAAAACTGTTAGGAAAGAAAAGGAAAATGAGATCATCATGGAGGGTTAGGCACGGGACCACTTTCCGCTTTGTAGGGGGAAGGCGAATGAAAAAACGGAGGAGTTGATTGGTGTTAGATCCGAGGGGGGAAAACCGAACTACCTACGGAAGGAAAAGAAAGAAGGAAGTCCCGATGTAGAAAGGAAATATCCGTGCGCGATGCTTCGAGCCGTAAAAATAGGATCTGGGGAGGCGGTTTGTTAAGGGGAGTCACTTTTAAATACACGATCGTAAGAAAATGACCGAACTCAGGCATCAGCATTGTGAAAGCGACACCTGGTTCCAGAAGCGAACCTGGGGCGGGGCTGGACGGTAGGAGAGAAATAAGTTCAGGAAAAAAAACTTGGGTGGGTCGCGGGACATTGAGAAATTGGGCGAGATCGATCTCACTGGGAGGACCGTATCTTCATAGCTGTGAGGGGGGGGGGAAAAAGGGTGCAGAGTGTGGAAAAGGTCACGACTTCAGATCCGGGGCTCGAATACTGTGGGGCAAAGCACAGTGGGAGTCAGGGAATGAATCGGGGGGGCAGGAATTATTAAAAAGATATCAACCGGGGTTGTGGGCCTGGGGGGGTGCTGGGGGGAGGTGGGGGGGTATGTGATGGCGTGGGGGGCGGGCAGCATGGGCGGGGGGTGGAGATAGTGGATAGCGGGGGGGGGAGGGGTGGCGTCAGGGGGGGGGGCGTGGTCGGGATGAGAGGGGGGGGGTGGTGGGGCGTTGTGGGGTCGGGGGAGATGGTGAACTAGCAGCCGATACAAATAGAGACATCGCGCAACGGAATTCGCTTTTGAATTTAACTGGGGAAGATGAATCATCTACTGTCATGCAGGGGGAGAATTACAACATAAGAAACAAACTAGTAATAGGCATATTCCGGCAATCGGCGGGCCATCCTCCTATCAGGGATCTTCATGTAGAAGGGAAGTTTCCCCATTGGTAAGAAGGGAAAGTTGAAACCTAAACTCGAATTTTTCTTAGGCAAAATTCGCCCGGCTCGGGTAAGCTCAAAAGGCGTCGGAAGACGTGCTTTGCGCTGTTGATTCTATTTTCCTTGGGGGAGAGGGAGGGTGTTTCGTAGAAAAGGGAGGGTAAGATATATCGATCGTGGACTGACCAGCGGACTCGTAAAGGCGCATCCGGACTGATTCTGAGATGAAAGAAGGGGAAGGAGGGATAGAAGAAAACATGAAGGGGACTCCAGTCTTTCTTTCGGCTTCGTGCTCGTCATTGGGGACCGTTAAGAGCTCGAAGGACGGAATTGATAACTCAAAGAGAGGTACCGAAGTTCGCTATTCCAAAGAGAAATGGTATTCCGGACTGGGGGGCGTCAATATACGGCGAAGGAACACATGGAAAAGGGTCTCTTATATGGGAGGAGGTCACAAGGTCCGAGTTCATATAACCGGACAAAATCAACCCTTCAAAGGTCTCTGCAATGGAGTTGGGCACGGTTATCGATGGTGAAAACACTGCGGAAAAATGTGATCAGGTTTATCCTGGAATGCCGCGGTGGCCGGTCGCTGGGAAAAGGGGGAACTGAGGGAAAAAAAAGGGAGATGGCTATCTTATTGCAGGTAGAAAAAAGATCGACGACCTAATGACTTATTAAGACCTAGCAAAGGAACTTTCTAGCAACGGACTGCCAAGCAGATGAACAGAGCAAGAAGCGGCGACAGGTCTCGGGGTCATATGTGGGAAACACGTGGAGGACGGAAAGGGGGAAAAGCCTTGCGATGGCCTCTCGACGTCGACTGCTGAATGGGGAAAGGAGGGGGAGTGGGACGGAGGGGCAAAAGCAGAGTCCCAGGATAGACAGGAATTAATTGCAAAGTGCGAATTGTTCTTGCCGCTCTTGCATGGCAGGGGGGACTGGGTAAACTTCGTTCAGCAGAAGGACTGCGATGTCTCTCCTCGAGATTCTGGGGTCATTCCTTGTGCTCGGGGGGAGTTAATTGTTTACTCTCCTGGAAGTCGGTTTTGGCTGGCGTCGGTGGTGGCTCATACTCGCAGGATGGTAACTTGGGTGGGTTCGAGAGAAGCTAGTCTAGACCCGGCTCCTATAGTCCAAGAAAAAAACGGGGCTAAGAGGTGCGAGCGGTCGGCATGAAAAAGGGTCGTGAAGTGAAAGAGGGGCTTGGATTGCTGGGGGGGGTGCTCTGGAGTGGCAAACCATAAGTCGAAGAAAGGGTTGGCCGGATGGATTTCGGGGTGACGTTGACAAAAGATGGAAGGATTAAATCGGCAGAAAAAGATGCGTAAGGGGAAAGCGGGGTCATTTGCACGAGGGGGGAAACCCAAGAGAAAACCAGGTCAAGCCGCGGGTAGAGTGCGGCTGGGATGCTAGTGCGAAGGAAGACACGGGCCCAGGCGGCGAAATGGTCACTCGGACTGCCTTACTAATAAGTCTGGGCTGTCTCAGGGGGGGAAGGAAGAAAGAGAGCAAACAAAACAAAAGAAAAGATAAATATATTTAAAAGAGCTGTGAACACGGCTTCGACGGGAATTCGCGCCGCATGCGGCGCTAGGGGGCGATCTGGACGTCAAAGGATCCAGCTAGAGAACAAGATGATAGACGCAAAAGCGGCGATTGGGCAAAGGCAATAAAAAAAGGGGAGAAAGCTTGACATTTAAAATCCCAGGTTGCTTGTCAGATGAACGATCCCCTGGTCCAAGGAGATCTGACAGGTATTGAAGAGGGAAATTAAACAGAGCCGCGAAGGAAAGCAATCTGCAAAGCAGGACATACGCAACCATGCTTGGTATTCACGAGCAAAAGGAATCTTACAATAGGACGCTCAGAACCGATTGGTAGGGGTTCGGGATGGAGGGTCATGAATCTTACAAACAAGGGTTCGGCGGAGGGTATGTCATGATGACCATCATGCGGGTGTAAAGTTCACGTTGTGGCTCTCATTGGTGGGGTTTGGGGGTTGTTAGGGGGTTCGGACCCGCTTATGGCTTGGGAGGGGCTAGCGTGCTTGGATCAATTCGTGGGCGTGCACGGTTTCCTATCTACGAGTTCACGATGTTTTCTGCGCCTTGCATCCCCAGTTACAAGAGGGGGGATACTCCATCCCAGAGATGATGCAAGTGGAGGCTTGTGAGTGGGATGTCCTTGTCTAGTGGGCGGAGAAAGACCAACATAACTGTTTTTAGAGCGGGCGATACACGAGTCCGAAAAAAAAAAATCCTTCTTTGGAGAAACTGCCAGTCGAGACAGGCTTGTGACCTTGGTAATTAGACACAGAGCAGGGGGTATGCCGCTTGGTGCTCGCCGCTTAGTGGGTGTGTAGTTGGCCACTGTGGACTACTGGGGAATATTTCAACAGTGGTGTGAACATCTGAGGTTGTGTCTTGGTCGGGAAGGTAGGGGGATAGAAACGTGGGGAAATGAGGCTCCTACAAGCTTCCTCAGCTGGATATCTTTGAGGAAGGGATCAATACGAGAAGATTAACTTCCTTCATGGGAGGAGAAACCTTGGAGAGTTGCTTAACAACAACTTCCTTAGGAGGATCTCCCGGTGGGCTACGGGGCTGAGGGGAAAGCTCTATGATCAGGAGAGGTGGTTCTTCTGATCGAGCGGAGAAAAAAGGGGGGGGGAGAAAAAATCGAATTGCCCTTGAAAAAATACGCGAAGCTGAAATCTACGCGACAGACTAGATGCTTACATCTTGCGATTTTCGAGTCTAAATGGGAGAGTGAAGCTTCTCGTGAGGCGCAGAAAAAGGTGGCGAAATACATTCCTATGGAAGCATTTGTGCTCATTTCTGCTTTAAAGTACGAGAAGGGAGGCACGCGATTGAGATAGAGGTGGTCAGTGCCTTCGTGGACTCTGAGCGCTAGTCGCGCAGACGCAAACAGCGAAAAATTTGCTAACACGCCGATAAGCAAAAAAGCATCTTCAAAAAGGAATCTGGGGGCGCCAGGTTGAAAAGATCAAGAAATAGAAGGCTGAGGACTACTTTTCTTCCAAAATCACATATAACATGGGGCAGCCGGGGACATAGGAGAAACAGGAGGAAGAGACTGAGGGGGGGTACAAGTGGGGTCCGAGACTCGGAGGGTCTAGCGATCAAGGGGATGCATGGGTTCTAGGCTCAGTGCAGAAGGCACTAGCCGCTTTGAGAGGAGAGGCTGATGGCCATCGGGGGGAAACCGTGAAGGGTGGCTCAGGGAGGGGCGAATTTGCAACGTTATCCTCTGTGGGAGGCGCAAGGGACTGAGAGGGTACTATGCGCAGGGCGGACAGTATTAAAGAGAAAGGGAGACCCAGGCAAACGGTTAGGACGCTTGAGAGGGGTCCGAACACGTAAGAAAAAGAAAGTCAGAGGCAAGAGTTGAGCTAGGGCTGGAAAAGCGGACAAGCCCCAGAGGGGGGGGTCGGAGAAAAAAAAAACTCAGTGACATCACGGAACACAGGTCTGGGAGGTTTGGGTGTGTAAAGTCATCATACGAAGGGGGATGAACATCAACTCTTGGAGAGCGCGGCCGGGGTTTACAAAAGGTTTTTTCATAGGAGCAGAAGTAAAAGGGGGAAGTAGAGGGGAGTAGAATCGAGGGGGCAGGGGGAAAGTTGGAGGAGGCTGCGAGTTCCTTAGAGGTGGCGGATTGTTCATCTCAAACAATGGGGCACAGCTATACTTGTAGGGACAAGGGGATATCAAGCAAAGGAAGAAAGGAAGCGACGTATAAGCGGGGGGGTCATAGTTGCTAATCATAAGAGATAAAACAACACGGTAGGATGAAGGGAAACTTAGAGTAGTGAGAAACATTATCACTTGGGGGCCATCATCGTCTGCACGCGAAAGTCTTTGGAAATAAGAGAAGGGGGGGTTCCTTACGTATGTGCTCTGGCTTAGGGGATATCGAGAGAGAGAGACACTCTCCAGGGAGCTTAAGAAGGAACAAAGGATCTGAAGGAAATCTAAATGAGAGGAAGTAAAAGAAAGCTGAGGTTGTGGGGGAATCAAAGGGAACAACCCTTCGCACGATAGCTCGCTGCGGGTAAGAGAAGCCTGAGAACGATGGCAAAAAAAACTATGTCAATCGGAGACGATTTCTTCTATGAATGCTCGAACGATTGGAAAAAAATCAGAAACTAGAGGAAGAGCGTCGAGGGAAAATGGAGGAAGAGGGAAAGCAAGGTGTAGGGGGAAGAAGAGATGTTTGGTGCACAGGCAACAGGCCTGGTCTCCGGCAAAGAAAGTCGACATTAAAACGGGGGGGTAAGTACAGGGTGAGCTCATGTCTCTGAGCGGAGGCAAGCAAGGGAATTGCAGGGCGTGTGACGGACACGGATAGGCTTAAATAGAAACTAGGCGGCAGGGCTGGGTAACTGGGTTGGTGGCACTGGAGTTCGACGGGAGCAGGGTCAAAAAAGAGAATCATCTATTTTCGCTTAGACAAGCCAATAGTCAAGATGAACTGCGAGTGCCCCCATCAAGGTAGGGGGAGGAGGGGATTGGGAAAGGGGCTCTTGTCTATCAGTGATTGACCGCAAAGGTCTGGGATAGGGACAGGCGGACCTCCAGTGTCGTGGTATGGAAAATAATGGACTCGGGCGGCGGCACCGGCATGCCGGTTGCAGCAGGTCACGGCTTAAAATGCGAGTGTTAGGGAAAATGCAGGACGGCTACAAGGGAGAGTCTTCTTGGCACGGATCTCTACTAAGATCGTCATCGAGAGGACTGAGTCGCCCAGGGTCGAATTCAGACTAATGTCCCGTCGAGGGAGGGGGAAAAGGAGGGGGCAAGGAGTTGATTTCCAGTCACAAGCTGCATGTCAATTCACAGGCAACGCAGCACCCTGATATGGGTAATGGGGCAAGGGAGGGAAAAAACGAAGGCGCATCCCACGCTGATACAGAAAGGGAGGTGGATCAACCAAAAAGGGGAGGGCAGATCGATTAAGCTCCTATCATCCAACAGTGGCGTGCGTGTTACTCGCTGGGTGTCACATGATGGGGGGCTGTCGTAACGGGTAAGAATGACTTGTAGGGCAAAGGGGAGCACGATATTCGACGTCGAAGATGCAAAATTGGTATCGTTAGGGGACGGGTGATCGGAACCGGGGGGATTGTAGGAAACACGAATCGCGGAAAAAACCAAACTGGGGCTGGGATGAGCTTGTAAAGGGTATCACTTGACCCGCTGAGCCGACGCAAAAGTTTGACTTTGGGGGGGTGGAAGTAAAAAGACTGGCGGGGAAGGGAAGAGAAGTCAGGACGAGCGGGGAAGAGGAGGGCAAATTGGCTGTCGAGGTATGGGCCCGGACCAAATCTCCGAATAGGGAATCAGAGGGGTTCGCCTGTAAGGGGAGGAAGGTAAAGACGAGGGGGTAGGATGGTTCTGGTATGCTCGTCAAAAATGATGGGGGGGAGGGAAGGAGGGGAGATCAAGTGGGGGCGCACTTTGGCAGCGGTGGATCAAGTTGGCAGACGTGTACGGCATGGGCGTTCCTACAGCATATGTACAAATCTAGACAGATCTCTTTTCCTGAAAGGCCGACATTGAGGGGGTCTACTGGTTTTTGCGATAAGGGCCGCCAGGTTAGGGAAAGTGTGCAAGAGGTGTAAGAGTTGGCTGTGGGGAAAATTGCCTCTTAAATCCTCGCTAATATTGATAGAAGTTCGACCGTGTTGACATAGGAAAAACCACGGTTTTTCTCTGGCTAGCGGCTTCAAATAAAAGGAGGCGGGCTGGTTAAAAGGCGTAATTTCGTTTTTGGCGTCCTGGGCGGTGACCAAGGGGGCGCCGGTTACAATGGCGTCTCTGTCAGGATGGGGGTTATTATAGAAAAGGATGAGGAAAATAAGAAAAGCGCATCAGGCAGACGTACAGATGGGGGGGAGGGAGTATCGGACTCAGCAGTCGGGAGGTTCACGGACAGCATCTGTATCTGGGGGATACAGTCTGGCATATGGAAACAACACAAAAAGAGGGGGGACATTCTTATCAGTCTTTCTGAAAAAGGCGGGCTAAGGGGAATAAGGGCGGGAAAGGGCCGAGGCGAAAAGAGAAACATGTTGGACCTGACTACGCATCACTTTAAAGCGATGCTCGGGACGAAAAGAAAAACAGGCGGAGGAAATTACTTAATAAAAAAAAAAAACAAAAAATCCAGAGAAAAAAAAAAGAAAGAAAAAAAAGAAAAAAAAAAAAAGAAAAAACAAAAAAAAAAAAAAAAGAAAGATAAAAAAAACAACAATTAAAAAACATAAAGAAAATAAAAAAAAAAAGAATACAAAAATAAAAAACGAAGGGTCGGGGAAAAATGCAACAGATGAAGTCCTTACAGGCGTAAAAAATACCGGTGAAAGCCAAGATGAACGACGAGTCCTTGTCCATTGAGAGAGGACGTCAGGGGGGCAGAGTAAGGTTAGAAGAAAAGACAAAATAAAAAATCCCGCTCCTATTCTAACAGATCTAGTATCCAGTTACTGGAGGGGACCTAGCAAAGGCGTAGACTGTCAACTCAGGGGGGCGTCTCGGGGCGGGGGAGTGACTTGAGGGGGGGGGAGCAACCGGAATACATTAAAGTGTCAATGTTGAAAAGTCTGAAACGGAGTCAAGTAGAGGAGACGCTGCAGCTGGAGCATGTCGGAGGGCATAGGAATTGGAAACTTCGGGGGGGATTCTAATTCACTTTCCGTCCAAGCAAGGGACATTTCATCCTGGAGACAGATAGTTGGCGAGAGGGGGGGACTCAAAGAGGAAATAAAGTCCTCTGGTTGCCAGAAGGGGTAAAGGAAGCAGAAAAGAAAGTCAAGAGTCGAGATAGGGGGGAGAGACTCCGGCAGAGTATCCTGGTGCTTGTAACTGCTGTTGAGACTAGCGGAATAAGGGGGTTAAAAGAGTTAGTGAAATAGGGGTCAGAACGCCTTTCTGGAAAAAAGTCAGAAAACTCCATCCACGACAAGCTGTGCATCTACATCGGATCGCACGGAAGGAGAAAGAAGAAGTGCCGAGAGTTCCTTTGAGCACAGAGACGTAAAAAAAAGATGGGACGCGACGCAGGTGGGCGATGGGCTATCTCTAGGGCAACTAGAATGGATTGCAAAACTAAAAAAAAAAACAAAAAAATCTACTCTGCGCGCGGCGATAAACTAAAGAAACAGGGGTAGAAATCTGAGGCCCGGGGGGAGAAATAAAGGGAGGGGAGATGGGCCTCATTAGGGGGGACGCGCGGGCAAAACGGGGGTTAAGTTTGCTAACCTTTTCTTTTTTTGTGTGTGGAAAAAAAAAAGAAAAGGGGAGCATTCAGAGGAGTCGTCAAACCATTGGGGAACAAGCTTGGGGGGGGGGGGTATGGGAAGGGGCTGGTGGGTGTGGGGGTGGTGTGGTCCAAGGGGGGGGGGTGGTGGGAGAAAGGTGGGTATTCCTATGAGGGGGGTGAGGTGTGGGGGGGGAAAAGGTTGCGGGGGATGACTCCGGATCTTGTCGACGCACGTCGAAGGCAAGACGCATTGAGTCCGGACTCAGGCCAATGTCGACAGCCTATGACCAAGAGCGTCCGAACGAGACAAGGAAACAAGTGGGAGAAAAAATTTATAGGTAGAAAGGGGTAATCGAGAAGCGGGGACGGGTCCAAGAACTGATCTTCAACAATGGTCCGGGCGTGCAGAGGGGGGGGAAGGAAGGGGAAGAGTCCTTGCCGGGGTATACGAGACGGGATGAAAGAGCAATGTATGCGATAGAGGAGAAGTGTGTGCGGAGCCAGGCTACCATGCCCAATGGCACGAGTCGCAGCTTGCGATTATTCACGTCGGGTGGAAGGGGACGCTTAACGGTCTGAGAATAATGAACACAATGTCGCAAAATAACGATCAAAAGGGGGAAAGAGGAAAACTCTGGAGGGCCGGAAAAAAGAGGAACGCGCCCAGAGACCCTGCCCGTGGGCTGAAACGTTTGTAAAACCAAAAGCAAAGAGTCAGACTGTAGGGGAAGGGAGGCTAAGTGCCTCAAGACCGCGCGGAAACGCTCATGTTCGAAGAAAGGAGGGGGGCCAATCCCGCAGGGGTGGCGGCTCGGGCCAGAAGGGGAGACGTCCTGGTGTCGGTCAAACATACCACTGTGCTATGGGGGGGGGGGTGCGGAAGTTATCGCAGCGCCACAGCGGAATGGTGTTTTTCAAGTTTTTCAACAGGATGGCAAAAGATGAACGGGAAGATTAGTGCGGAGAGACTACGACTGGGGACGAAAAAGGAAGGGTGAGTCGGGTAGTGGTCAAGAAAGAATCATTCTCTTAGAGATGACTAGAGGACAACACAAAAAAGAAGGAAAAAAGGAAGATCCTGAAAGAAAAAAAACAGAGGGGCCTTAGGTGGCCGGTGCTCAGATTACGGTGACTTTGTCTCATAAAACAAGCTGATCAGCTTGAGATGGTGAGGAGGAGAAGGGTATGTCGAACAGGATCAATCCGTCACGTCAGGAAGACCGGGCCAGTTGAAAGGTTTGGGAGGAAGGGGAGTGGACGGGAGGGTGTGGGGGGAAAAGAGGTGCAAAGGCGAACAGCCCGAAAATCGCAACAGAAGATAAGCAGGCCAAGCTAAAGGCAGTGCGGTCGCGCGATCTAAAAAAGCATTCTTAGACTCTCTTGCGTGTTGGTACGGGAAAAGGGAACCTGAGAGAAAAAGGGCGGGACCTGACCGCTGTGGAAAGAGAGAAGAGAGGCAGGGGTCTTCAGGGTAGACCCAGGTCTTCTGAAAAGTCGATTGCGAAAGCGGGCGGCGAAAAAGTTGATGAACGATCTAGTCTAGGGGTAGTTGTCCCGAGTCGGGAAAAAGGAGGAAGAAACTCAAGGTGCTGCCCTGATTAGGGTGTCACTGGCAGCAGATTTGTTTGGGAGCGGTCAGCACGTCAGGCCTTCTCGGGTTGACAGTCCGCTGAGTAGACATTGGAAGAAGGGAGAGCGTGCGTGACAGGGAAAGAAAGCGTCACGGGATGCGGTAAAGAAGAAGCAAGCTGGTAATAGTCTTTTAGGTGGAATGGGCGAACACATCGATAAAGATGTCGCTAGTAAAACTCCAGTAATCGCCAAGGGGTGAAAGCAGAGATACCGCAGGACGCTTGGGATAATTGAAACGCGCCCGGGAAGGGTTAAAAAGTTGATTGGACCGAAAAAAAAAAGAGGTACGTCGGCGGGGCCATTGTTCTGAAAATCCGTCCAGGTGGAAACCGCGCAGGTTAAGCATGCGGGCAGACTGGGAAAGGGGAAGGGGAGACTTGAGATGGCTGAGGGCTTTAGCTGCGGGAGTCAGTCAGTCTTACTCAAGCAAACAAAAAAAAAGAAAGAGCATAAAGACGTCGATCCAGGATAAAAGTATAAGAGAAAAAGGGGCTGAAGAGAGGGGAAACGGTCACGTTCTTTCGACGAGCAAACGAAAAAGGACGCAGTCTAAATTGACAACGCGACGAGGACCGTGGAGGAGGGGAAGAAGGTCGTAAAAAAAAGAAGCATAAGACTTCGCACCTAGTGAGAAAAGAGAAGATGTAGTAGGAAAAAATAACGGCATGTGAGAGCAGAGGTCGAGAATTTCCATCATCCCCCACAGTAAAGAGCTGGCAATTAGCAAAATAAAAAAGGTGTAGGAGTAGCGGAAAGAAAATTTTCTTGAGGGAGACGATAAGAGAAGAGAAGAGAGGTTCAGACGGGGGGTGCGAACCTTTATCGCCCCAAAATGAGAAGGAGAACTGTGCACATGAAAATAAGACCGGTTCAGATTGAAGCTAGTGGGAGAAACAGGGATGCCAGGGAAAAGGGGTGAAAAAAATGAAGGGGGGACTTAGAGTAAAAGGGTCTCTCGTCTCGGAATTAGCTCTTCGAAAATTTACGCTAGGGTGCGGAGTCCTGCTAACGTAAATAACTCGGGCATCAAGGGGAGTAATGATAGGAGGGGGCTTCTTGAAACGGAAGTGCTGCGATGCGACTGTAGCCATAATCGCGCTTGTATTAAGAAAGGGATCATTGGGGCAACATTTTCGGCTGCAGGGAACCCTAGGACTAAGGGGGGGGGGGTTCTCTCGAAAAAGATAGTACGGTTGGCGTAGATGTCAATCATATATAGGGATACGGGCTGAAGGCGCCGGCTCAAGTCAAGGTGAGGGGGGGGAGGTCGGTTTTTGTCGGGTTGTCAACGGAAAAGCGCAATACTTTAGAGGTCAAGGGAGGCAGAAGGTGGAGGCGGCACAGTCACGTAAGTCTCGGAGGTTGGGAGCTTGGTCCCATTCTTACAGGAAAGTGGATCAAACGTCGGGGGCCGGGGTATGGGGAAAAATGCACTTTGTCACGGGCTGTCAAAGAATTCGCTGGGGGGTGAATGCAGCTAAGGGAAGAACCGAGGGAAGCAAAAGCGCGCCGATTGTGTAAAGTGGGGGACATCTTAAATCCTGTAGAAAGTGCAAAGAGGAGATAGGAGATAAAGAGTTCTCAGGAAAAACTACGGAGAAGGAGTAAAACATGAGCTCACAGGATAAAAGGAAGTATTACGGCGGGGTCAGGTCCGAGGGAATGAAGGAGACAGAGGTTCTATCTTTCGTATTCAAATAATGGAATACAAGCGATGCAAGGAAATTAAGACAGTTCGCAAAGAAGGGACTTAGCGAGAATACTCCTTGTACAATGCGATAGATACCCGTTCGATGAATGAAGAGGGGAGTCTAAGCGTGCTTCCATCTACAATTTATTAAGCGAAGGTGAAGGGCAGACAGCCCAAAAGAAGACAGCACAAAAAACTTAACCCGACAACAAACAGAACACAGGCCAACCTGCAAAAACTCCAAAAAAACAACAACACACAAACCACAACCCACCGTCAGGAAGGGTCACTCAAAAAACTGGCTCGGCACGAGATCCTTAAAAAAACGAAGACTTCCTCTGGGGGCGGTAGCTTAAGGGAAGATCGAGAGCTCTCTTCCGGATTTGGGAGGCCTTATTGTCGTACTGGTGATTAGTTGCGCCTTAAGAAGACTGCGCCAAGAGGGAAAAAATAAAACGCTAGTTAAGCGTGAGGTGTGGGGAATATCCGGGTGCTGATTAGTCCAAGACAATGGATGATGACTACATGAATGAAAAGATTAAAGAGTCTCGAGCCCAGGAGAATATGCACTCTTGTGCATTGCAGTCGGGGAGATTGGAAAAAGGTGGGGGGGGGGGGGGGGGGGGGGTGGGCGGACAGGCTTCAAGTCTTGGCTCATTGGGACAAGGAGTAACACTAGGATCGCATGTATGGGCTTACGTCTGCTTGGAGGGAGCTTCTGGAAAAAAGGGTGGTGGTGAAAGGGACGGGTCGTATGTCTGATAAGGGAGGTCTGCGGTCAATATGAGAGACGAATAAGAAATGCTGCTTTCGACCGTCATGCCGAGGCGGAGAATCATTAAAATCAAGGAAGAAGTTGGAATGCGAGGTACGCACAACGTGCACTCAGCTCATCATGCTGGGTGGGGATGATGGGACTAGAAAAACTATGAAGTCGTTGGGGTAAGACTACCGGCGCGGCTGCGAAAGCTGGGGGGGGCAGCAGATGCTGCTGCGGAGCTGAGAAAGACGGGGGGACAAGTTCGCAATTTGAATCCGGGGGAGCGGGCGGCGGGTGCTAATTTAAAGATGCTCTTGCCTGGGAGCACGTCAGTGGTGGTCTGGGGGGGCGTGGGTGGTGTGGGTGGGGGGGGTGGGGGGCGAGGGGGGGGCCTGCAGGGGGGGGGGGGGGGTTCCGGTGGGTGGGGGGGGGGGTGGGTGGGGGGGGGTGGGGAAACCCATGTCGATGGACTCCAACCTGTGTTACCGATTAGATGAGAGGGGTCGGCTGTTCAGAGGTCTAGGGTATACTCTTGTCTTTGCAAGGTAGAAAAGGAGGGTGCCAGTGACATATCGGATAAGAGTCGACGTAGCTCTCTGCCTGCGTCCAGGACTACGAATACTGGAAGGTCGCGAGGCGGGAACGGTTTGCCATGACAGGCGGGAAGCGGGCGTTCTCGAAGTACGGATACACTTATGGCTAAGGCAATGGTCGAGTCTCAGAGATCTCGAGGAATTCTATATGGGTCTTGCTTGACTTGCCGGATGTGGTTCAGGAGAGGCAAGGGGGAGTGTCTTGTCTAGCGAAAAGTGCGAAGGTTGGGGGGAAGGAAAGCAAAAAAGGCACGATCCAGGGGCTTGAGTTTAAGGAGCCATCAGCTTTAAAGACATCTGCAGGCTGGAATTAGATATGGTCAAGGGCGGCACAAAGGGTGGCGCGGAGATCTAGTATTTTCAGGAAGAACGCAGAAGAATTGGCATGAAATGCACACAATCCTTGAGTCCCGCACAACTGAAGACAGGATTGAGGCTAATTGAAGAAAAGGGACGTTCAAAGAGAACATAAAGTTGATGGGAGGTAGGGAGAGGTGCGAATACAGAGAAGAAGGGAACGCTAAACAAAAGAGATCTTGGGGGTTTACAATGTCCTATGTCTGCAGATGAAAGACGGTGATAGAGCGGGGGCTGTGGCGAAAGGGGGGGGTGATGGGAGCTCTGCTAAAGGCAAATAAAGAAGAGAAAGGGACTGACGAAAAACGAGGGCGTAAAAAGGGCCGATGTGGGGGGGCAGATGGAATTTGCTGCAAAGAGGGGAGCTCGGCTTCGTTATGTGGAGGTGGTTCTAGAGAGACTTAACACACAATACAGAAATCGCCCGGTTAGTGTAGATCAACCTCATAAAGGGGCCCGGTGGTCAGGTGCTCTAACTTTAAAGGACCTTTAAAGAATGGGAGAAAAAAGGGAAGGCAGCGTTGATCTAAAAAACAAAAAGGGGAGGAGGAACGTAAAATATTGGGGGGGGAGAAGCAGGGCAGGAATGAAGTCAAGCGTCGACGCACCGGGCATCGGAAAGGGTGTTTTCGTAGCTAAACGGAAGAGGGGGGGGGGATGCCTGGTTTTGCGAAGGAAGGAGACCACAAAGGTAGTAGAGTACTGAAAAAAAGGTCGCGAAGAAAGAAAGTAAGTCTGTGCCCAGTGCCTTCGTATGAAGCGGCGCGGGTCTCTGTCGAAACTGGGGAGAATTTAGGGGTAAAGGGCTGGGAGCTCAGGCGACGGAACGACTTGCGTCTAGAAGAAAAAGTGGGGATGGACTAAAGACAGATTATGAAACGGTAAGAGGCCCCAACATCTCAAATTACTACGGTAAGAAGAGGAGCGCAAAAAGACATAGATTATCAGAGGGGGGTCAGGGGACGCGCAGGTCTATCATCTTATCCTTAACAGGATCAAGGAGGAACCCAACTCGCCCAAATAGTGTTGCGGGATAAAGCAATCGTGGGGGGCACGGTGTCAGTAACGGCACTTGGCGGAAGGGGGGCCAGGCCGTGGAAAAAAAAAAAAAAAAAAAAGAAAACGCAAACGGCAAAAAACCAAGGAGAAGATGGCAGAAGCAATTGGGGGGAAAAGGGGGATAGGAAAGGGGGTACGATAGTAGAGCAGGGACACGATTATTGCTCAGGTATAGAATCAAGCTGGGATATTTGTCTGCAATGGGGAGCTGGGGCTCGAAAACACCCGATAAACATTAAAAAGGACTATACACGGCTCAGTCGGCCCCAAGAAAATTGCGCAAGCCTAAGATTCGCCCAGAAGTCCGCCTCAATTATAAGGGCTCCGTACTAGTGTTGAAAGGGGTGGAACTCGGAAACGTCTAGATTCAGCCCGGAGTTTATACAGGTCTCACCACGGTTAGGGAAAGGGAGACTGTAGAAAACAAGAAATGTGATAAAGGGACGGGGAATCGTAGGGGGCGTTGCAGAAAAAGGTGGGGCGGGGTCTTGGGGGTGTGCGTCGAGTCGGGCCTGGGGTAGTTAGAGCAAAATGGAAATGCATTGTAAACTCGACGGTAAGCTGTGCCTTAACGACGGGCTCGCCTGTAGATTCGTAAAGAACTCAGCACAGGGTGTGAGTAAGACGTTCAAAGGTTGCGGGGATTGCAATAGCTGCTGGCAGGACCTCGAGAAGATGTCACTTGGAGGCAGAAAGGCGACACGTAAAACATCAGCGCGACCGGATTGGGGAAAAAATTCCCGCACAAGAGAGATCGGGGCAAAATACGCCAATTGGCACGGACCGCAACGCTTTATTGGTGAATGGTCTCGTGAAACCAAGATGGATTCTTAGTCCGTTGGGGCTTCGCGCACGATGGAGACAAAGAGAAGTGGGTGAAATTTCAAAAGGGATTATCGCATACATAGCTTGAAGAAAGCCTATCCGCAAAGGGGGTCGGAGGCGACGGAGGTAAACGCGCGCGCATCAGTGAAGGAAAGGACGGTTAGAAGGGAGGTACCGGTATAGAGTACTTCGAAATGACAGCTTGTGTAGGGGGGTGCGCTTGAGTCGAAACCCGGAAGGATGGGACAGCAGGTGCGACAGTCAAAACAAAAATGCACGGCATTTTCACCGCTGGGGAAACAAAGCAGCGAAAGAGACTCTGGTATCCGGGTCAACGTTAGACTGGTTGTAGAAAGGGCTGAAGTACTCTGAGTGCAGCCGGGTGGGGGGCGCAGACTTCGGCTATCTGACGAAAATGAATGTTATTGTAGGGGCCTCTGATAAGGGCATACTATCATCTCATCATTGTACCTTTAGGGAGATTGTCTCGGGAGAGGGACGGTCACGTGTCAAAGTGCTTTCTTAAACGCAAGGGGAAAAATATAGCATTGCTGGGCGGAATTCGAGAGCGGGGACTGGGTGACCAGCACCTCTGCGCGAGGGGGGGTGGATTCCTGCATCATAAGTCCTTAGGCGAAGAGAAGGAGCGAGGACAGGGGGAGGAATCGCTTCGGCGAGAGGCAAAGCAGGTCATGAGAGTGGTACTTTTGAAGGCAGGATGTGGGGGGGGGGGCTGGGTGGGTATGTCCACGAGACAGGAAACCTTGAGCTAACGGAAGAGTGGGAAAGGAGAAGGGGGGGGGGGGGGGAAACTGTATAAAAAGAGAGGAGTAATAACACAGAAGGGCTTAACAGAGGAGCAATGGGGTACTAGTAGTGTTTGTGAACAAAAGGTTTTTCATTTTCGCCCGTCAACTCGCAGAGGGTTCAGCGGCGTAGGAAATTGGGTTGGGGTTGGTGGCAATAAAGGGTAAGAGATCGACTATTTGACGAGATTCTCGAAAAAACCGGGTTACTCGTTGCAGGAAGACCCGTGATAGGTCCTGAAGGCCTTCTCTTAGATAAAATACGGAAAACAAAGATGGAATCAAGGGATAAGGAAGTCTTACTGTTTCTGATGTGGCAATAGCGCAGCAAAAAACTCACGGGAAGTAAAAGGGAGTCACCAGACGAGTTAAAAAAAAGAGGAGACGCGGGGGGACTTGTCTGAAGTTCCACGCAGGATAAAAACTTAAGCGATGTCAGGATCAACGGCGATTGGGGGGGCAACGGAGAGAGGCCAGGGACATCGTATCTACGCCAAAAAAGGACGGATCAACGGTGAATCCTATTAACTAACTGGTCTGCAACTGACGTCACGATGAAAAAAGCGATCAGTATTAAGAAGCGGGGGCAAAAATAAGGCGAACAGTGACCCAACCCACACAAAACATATAAAGAGGGGAAATACTCAGAAAGTATGAGGATGCGTCTGGCATCATATAGAACATATAACCGCCGCGGAGAGTGTGCGGTTAGTGAGCACCGGGAAGAGCATTTTTCATATCGCGATCGCCCGTCGAGGGGCAAGGGGCCATCGCGGCCCCAACTGCGTCAAGTCGCTGTAATTGAAGACAATCGGCCTAGCCCTGACTCTGAAAATAACGTGGCAGCCGAAAGGGGAAAAGGCGCTAATTCAAATTCTGGGGGATAGAAAAACATGGCGGGGGCTTAATGCTGCGCGGACCCTGATGGTAAGGTGACAATGAGAGGATTCTCTAAGTTAGGGCAGCCTTGAAAAGGCCAATTTGGGGCATGCGTTTGTGGACAAAGTTTGAGAGAGCATGGATAAGGGGTGCAAGCGCATGGGGTCAGGTCACCCGGGGGAATCAATACGTTTTTGTGAGTCTAGGAGTCAGTCACATGTCATGGGCGGACGCTGGCGTGTATCCGGCGGGGGGGGCTCTGGCACTCGATAAAACAAGACTAAGATGTCAAAGGTCGCGCTATCTAAGGGCCAATTCGACAGGTCGCGTTCAGTTGAAAAGAAAGGGTCAGCCTTATCTCTGGCGCGACATCTGGGGATGGATGGGCTTCTCAGTTCGCTATGAAGAAGAAACGCACTCTCGACGACATCCCCCTATGCGTCCACAAAACCAAACACCAAAACCCTCCCACAACTAGCCCCCCCCAACCCAAAAAAACCAACAAGGTGTAAGGCAGATGCGGGGAGGTCCGCAGCGGGGGGAATTAAGCCCCATCATTACGAAGGCAGGCGCCGTTCTTAAAAAACAAAAGAAAAAAAAAAAAAAAAAAAAAAAGAAACAAAAAAAAGATCTCTGTAAGTGCGGAAAGGACGCTGGGGCGCTGCGCTGATGGAAGAATCAAGCAACATGGCGAGGGCTTCTAATAAACAATTGGGGGAACTTGCGGAGAGTCATTCGCGGGGTTCGAGTAATTCGTAAGATGATGGGGCGTGGGCCTGCAGAAATTTGGGAACAGGAGGAGCTCTACTCATTGAGAAAGCCACAATGAGCTTTAAAGTGAATAAAACAAATCCGAGTGTCATAAGGGCATAAGTGAAGGGGCGGGGGGGGGGGAGGGGCTCTTTTGTTTCACCTATAAGGGGAAGGTCGTATGGAGAATGTCTATGGTTCGGTCAAGTGAACTGATAAAAAACGAAGGGGGATGAAGCGTGGGCCGGATCCGTGCATTCGGGGACCTCAGGGAGGGGGGATTGGGGGGAATATATCGGGGGGCACGGGGGTGGGGGTCAGACACATGTGGCGCCGGGATCGGTTCGGGTACGCTACGTAAACGCAACAAGGGTGCCGAGGTTGGTTATGATCTATGACAAACTGCATGAACGAGCGGGGACAAGGAGGGGGCAGTAATTCCTGCTACCGGAAGTGTGGAAAGAGAAGGACATGGAAAAGTGACGCCCTGGACCCGGAGATTAGGGCTGTTACCGTTGAAAAAGATGATGACATGGGGACAACACTAGGATATTGTCAAAAGGAGTAGATGAATTTGCTTCTACGCGCGACTATAAGGAAAAATTGGGAAATTAGGATGAACCCGTCAAAAATTTAGTAAGGCAAAAGGGTTTTCTAACTACTTTTTTTGGGTGTGGGTTCCATGTAGAGCGGTTTTATAGTCAAGAAAGAGAAAGCGTTCTTTCGACGGTGTGGGGAAAGGAAGTCGCAAAAAGCTAAAGATCGGGAGGAGGGACGCTTATGGCCTTGTCGGCGGATGGGGGTATCGGGCGGCGGGCAAGTCGGCGTAATGAGGTGTTTTTCGATTCGCAAAAGAAGGCACGAAATGAACGGGGGATGCTTAGTAAGAAATAAGAAAAGGAATATGGCTGAAAGTAGGGAGAGGTGAAGGAAACAGAAATCGAAGTATCATGTCGATCCATCGCAAAAAAAAAAAAGGGATAGGAGAGAGGAGTGGATGAGCGTATAAAATGGGCCCGTCATAGTATGGGGACAGCCTGTTCAAAGGGACGTTCCTTAAGGCAAAAAGGGAAACTCTTTCTGCTGGTGTGGGAATCGAAGAGACTGCAAAGAAAGAGAAGAAGGAAAGCAAGCTTCCAGCCCAAAAAAGCAGCAACCAAAGCGGCATTGCGAGAAAGCTTATATTCACTTTGGGCCGGGGTAGCTAGTAAAGGGCGACACCTGCCTCTCGGGAGGTCATAAGGGGGTCTATAAGATCCATGGAGGTCACCTAAACAGGTAGACGCCATGTTGCTGAGCGATGTTGAAGGAATTCGCAGGGAGCAGGACTCTCCCTTCGGGTTTCGTGCTCTGCGCGGAGTAGGAATTCAACTAGGGCGAAAAAGCTGGCGTGAGTGGGTGAGGGAAGACGAGTTTTTGCAACGGTTCAGGCAGGGCGCCTAAGGGAAAAACTGTGCGTAGGACTTACAGGCATAATGGGAAAGAGCTTGTCCGGAGTGCAGGTTAAGAAATATCTTCCGGGTATCCGATAAGGGACGGAGTATAATAACGTGAATAGAATTCTTGGGTACGTTTAAAAAGGGATAGCACAACGCGCGAAATCTGGAGGCTAGGGGGGGGGGGGGGGAAAAAAGCACGCCACGCCAAAACGATTCCAAGAGGGGGGTCAAGACGAGTAAGGACTTTCTGTCCACAAAGGCGCTTGATATCTCGAAAAATGGGGGGAGATCAATTTTGTAGGGGGAACCTAAAACGTCGGGCTCTTGAGGACCAGAGCCGCCATGGGAAGACAAAAAGTTTGTCTCTCAGCGAAGGAAATTGTTCTAGGTAAATTGCGGGAGGAGTCGGCCAGGGCGTCGATATCTGGGAGGGTCACTTGACCTAAAATGGGATACCGAAGGAGACGGGCCCAATGATGCGACGAATTGGCAATCCAATGGGGGGGGGGGGGGGGGGTGTCCGGGTCTATTCGAAGGAATGTTTCCTTACAAGGGGGTTTTGACTTTCTAAGGAGGCCGGAAGCTGGAGAACTTTTGCAAGAGAAGTAGAGAAATTTTGCTCTAAGGGGCGCCTTGGCAACGCAGAATAAGAGCGGGAACCTTACAAGGCAACCGCTTTAAGGGGAAGAGGGGCAAATAGTACAGGGAAAACAGATTCGAGAAGCTCGCGCCCCAGGGGGGCGCAGCCGGGGATGATATCGAGACTCTAAGGGTAGAAGAAGGGGTGTGTCGATTCCTGGAAGAAAAAGGCTGTCGCCGACTGACTTCCCAATGATGACGATGAAGAGGAAAGAGGTTCTTAGCTGTTGCCGGGACAGGGGAGCCCACGAGACGTGGGCAGGCAGAAAGGTTCACCCACTGAAGGAAAATTGGAAATGTTGGCAGGAGTCTGTAGAGAGAGCCGAACAAGAGGAGTCCTAGGGGGACTCCTAAGTGAAAATGGGAGGGAAGGTGATTGAGGCAACGCGGGGGAAGCGGCCTGTCTGAAAAGGAGAAGGGGGGGGGGGTATGAGGGGAAAAGAGTATCAAATTCAACCGAAAATTTACTGAATGAATGATACAGATTGAGGAATTGGGGTGGCCTGGTGATGCAGCGGATAGGTGAAAAAACGGGGGCTGGGAAGAGTCGAAATACAAAGCAAAAGAATCGAGAGGAGGGCCAAAGTTCAAAGGACGATTACACAAAGCGAGGGGGCCGATTTCATACTCGGGGCACGGTTTGCGATTCGCGCAACGTATATACCATCCCTCCGGGAAGCGTGGTAACGTAAAAAAAGGCGGGGAGTGGAGCAGTCATGTAGGGGAAGGTGCCGTGGGAACCGGTAGGGGGGGCTGGGGGGGTTGGGCTCTTTGTCACTACCAAGAGGAAATGATTTTATCTGGAGGGTGCATGCAGGGGGAATAAAAGGCAGACAAAAAAGGGCACAGAGATTAAAAAAAAAAGGGGGGGGGGGCGCATTGTACGTAGGCGATGTTCGATGTAGTGGGCACTCCTTCTGTTTATTGAAGAAAATTTTGAACGGAGGCGAGATCTCATAAGGGGGGGAAGTATGAAAGATGGGGCAAGACAGGAAAGCGGCCGTATGTGGGGCGCTCAGGACTGTCCTTAAGTAAACTAAAAAACGCGCGGGAGCAGGCCTGGAAAAAGACACTCGATCAAAAAAACAACGAGGAGGGGGGGATGGAAGCTAAAAGTCTCAAAAGAACGGCTCAGGAACTCTAGGCTAAAACATGAGGAGACATGGGGGATGGGCGCAGATAAAAACCTCTCAGTTAACAAGAATAAGGCAAAAGACGCCCATGCTTCTAACTAATGAAGATGGGAAAAGGAGGTTGCCCCGGAAACTTGCCCGGACATCGAATACGCCTTGAAAATGCCGAAATTACCAAGGTAATTACTGATGAACTTGGAAAGAATGTGGGATAGAAGAGTCAGAAAAATATACACAAAGGAGAGAGGCACGGAGGGTCCGCAAGACTTAGAAAAACCACGGAAGTGCCTTACTCAATGCGTCTACTGAGGGAGGAGCAGCGGGAGAGCATATAGACGGAGAGCTCTGCAGATGGGGGATGGAGGAGTAAGGTAGAGTCTCGATCGTCACCTCTGAAATCAGAGACCCTGCATTGCCAAACGAGAGAAATTTTATGATGGTATTGCATAGACTTGCAGTTTGAGCCGAAGATGCTACAGTCGCAGACTCCTTTAACTAGGAGGGGGCAGGCCGCCAAGGGAAACAATTTCCATCGGAAGGCAACGGGTGGGGGCTAAAGCGATTGTCAGCGTTATGGGGAACCGGAACTGCAATACCAGGTTCCCTGTGAGAAGTCAGTAATATTCGAGAATAAGACAAGTTGCTCTAATAGTCATGATACCGAGATGAATGCTACAGGGGGTTACGAACGTACTCTTTGAAAGCTGGGAGAATGATGGATGATGGGGCAAGAAAGGGGTAAAAGAGGGGTGAGGGTTGG
>Ga0179593_1276275_pt1 | contig 26275 bp, 30 predicted proteins | sample CZODoug2_1_08_16_FD_185931 | JGI IMG/M metagenome (GOLD analysis project Ga0179593, IMG submission 185931) | Vadose zone soil fungal communities from Angelo Coast Range Reserve, California, USA - CZODoug2_1_08_16fungal (PacBio error correction) | ecosystem: Environmental > Terrestrial > Soil >...
GTCCAACTTGAAAAAAGACTCTGACTGAATCTAGGAGGAGAAACCGGCCTCCTGTCCTTATGGAAAAAACGCAGGCGCTATAAAGATCTCGCAAAAGATTCCTGGCCCGTCAGCCTAGCGCCTGGAACCGGGAGGAGAGACCGCTTGGACCTGAATACTCCTAAGACGAAAAAAAAAGCCAATCCTAGAAAAAAAGCATCCAGTTTCATGTTACCACCCGATTTTTAGCCGAGAGAGAAGTACTCGAATGCTTGCCAGCAAATGGTCACCGGGGCGGACTCTCTGAAACCGACCAAGGACAAAGAAACCCGACCACCCCTTCGCTTTTTAATGGGCGATGGAAGACAGGAGGGAGCCCACCGATGATCATGGAGGAAGGCCATTATCAACTGGCTCAATGGCGCGTGAAAGGGGGGGGGGGGAACCTATCTAGGTGCGCTCAGGAAAGGGAAAAACACCTAAAAGCCGTAAAAGGGAGAAAAGCAAGGATAGGGGGGGGAGGGAGCACCGCCTCTAGCCAAAAAAAAAACACGGTTTGGCCGCGAACCTTTTAAACTCGGAGATAAAAAAGGGTCTGAAAGGGAGGTGCGGAAAGAAGGACCCTTTCAGCACAAATCCGAGGGAAAAAACCAAAAGTAGAACCAGTGCTCCAAGCAATAATGATCCAGGTGCAGCCGTGAGGGTATCAAAGGAAGGGATGCAGGGGGAAGTTGTGTAAATCGCACCGCAGGACTAAAGGGAAGCAGCTGTGCTTCCTTTCAAAGTGTAAGGAAGGTGAAAAAATTGGAAAAAGCAGACCGGGGAAACCAATGAGTTCTCTCTGAGTCAAAAGTGAACACAGACGGGCCCTTACAAAGCTGCAGGGTCACAGGCCAGAGGCGGCCGACGTGTGTAATATACATTTCGGGAAGCTTGGGTTCCTGACCGGAGAAGAAAGGGGGGGAGGACGAATATGTTGCAACCAATCGCGCCGCTCAAAAAAAACAATAAAACGGGGGAACAACTGAAAAAAAAAAACCAAAAATAACAAACAGGAAAAACACAAAAACAGAAACAAACGAAAAAAAGAAAAAAAAGGAACAAAGTACCGAAAAGAGGAAAAAAGAGAGAAAGAAGACAAACAGACAAAAACACAAAAAAACCAAAACAACCACCAAAAAAACCCAGAAAAAAAAGAAGAAAAAGGCTCGGACGGCGGGCACTGAGGAAGCAGGGAGGTAAAAGCCGCTACAAGCAGCCGCAGAGTCATCAGAAGCCCGAGTGCGTGGGACACCCCCGCCTCACATCGAATCAGTGACGGCCCGAGCCACCGTAGAACAAAGAGCGGCGGGCGTGGTATTTCCTCGGGTGTGGATGGCGAAGAAGACGCCTGCGGCGGGGATCAGTCCATGTAGAGAACACAAGTGCCTAGCCAGGAAATCAGGGTCCGGGAGAAGAGAGGGGGGAATCATAAGGGGAGAAGAAGGACCATTTCACAGACCCGGCGTACCAGGTAGGAGAACATGTTGGTCTAGGGGTAGATCGTGTCGGGTCGGACGGGGGGAGGGTCCGACTATGCCCGGAGGTGGGAAAGCGGCAGAGGCGAGGAACCAGTGGCCTCAGGCAAGAGTTGGCGAGACCAAATAGTGAGAGCCCTGCGGATGGGGGGAAGCAGTCAGCGGGGAAGGGGATGACAACGAGGGGCCCGCTAAACATAGCTGCCGGGGAGGAAAAAACGAGAGCCGCGGATGGGATAGGTCAAAGAGGGAGGAGCGGTGTGCATTGCAAGAAAAAAGAAGGAAACACAATACAAGCACCACTCGAGATCAGCTAACAACGCACTCGTAGAAAAATCGTTAACAAAAAATGGCAAGAGGAAAAAGCGGGGGACGGAAACTACACCCAAGCGAACCGGGTAAAAGAGGATACCAGTCAACCTGTTGACTGAACGAAAACTTTTGTGCTTTCCTTACAATTAGCAATCGGGAGAGGGAAGGGGGTTTGAGATGGATTGGTCGTGTGGCCACGGACTAGGCTTTGAAGGTGTCATGATTGGGAACGAATTTCGGCCCAATCGAGCAATCAGTCTTATAGAGTTGGTGGGAAGAGGAATGTCCGGGGCATAAAGAAGTCGAGGTGAAATGGTTTGTGAGTCCTAAGAGTCGAGGAGGGGAGAAATACAGAGAAATAATATGCATCCAACGAAAAGAGGGCGGCGGAAGAGGGGTAGAGAGGATCATGGGAAATGAAGTCACGTAGCTCATGAACTGAGAGAATATGCATTAGGCCCACAAAAAAAAACGGAGTAGGGGGGAAAAAGAGAAGAAAAGGAAGCGGTTCGTATGTGAGCCCAAAAGGAAAGAAGAACCTAAGACTTGAGCCATGCTGAAAAACTGTCCAACGACTGTCTTAGAATCGGAGGGGGAGAAAGGAGGAGGGAGAACGACAGCATGTCAACTAGGTATTCGGCAGATCTTAAGAACAAAAAATTTGTAACTTGTCACTTCGACTTCCGAAGGAAACGAAAAAACCTCTAGACTGGGAAAAAGGGAGGAGAGAGTTGCGGAAGAAGGCGGCTAAAAGGAAAACTGAAAGGAGGCCGAGAACGAGGTGGCAAGAATCCATATCACAAAATTGAAGGATCTGGCTGCGCGGAGCAGGAACGGTAAGGGGGTGACGGAAAAGAAAAAAAGGGAACCCACGGGATCTTCGGATTCTTGTTTAAAGGCAACCACTCGCATGGCAAAAGTGGGGGGGACGCAAAGGGATGTCTTGATAAGGGGAAGCGGTCGGGGGGAGCTTTCTTGAAATTGTAAAGGGAAACTATTTAGGAAAATCGTGTAAAACACAGAGAAAAGAAAAGAAAACAGGACCGCGAAGAACAGATTGTCCAGAAGCAGACATGCAAAAAGCCCTCGTTAAAAAAATAGAGAAAAAAAAGGGGTTTTTAAAGGAACACGGACGAAGGACAATTACAGCGAAGGGTGGCTGGAAGTTTACTGCCCGGGCGCTGGAGGGAAAAATAAAAATAAGCGCTCACGGGGAATGGTCTGGCAACACGGTGGGGGGGGGGGGAAAGAGAAAAGGAGGACCAAAAAATGGGGTAAAGTCCGAAAGAAGAAGCAATCCGTCTTAAGTGGGGGGAGGGAAAACGATTGCTTGCGGAGCATCCCGGAGTGATAATGAGGGAGGGTTCTAAACTGCGCATCACATAGAATGGGGAGTCGTGAAAAAGCTGGAGAGTCGAGATCTTGCTACCAAATCAATGGTACCAGCGGATGTTGCGGTCCAAAATGACAGGCAGAGGGGGGAAACTAGTACGGAAGGAAGGGGGGGAAGGGGGGAGAACGTTCACAAAAAGAATCGGGCACAACGATAAAATCGAGAAAAGTTAACTTACAAAAAATAGCTCGCAGTGCGGAGAATGGGGGAAAAAGAAAGAAAGTTGGCACTCGCTAAGCGAAAACCGGAAAGATTCGCCACCGGGAAGGGTTTGCAAGGGTTACCACCGTGGGAGAGGAGGGGGGAAGCAAAGAAGGGGAAAAAGGGGGGAGCCAGGAGGGCCTATGACAAAAACCAGCAGATAATCGCACGTCGGATCACGGATTAAGGGACGAACGACAAGACGGGATTGGACCTATTGCGCAAGGGCTTGCGGAAAAACGAGTATAAAAACCTCGGTGTATGGAGTCAGTGAAGGAACTGAAAACGCATGTTCCGCATCTTGAAAGAATAAGAAAAAAATGTGAGTTCAGGGTGGAGCAGATAAAGGGGAGGAGGGGCGAAAAAAAGGCGCGTAAAAGATCGGTGTCTCACTGAATGGAGAATCGAATGTGAGGAGAGTCTAGGAGAAGCGCTAACGAGGGGGGGAAAAATAATGTCATAGATTCAAAGGAAAAAAGAAAGTACTAAATGTCTCTAAGGACTTCTAGAAAGATTCCGCATGGAGAAAGGCCATCCCATTAAAGTGTTGTAAGGACTGTGGAGGGCGGACACGGTTTCAGAACCAGCTAACAGACTGCGAATCGTGTGCAGGGGGAAAGCGGGCTGCCGCAAGAGCCAACGAAACACAGGAATTAAAATCTACAGAAAAAGAAGGGGGGGGCAACCAACAAGGTAAAGTAATTACTGGGAAATAAAGACCAAACAGCCTTTCCCAGAAAAGAAATTACGGCGGGAAGGGGGTATGTCCGTAAAAAGGGGATTAGCAACTGAAATAAACGCCGCCATATAGGAATTAGACGGGAAAGGGAAGACGATTTGAAACGACTCAACAAAAAACAAAAGGGAAGATAAGGGGGTCGAGGAAAATCAGAGGGGACCATCACGGATACCGAGGATACAAAAATAGGAGGTATGGACCCGTCTAAAACAGAGCCTGAAGCGCAGAGAAGAAGGGGGAAAGAGGGAAGAGAGAGGCAACTTTAGACAGGACGGGAGAAGAAGCAAATGTAAGCGCGCCTTGGCCTGCAGGAGGTAGGGAAAGCCTTTGTGAGGGGCTCATTCAAGGCGAGGACGATTAAAAAAGGGGGTCAAACAGCAAGATGGAGTGGTCGAACGGGTGTAGCGCAAACAAACCGCAAAACTTGCACAGTTTGGAAGGGCTGAATTGGGGAGGAAAAGTGAGTCCGGGAGACTGGAGAGTAGAGTCCTAGGGCATGGGCTTGGCCTTTCAACTGAAAGTTTATCGAGGGAGTCTTGGACCCAGAAGAGTAAATAGGGGATAGGTGGGGACGGGTCATAAGAAGAAAAAAAAAGTATGGGTCGGAGAGTTTGGCTGAAGCCGCATAGTGAGCTCCACAGGTAACACCTCCGGAGAAGACAGCGAAGGATGAGAGAGGGATAAAAATGAGGGGGGAGCAAGATCACTCGCGGAATCAAAATAGCGACTTCCAAAAACCTCATCGTCAGGAAGAACTCCAGGAGGGAACAAAAATTCCGAAATCCGATCTGGCGGTATTGTAATTTGGGGGGGACTCGTAACATCAAAAACTAAAAAAGTCGTGCGACGGGGAAAGGGAAAAGGAACGGGGGAAAAAAAAACTGAAAAAATTACAGAGGCGCACAAATGTCAATCTGCGGTAAAAAAGCGCAAAAGTTGAAAAAAAGAAACCCAAATCGCAGAAGGCCTAAGGAGAGAAACGGGTGCCGTCAAGGAAGAGAAAAGGAGGAGGGGGGGTTATAGATGTGCGCTTCATTGTGATCAGCTCTATATATTGGGAAACCGCAATAAAATCAAAACAGAAACACCGAACCAAGGCTGCAGGAAAAGGGGGAGAGAAACGGAAATAACGAGAAAAAGTGTGAACCACCGCAAAGTAGAAGGATGCGCCTTGTTTTTCCAAAAAATCCTCAAAGACGCGGAGCCTCCGCCAAGAAAAAAGAGTGTTCACCCGAACGCAAGATTGCTAAGATTTACTACCCCAAGTGGACCGGTAAAAAAAAGAGCACGGTCAAAAGGGGGGCAACTTGAAGACAAAGTTAAAAGAGAGCCCTTGGAGATGCGCGTTTCGACAGAACATCAAAACAAGTTCCAAAAAGTGCTACCTGGAGTGGGAATGATACGGTAAGAGGGAGTGAGCCACCTGAGCGGAGGCCTGAACGACGAATCTGAGAAGGACCGCGGGCATGGAGAAAAAGCAGGTTTGTCGGGAAATGTAAAATTTCAGAACAGAAAACAAAAAAATGGAACACTAGAAGGATGGAAAACTCCTCAGGAAGCAATCTTGTGCGCAAGTCGTGGAAAAAGAGAAAACACCGTAAAAAAAACCATCAACAATCCCCAACCGGGCCCGAAGGAAGAACGGATAAACCTGGGGTAAGGGAAAAAGAATGGCCTAGCTCCTGCGCATTGTTACAAAACTTCGCTCGCAAATGGGGTCAACGCGGCGGGTAGGGGGCCAAATCGCTAAAACAGGCGTGGGAGGGTCAGGAGAAGGAGGGACGCAAAGAATAAGACGGGAGTGGCAGGAAGTCGAATTTTAAAGCGTTCTGCTGGGAAGGGAAAAGGGGAGCGGAAAAATAATTGTGTTGGGGGAAAGTCAAAAGAGCAAAAGGAATAGTAAAGCGCAGCGTGATGGACACCGCATTAAGCCGCGTCCAAAGAAGGGATCAAACAATCGGGAGCTAACTCCGTAAATCTTGGACCGGAGTCGGCACCCCAAGACGAGGGGTGTCGGAAAAAGGGAGAGGAAAGGAGATAAAAAAGGAGAGAGAAAAAATAGATTCAATGAAAAAAACCGAACTGGGTGAAAAGAACGTAAGACCGTAGTGATCGGGCATACAACTTGAAGCGGCAACAGAGGTCGCCGTTTCGAGCAAGCGCACTCGCTACTGAAGGGGAAGAATGCTGAAGGAACGAATGGGAAAAAAAAATGTGACTTTCACCTAGTCTACCTAAAACTTCCAGGCAAGACCTTTCCCGAAAACTTCGAACTAAGGGGAGAAAAGGTTGAGGTCAAAGGAGGACCTCCAATTACCATAAAAATTGGAAATCCGAGGGGTGAAACAAACAAAGAAAGGGGGAAAAAACCAAAAATTTTCGGATAATGTCGACATTGCCCCCAGACACGAAAAAAAACCCTAGGCCGCCCAATTGGAGGTTGCGTAAAAAAAAAGGGAATCATCTAACCGTTCGGGGAATGGGGAGTCTAAGGGGTAATAGAAACTTTGCAAAAAGCACAAGTGGCATGAAAGAGTAGGGAGAGCGATGATGAGGGGGAGGGGGGTCTGGGGGTCATAAAAGGGATGTCAAAAGAATGGAGGAAAAACAAACCCAAATAAGTACCGCTGAGATCCAGAAAAGAAAGACCAAAAAAAGAATTTTTCAATAGACTGTCCTCCTTTCCTTACAAACAGGATGCTACCCGAGCTTCCCTTCAAAAAAGGAAAAGGAAGGTAAATTGATGGGAATTGCAAAGTAAAATGTCGCTGGGAATGTTGTAGAGTTCAGAGCCTCCAAAAGCAAAACAACTATTGAAGCTTGTGTGGAAAACGAAGCTTGCAGGGGGACCCTGTAAAGGAAGGGTGACTTTAAGTCACGCTGAACTCTAACGACGACGGCGGAGTTTGCGGGAAACGTGTTGTGGCGGGAGATTAAATCGCGGGGAGGCGAAGTGGGAAAAACAGAGAGGGGAAAATAACCCTAAAACAGTCTAATGGTGGATTTATTTCTGTGGGGCCGTGACGTCTTCAGGCCGTGTGAAAAAGGAAGGGTCTTGGAAGCCTGAAAGCGCGCGATGGGGAGGGGGAATTCGGGATGAAGAAAAGGGGGGGAAGGGAGGAAGGCCATTGAAGGGCGAACCCTAAGATCGAACTGCAAGATACATAATCAAACGCATCGAGCCAGAACGAAATTGGGCAAAAATGTGAATGCAAAGAGGTAGGGGACCCAAAGAGGGAAGGTCGAAAGCAGCAACACACTCAACAACTAACGTGAGATTGTCCCGTGGGGGGGGGCCCCGGCCAAAAACTGAAATGTGAAAAGGAACAACGCGGGGGGAAGGTGGTAATGGCGGGGGTCCGGACAAAAACCACATCGCACTAGCTACGAGGCCTGGGGTAAAAAAGACGTAGTAAAAACGGAATGCGCGCATGAGGCCTGGAGCAGACAAGTGAGATGAAGCTATGAGGTAAACTGGAAAGCTCACCGGAACAAGCATTATTCGGTATAGGAAACCCGCGAAAAAGGATGCGGGACACTGATAGCTCGCAAAAAAGAGAGACAGGCAAGGTGATGACCACCTAACAGGCTTAATGTGTCACGGGGCCTTCAAAAGAGGAAGTGAACTCAGAGATGAACCCGAGCGGGGCACTAGCGCCGAGCAGGAGAAGTTGGGGAATGGCGCGCCGGGGTCCAGTCGAGAGCGACGGCCGAAAGGGAAGGACAAGTTACGACAATACCAAAGGAAAAAGTGGGGACAAGGGAAAAAACTTATTAGTTCAAGGGGGGCTCAGACCAATCGAAGGGGTGCATGTCAAAAGGGGCACGCCGCAGGTGCAGGAAGTCCTAGAAATTTATACAGAACGATTGGCAACAAAATCAGCTTTGGCCTGTATGCGCGAGGGGGGAAGTCAAAGGAGGGCCAACTGCTAGAGATCAAAAGAGGCACAGCCACGGCGAGGGGAAAAGGCCGGAGAAGGGGACAGCGAAGACCGGCTTAGTTTATTGTGCTGAGAGAACTAAAAAAGGACAAAGCAGACGGCGGTATAGCGGAGGATGGGGGGAGAATCGGGTCAGCTGGAGGAAGCTATCTCTCGAAACCCACAACAAATAGAGAGTACAGTAACTCACTCTGGAAAAAAAAATCGCCCTCAAAGAACGGCGCATAACAGGAATCGTGCCCAGGGTGAGGCATCAAAGAGCTGCGCTCTAAGCTATACAGCTTAATGAAATAAAGGGGGGGGGAACCCACTGGACGGAGGAAGGGCGATGGAAAAGAAGAGTCGTGAATCAGACGGGAGGGGGGATGGGGAGATCAAAGGATATGAAGCAGAGATCCTACAAGTCGAGTTAAGTGTGGGGCCAATTCTTGGGGTTAAACGCTTAAGAAAAAAAGAGAAGCTCCGAAGGGGGAAAACTCTGCAAGAGAAGTGACATAAAGGGGAACTGGGGGTAAAAAAACGCAAAGCACACTCCAAGAATGGGGATGGGATTTTGTCGGGCCCTGCTATTCGGGGGACTGGAAACTGAAGCCGCCGATTGAGGTCGCGTTCGGGAATCATAAATATATTAAGAGAAAGGTGAAACGTTCAAAAGGGTGGACTACGGAATGCAAGCTTAGAGGGTGTTGCACCGGACAAGCACGCAGGCAAATGGAACAAAAAAATCCAGCAGCAAACCAAGGCGAACTAAATGCGGGAGGGGGAAGCGGACACTCGATCTTCAGACAAAAAATACTCAATCTGGGGGACATACAAAAATGCCAGCGCGGTCACTCAAAAAGGGCTCAGGTTCCATAAAAGAAGGAAACAACCCCCAAACACAAACCCAACCACACCAACAACAAAACACCAACACCAAACAAAATCATGGGGCTTGCGAAAGACGATAAAAGGTTCAACTAGGTGTTTGAAGAGCCAGCAGTATCAACCTGAGGGGGCGGCCTTGAATTAAAAACGGTTCAGGAGGGGAAACTTACGGAAACCCTGGCGCACAACACGAAAAGCGAATGAGAAGCTGCCTGAACAAACATACACTTTCCGGAAGGGGTCGCATCAGGAAATAGGAGCTGGACTGTGTGATGCTAGTGCGTCTTCAAGAGGGGGGTAAAAGGTCTCCTCCAGGCCATTCGAACTGAAAAACTCCACCTCAAGAATTTCAACACAAGAAAAGGGATTACAGTGAAAAAAAAGGAAAAACACGAGAAGTCTTGGAAGAAAAAGTATCAGCCCGGAGGCGGATGGGAATCGTTTTAAAACGGGACCCGCCCGCGTATATCAGCGATTCGCCAACTCCAAAAAAAAGCCCGGGGGAAGTAATCTGGGGGATGGGACCTCAACCTAGAATGGGCCAGGTTACACAACGCCAGGGATGCAAAAAGGGAGGAACCCGGTGGGAAAAGGGGGGTAGCCGAGAAAAAAAATCCCAGCCAAGTCCGGAAAGGCAAAAGACAAGGGGGGGAATTCTGAATTGGGAAATATGCAGTATGTTCTCAAGGAAAACCAGGAGCAAGTCATAGGACCCCTTCCTAAAAAACCCTGGGGGAAAAAAAATAACCCTCGAAAGGGATATAAATCAAAGGAAAAGTTTGGGGGAAGAGTTCAAAAATTGTTCCGCATTCCAAGCAAACAAAAAAAGAAGCTGGAACCCCCACCTAAAAGAGGAGCAACTTGGGGCCGAAGGAAAACCTTTGAAAAATACCCGGGCAAACCATAATCCAATACCAAGCGGAAACGCAACCGGGTCAGAAAAAAAACTAGAAGCCTATGCTCAACGAAAAAAAGTTTGAACCTTCAACAGAAAAGGGTTGTGGGGTCTTGCAACCCTAACAGGTGCATGTAATGAAAAAGGTCTACAAACAAGAAAAAGCGAAGGTCCAGAAAGGGTTTCCAGCGGAAGGGAAATGGATAAAAAGGGAAGGTCAAAAGGGGTACCAGTCGAAGAGAACGCAAAAATAGGACCGCAGGATCCGATTACGGAACGAAATCGTCAAAAAAGGAGGCGACAAGAAGGGAAGTCACGAAAGAAGACTGAGGCTGATCTGGGGCTCGTGGGCGTACAAGAAAGAAAATAGTCTCAACCAACGGAGGGGTGAGTGGCTTTGATGGGCAGACCCAAAAAGCAATGGGTACTGCGAATCCAGGAAAAAAGTGAAGCAGGGAAGCTAATTACATAGGGTCGCTCACGGAGGCCGCTAAGCGAACGGAGAGAACGAAGGGGGAATAGCCCTCGATGGAGAAGACGAAGGAACAAACATTTGGGGGAGGAACAAAACGAACCGTCTTTGCCATGCCGACTAAAAAAAAACCGGACGAATTGAAAAGAAAGAAGCTCGGGTTCACTGCTTACATGAAACAAACATGAGAAAGGGTGAAACCGGGAATCGAAAAAAAAAAAATTGTCGAGCTGGCCTAAAATTTACAAGGCGGATCGTGGGTTTGGGGGGAGGAAACGGACAAACGAGGTCCGGAAATCGGGGGAGAGGAGGCGTTTTTTTTCCTGGGCAAGGGCACCGGGGGGGGCGCGGCATGTGAATGGGAGACTAAGACGGGAGGACGGAGGAATTTGAAAAATCGGAGCTGGGCGGGATTTGCTAAAAGTGGTTAAACCATGATCATTTCAGGGAAACGCAAGAGAAACACGAGGACAAAGGAACATCAGAAGAAAGGAGATTTCCGAGCCGGCAGCAGGGGGGACATACGGCGGTGGGAAGCAAACGGAAATAGGTCAATTCAAATAAAGAATCCTTCCCTGAAGGGGCTAGGGGGGAGAAATGGGGTAGGAAAAAGGGGAAGAAGAAAAGCGAAAGAGGGGTTAATTTGTCTACAAGGGTCATCAAGGGGCCAACGACTCTAGGACTGCGGGTAACTCACTTAGGGTACCGGCACTGCAAGGGAGGGGGGAACGGAACTCCCGCGATTTGGGAAATGTAAAAAAAGGTTACGTTGAGGTGTGGTGACAGTCTTTTCGAATAGGCTGGGAGGGGGGGAGGGGAAAGTTGGGGGGGGGAAACGCGCATCAGCCTAGGGGGAGGGGGCTCTTTCGTCTTCAGAAGGGAAGCGTATGGGGAAAAGGAACCGCGCAAGGGGGAGGAAAAAAACCGTGGTTTTGGTCCTTTGGGTAACATCATTATGAGCCTTTTGGTGGGGGGCTGAAATTATTCTGATTGGGGACCGTATCAGAGGGGGGTGAAGCCACCCGAAGGATTCAAACAAGCGCAACTTAGATTGATTACAAAGGGGCTTCCGACATATCGCGGGGTGACTTGATGTCAAGAGCAAATTGGGTAAATAAAAGAGAGAGCAGGAAAGAGTTGGGTAGAAAAGGTCTTTCTTGTGTGTCCACTGGGCCTGTTACCAAGGGGAAAGGAAGCACTAGAAAGGTTTGAAAAGAATTGATTGCGAGGGACACAAAACCTCTAGCATGTTAAACCGCTACGACTCGGAGTATTCAGGGTGGGTCAAGAAGCGGGAGTGAAATAGGCAAAAAGAGGCGGGGGGGGGCAAACAATATCTCGGAACAGCCGTAGGGGGGAAGCAGGGAAGGGGGAAAAAAAGTTGGAAAATCGCATGCGAAAAAAGCGAGGAATCAAAAAAGTCAGAACCGCATGCTTCAAGGGGGCATGTGGGAGCATATAGTCAAAAAAGAAAGGCAAGTGAAAAAGACGTTGCTAGGGCCGCCCCAATCGTCGATGTCCTAACTTTAAGACCGAAAAAATTGGAAACAAGCATCCACGTCAAAAGAGAAAAAGAGGCGAAGGGGAAAAGGAAGACTGCTATCAGAAGGGCTCAGTGGGAAAATTGAACCAAGGACAGGAAAAGTCAAGGTTGGTGTCAGAGCTGTTTGGGGGCGAAAAACACAAAAGAGCGAAAGGACCAGTTAGCAAGCAAACGAAAAGTCCGAAAAGAAACTGAGAACAACAATCAAAAACAACATGGCTTTTAAAACAGGAGTCCTAGAAAAAGAGGGACGTCTGAAAAAGACGGAGAAGACTATCCTGGGGAAGTAGCCTGAGGGAGGATGTTTGCTCGTGTCTACATAAAGAGGAGTATCGCAGGGGGGAGAAAGAGGAAGGCGCGAGGAAAAAAGCAGGGTATAAACCGGTGTATGCGGCGTCATCTGTCCAGAGAGAAGATCGCTACAACTTAGTAGTGGGGGAGAGGTAGGGGTAGGGAAAGATGTAAAAGGGGAGGGAAGCTTGCCATCACGGCGTCGCATACCACGAATTCTGCTGGGTCGGAGCGAGAGCAAACAGAAGAGGGGGGGGCAAGCCCCGTCAGAGGAGAGAGGACCTGGCGAGGGAAGCGATTCGTCTTGAAGAGAAGGGAGGGTGCTGAAGACGCAGAAAGGGCAAATTAATCCGCAAGAGAAACCTGACATTCTGTTATGGGACCACAATATTTGAAGGGGTCTAGAGGAGAGGTCAGTGAGAGACTTAAAGGACCGCACTGGTAAATGCGCAAAATTCATCCAATTGGTGACGGGAAAGTCTAAACGAGGGACCGGGCCAACTGGTTCAATGGAAATTAGTCAAGGGAGGAAAGGGGAGAAGTAGAATTACCTTAAGGACGCATGGCGCATCCTGGCAGCCTGTGCACCTCTGAGGAAACTCTGCGCGGTGCGCACCCCGAGTCCATCGACGTTGGGGGGCCAAACGTAACGCGAGGGGGTAGACTCAGGGTGGTTTTGAGGCACAAAGCCTCAAAAAAAAAAAAAAAAAATCATCAACGGCACGCAATTCGTGGGGCCGCGCTAAAGATAACTCACAAGACTAAGTTGACTTCAAAGGAAAAAAAAGCCTGTAATCACAAAGAAAGAGGAGGCAGCTCCATCTTGGAAGGGGGACAAAAAGCATCAGAAGGCAAGAATTGCGAGTGACCACGTATCTGGAAGTGGAGGTGAAGAAGAGGAAGGGTGGTGGGGGGGGGCAACAGCAAAAGGACCTCAAAACGCGTTGCTAGGCCCGAAACCGGCAAAAAGGGGAAAAATGACGTTACTGGCGCACAAAGCTTGGGGAGAGGACTGGAGACGAACAAAGAAAAAAACCAGATTGAAAAAAAAAGGACCCAAAGCATCATGTCCTGCTGATACCCCGTTTATAAAAGGGAAAGGAGCGGGTTAGTCGGGTGACAATCAAAGTTGTAAAGCCTGAAATTCAAAGACAGAAAATTTGCAAGCGAAAGAGAGAAAAAACAGAAAGAAGAAATCCGAGTTAAAATAAGAACAGGGCAATGGGAGGCTTACTAACTCACTACTTTGAGAGGAAAAAAACAACCTGGGGGGAGGTAAAGCTCAAGGGTTTTCACCACGACAGTCCACGCCTCGAGTCCAAGGGGGGGGGAGTTCATACGCCAAGCACCAATAACTGTTGTCCAAAAAAGGCCAAAGGTGGCGGTGGAAGGGAGGGAGGGAATGACAGCCCCATCTATTGTCCTCGGTGAAAAGGAAATCCCAGTTCAAAATGGGGACGCGCCGGCAAAATGCCGAAAACGAAAGTCCGGCAAAGCCAGGGCTTACATGGTCTGGGGCCGGAAATTGTTAGACCGATCAGCAGGGTAAGGCGGGAATTCTCAGAAGGGGAGGAAGTCAAAGGAATGGGAGGGAACGCAGTCTTTGGGTCTTGGAAAAATTATTTTTCAAGGCCGGCAACAATACACGGGCTCCAAACGCAGAGAAGGGCAAATCTGAAAGGAGCCTTGGGGGGAGGCCGAGCACCACCGGAAGCCACGAAAACAAGTAAAAAACCGTGCGACATACCAAAGATCACTTGAAAGAATTTGCACAAAGAGAACTAGACTTGAAAAAAGGAAAAGCATCGCAAAGGGTGTTTGCGCCTGAGGGGTTAGGTAAGGGGCCAATTGATCATTATCTAATCTAGCAAGAGAGATGGAAGAAGGGTGAGGAAATGGGGGAAAGGAGGTGGCATGGCCCGTTGGGGCAGTAGCATAAGGGGTTAGTTGGAGGTGGTGTGGGGAATATAAGCGCGCAGGAAAATGAATAGACTTCCCGGGGATGAAAATATGCCAAGGAAAAAGAAGACCTAGGACGAGAATAGGGAGGCATCACGCCCGCCTAAAAAAACCGATGGCGGCAGACCCAATTTCTCAGTTTTGGCACATATCAGGGAGAGCGTAGGGCAAAAAAAACGAGGATTAGAAAAGGAGGGGCGGGGAAAAAAGAAAGGGTGTCTAAGGGGGGGAAGAAGACGTGAGCAGGGGAGTATCACGCCTAATGTACTCTCACGGCTCGGAATCAGGCGCTAACTACGCATTCTCTGGAAGACGATTCGATTAGAAGGGGAAAAATTTGGAAGGGGGGAACAATCCGAGTCAACCGCTACTGCACACTGGAAATTCTTATTAAAAAATTCCCGACGAAAGAAGGGCCGCTCAGTTTCGCGGGTTAGGGGGGGGAGGGAAGGAAGGGGGGAAACACAGAACAAACGAAAAAGGGGGGGGCAAAAAACCGAGAACGAAAGTGGGGGGAGAGGAGTTCGAATAAATCATTCGCCCAAAAGGGGGGGGGTTCAGGAACAGTTGGAAGAGGGAAGAGAGTCAGGACCGGGGGGATATGAGGGGGGTATATTGGCGGCCGGGAAACCATGCGGCTAGCCCAATATCTAAAGGTGGGAACGGATCGGAGGAGAGAATTAAGAACTGAGGATGAAAAGAAAGAAATTTCTTCCCGCAAAAAACGATACCGCAAAAGGACGGCCCTCTGGGGTGCCGAGAAGGCAGCCAAATACTCGATTACGAAGGGGATGGAATCTGAAAAAAATTCCAGGAAAAGGAAGCAATGGCTTTGAACAGGAAGCTGGCATGGAATTTTATTATTTTGCCATAGAATGACAGTGGATGTTCAGAAATGGAGAGGGAAAAAGTACAGGAGTAGAGGGGGGGGGGGGGAGTTCCTCTCTAAAGAAATTCGCCACTCCGATGGGGAGTGATGCTGGGTGGGGGGGAGAAAGGCAACGAGGGAGAAAGATCGAGGCGGGAGACGGGGTCTTTAAAACATCAGCATCACATACTTAAGAAGGGTTTCCCACAACTGGGTTCCTCATTAATAAACAGCTGGGGTAAGTTGGGGACAAGAGTTCATTGCGCCTGTTCAGGACTGAGCGTCGGGGACATGTACGGTTACGGAAGGAAGGGGTCTAAAAAAAAATAGTTAAGAAAAAACGTCAACAACTCTATTCAAAAAAGGAAGACGAGCGCGGCTGCGGGGGAACAAAAGGGAAAAGGGGGGGGAGGACGTAAAAAGAAGGGCCATAAGTGGGTGCACCACAGGGTATCCGTAGTTACAGTTTTTTTGAACTCCAGGGGGTAACGTTGGGGGGGGGGGGGACGAAGCAACGAAAGGGGGGGGGGAACGGGGGGGACTGAAGCTAACGCGTACAAAAAGGAACTGGCAAACTTCGAAGGAAGGCTACGGCTGAAAGGGTGTCGAAAAAAAAGAGTCCCGGGAACCATCTTTCTCCTTCCAAAGCTTGGACTTCAATAACTTTGGACCGGAGCCCCTGCTGGAAAAGGGAAGGGAAAAGGCTTCGAGCCGGGTCGGACAAAGGAAAACGGCGCGGCAAACAAGTCGGTACCGGGAGGGGTGGGCGCGAGGGAGGGACGGAGGGGCAAAAGAACAAAGAAAAGGGGCGGAGTGACAAAAAACGGTCTTCGGCCGCAATATTCTATTTGAGCGACCGGGCAAAATAACTGGAAAAGGCACAGGAGAAGCACGAAGGGGGACGGCAGGGAGGGGGGGAAGGAGATCCGACGAACGGAGGAGGGACGAAATACCGCATCCTAAGGGGGCTTGGCAGACCAGGGGGGTGAGCGGACCGAGGTATTAAAGTAAAGGGGCCAGACAGTGAAAAAGTGGCCAGGCAGAAGGCAATGACGATTAACCCTTGGGGTCAAACTACATAGTTGACTCGTGAGGGGGAAGTCATCGAAGAGAGGGTAAATGGGGGCAGGGACAACCGGCGTCGGAGCAATACCTCGTCGGAGATGCCGGCCACGCCGTAAGTTAAACTGCGTGTATGCCGATTTAAAAAAATCTGGAGGAAGAGATGCAGAAGAATAACAAGAGACTGGTATGCGCAATAGAGTGCTTAACTGAGTTATCGAACGATAGATCTAGAAAAAGGGGGAGGGGATCGCAACTCGAAAAGGCAAGATATGCCATCACGACCCGCCACCTTCTTCGTTAAGCAACGTCTGAACGACTATCCTAACGGAAGGAGAAAGGAGCTAGGGGAACCGGAAGAGAATGAGCCGGCTGAGTAAGCAGGGTAGCCTCCTCGGGGTCGTAATGACCGCTATTGAGATTCTCAACAAAAAGGGAGAAAAGGGGGGTTTGAAAAAAAAGTATTGAGTGGGGAGAGAAGCGGCAGGTCTCGGCCTGAGATCTCAAAGAAACTCACGAAAAATAGTTGCATCGGGGGAAAAGGAAGAGACAATCCAAAAAAAGTGACGTTTTCAGGGGTCGATGGCAATGCAAAAATGCCCTAAAGTCCTTCCAGGGTGCCCATTCGCGACCTTCGAGTGACGGTCGGGGTTCCAAGGAGAGGGGGGACAGAAGGCCAGAAAGGGGAAAGAGGGACCGAAAGTGGAAGGGAAGGGGAAGAACCGGAGTTTAAAACTCAAAAGGTTTTTGCGTCAGAGGGGCACGAGAGACGATCAAAAAGTAGGAGGATGCGTGTGACCGGGGAGCCGGTTATCGCATCGCCCCATGCGGGACTAGGTCAAAGGGGGAATGCACTCAACGGGGACATCATACCAATCGTCCTGGGAGAAAAGAATAAAGAGGAAGAGGGTCCCAACGTGAACCGTCACGACGAATGGATAGTATAAGGTTTTGAGCTGACAAGAAGTAAACCGGGAGGTCTAAACTTGCAAAGGGGAAAAGGGGGAAGGGGGCAAAAAAAGGGGGAAAAAAAAACCTGATGATGGAAAATTTGGCGACACCATAATGTCGAAGTGCTCGCTGAAGGAGAAAAGACTTTGCAAGATTAGGACGCGAGAGGGGGAGGAATGCGAAAGGGAAGGAGCAGGTCAAGGGTTATCGTCGGGGCGCGTAAATTTTTTTGAGAATTCTCGGCAAACCGAATCCGAATCTATGCGAAGACATAAAAAAAACCGCAGTGCCGTAAACAAAGGAGGGAAAAGGGCTCAGGGGAGGGGAAGAAAGACGAAGAAAAAGGCTTTGAAAAACCATTATACCACGTACTGATGAAAAAGTTGGTGTAAAAAACCCATCCTCTTCGATATCGCAAAGAAGCAACAGCAAGTTTTCACACAGGACAGGAAGGGGGAGGGGAGAAAATGTACAAAGGGGGAAAGGAAAAGCCCCTCGATTTTACCCAGTACAAAGAAAGTTTCCCTGAAGGCCAATGGACGACACTTATCCAGTTGGTCGAAGAGGGGGAAATCAGCCAAGGAAAAGAGACGTCCAAGGGAGGCAACATGGGAGATGGAGGGAGTTAGCTGGGGGGTGAGAATCTTCCGAATTCACGAAAGACCGAGAGAAGGGGGGGAGAGGAAAATCTGGATCCGCAGCCAGTAGCGTATTCGGGGTTGCGGGAATGGTATGTCCGGTCATACACGAACAAAGTTCCCAAAAAAATCAGCATTTAAAAAGAAGACGAACCGCATCATTGGGAAGGAGCCAGCATTGGCCATGCCTGAACCAAAAAAAAAATACGCCATACAGAAGTCCCAAGCTAAAGGGTTGAAACAACAAGAGGGAGAAGTCGGAATCCAGAGGGAAGGTTAAAATTCGCCAGAAGCTCGACAATTTTTTGCTCGGCTTTATGGCCAAAAATCGTCTCGCATTGCGGATGTTCCTGGAAAAAATTGACCGGGAAAACCAATCTAGACAGAAAGAGGCCGTAGGAGGGAGAGATGGAAGGTTGCGAGGGGAAAATTGATTGGCATTACAGGGAAGAAGTCAAATTGTTTGGTCCTAGAAGAAAAAAGAGCGCATGTCAATCCGCACAAAATGACGATGCCACTAGGAGGGAGGAAATAGGGAGTCCGGGAAAAAGACGGAAGAGGATTCCGGGGAGAGAGAAAAGTGCTCTTTGGCAAAAGAAAAGCAAATCGAGAACACATTAGTATTGGAGTTCATGGACAGCAAAAGAGCACGGGGGGGTAAAGACAACACTTAATCGAGAGGAGGAAGAAAGAAGGCCAGAAAAAGGACTGAAAAAAGCGTCCGGGCGCACGAAGGAGGAAATGGAAATACCTTGCCAACATTTATGGGACACATTACTTTCACACGAAACCGACGAACGGCAAAACGGAAGGAATACGAGGATATAGGAGAGAAGGGGGATAGAGCTGGGAGGAAAAAAGAAGCAATACATGAACATGAGAGCAGAAACATATCAGAAGATACTGTCGGGTTCCGGAAGTCTAACAGTTCGTAAAAAGGAAAGGGGAATGGAGAGGGAGAGATGTAGGAAGAGAGGGGCAGGGGCAAGGGGTCTCGCATGCGCTTGCTGCTCACCAAATCGAAGTTTAATCGCGGAGTCCGGAATGGGAGTAAATGAGGGAGAGAGAGAGTGAAATATTTCCGGGAAGAAAACCACAAATACGCGAATAAGGGGGCCCAACTATAAAACGACCGTGCAACGACCCGACCTCCATCTTACAGGATTAAAAGAAAAAAAAGGGGGTCAGGCGGAAGGCCGGACGGCGGTGGGATTGGAGCTGGCAATATCGAAAATGACGAAAGGTTTCGTACAAATGTTGGACCTGGAGGGCTGGGAAGGGGGGGAGGAAAAGGTAAGAAAAGGGAGGGGCTTTACATGAACTAAAGAGTTAAAAAAGAATAAGAGAGTGGGGGGGAGGGGGAAGAACGAGGGGACTGGGGGGGGGATTCGTCTTGCATTAAAAGGAAGGGGATAGGTTCATGATTCTCTTGGTTCACCCCCGCCGGGACTCCACTGAGAGGGTTTCCTTCAACAAGGAAAAGTGTATTCGAAGGAAGGAAAGAAGTCAGTCAGCAACTGGTTTCGTTTGGGAGGGGAGGTTTCGGTTGTCCGAAGCGCGATTGGAAAGATGCTTAGGAAGGGGTCAAGTAGCAAGGGAAAAAGAAAAAGGGTTGAAGCGTCAACACGGGATAAAGCGAAAAAATGGCTCATTAGCATCGATGCGGATGGGGGTCTGGGTGAGGCCAGGGGGGTGGGAAAAAAGAGAAGAGACCGTGGGGGGGGGGGGGGGTCAGACACACCGGGAAAGGGAAAATTTCCCCGGTTTGCCCCATGGGACCGTGAAAGGGAAGGCGCATTCTGTTGGGAGGCCAAGTCTCCGAAGGGAAAAAAAAAAGAGAAAAGAGAGGCAAGGGCAATTACGCTAACGGATTCGCCGGGTGTCATCTAGGGTAAGCTAGCAGCAGTGCGCAGGGGGAAGGAGGGGGAGATCAGCCTCGAGGGGGGGGAAAAGGTCCGGAGTGAAGCGTGGACCACTGAACTGATGGTCTCATCGAAAATGGAGTCGCTATCACGGTCGAAAACTCCTGCTCCGTGCTGCTGTTGGCGAGGGGGTCTGGGGGGGGGGGGGGGTGTGTGTGTGTGTGGGGGTGGTGGGTACATGTGGGGGGTTCTGTGGGAAGGAGGGGTTGGTGGCGGTAAGGGTGGGGGGGGGGGGGGGGGGGGGGCTAAAGAAAGGAAGCTCAGACGTTTCAAACCACCAAAGGTTGCTGGAAAGTCCATCGTAGCATTAATCAACCTAGAAAAAGGAGGGGGTCCAAGAAGAAGGGTCAGCGCTTCATGAATCCAGTCTAATGGGGCGCACATTCAAATCGACAAAGCAATGTCATATCAAAAAAAAAGGACAGCTTTCTTGAGGGATGGAATAGAAAAGCCGAAAAAAAAGGGGGATTCATTGGGAGGTTAGGTTACCGTCTTCACCGAAACCAGAGATCCACTAAGGGGAAACTCCAAAAAGTGGGTAAACACAAAAAGAAGAAATAGATTGGGGCGAGGGAGAGGGAGGCTATTCCCTCAAAAAAACTCTCCAAGACAAGTGAGGGACGTTCATAAAAAAGATCGCGAAAGAGAAGGGGAAAGTAGGGGAGGGGAAGGGGGAATTAACGGCGGCGAACAGGAGAAGGGAGTGGTAGCCAAACGCTTTTTTAGGCTAGCGGAACGAAAGAAAGACCCGCTCAAGTGATCAGGAAGAGGAGGGAAAGTCGTGGGTAGGAAAGTCAGAGAATCAAAAAAAAAAGGGGGAAAAGAGTGCTTCCGGGGGAAAGCAACACTACGGACTACACGGTGATTTAGGGAGAAAAACGGATCTGGACGGAGAGAGATAAAGAGGGGGGACAATAAAAAGCCGCTTAATGGCTGCTTCAACTAATCTGGAAGATATTGGAACGGAGTCATGGCGCTGTTGCGGAAAGAAAGAGAGAAAGAAGGATCGCACTAGAAAAGGGGATGGAGGGGGGGTTCACAATTATGTGTTCTCATCCTAGGAAAACTTATCTGCAATCAAAGGGTCCGAAGTAACTGGACAGATGTTGCGGTGAAAAAAAGAGGAAAAAAAAGGAGGACCTGAAAGAAAGAAAAACACGGGCCATTTTCATGGGCGAAATCTTCAAAGAAGAGATGAAAATCCTTCAGAGCCGGGGTGCGCTCAGGTAGGGGAGAACCGTGTCGGGGGAGACGAGAGAAAAAGGGAAAAAGAGAAGGGAGGGGGGACCGGCCCGAGAAAAATTAGGTCTCGCAACCAGTCTGGTTTGTCTCAGCTCTAGACGCACCAGCCATCCATGCGGGGCACACCGACCGTAATTACAGAAGGAAAGGAAAGAGGATAGGGGACGAATTGAGGGCGGCATACTACCGGACTTTCCTACAAATGAAGCAGCCGTAAGCGACAAAAGACCAATCATGGCAAGCTCAACGCGTGAACCGTAAAGGAAGGAAGAGGGGAAATTGCAAAAGGGAAGAATAAAAGGAGAGTTGGGGGCCCGCAAGCAGAGCCACCGTACCAACTTAACTCGTGGGAGAAAATTCGTAAGGTCCGGTGGGAAAAAGGAACTTTACAACGGACAAACTAGGGAAGGGGGGGGGGGGGGGGGGGGAAATGCAGGGAGGAAGGGGCACAGAATGGAAAAAGCTCCTTTGACCTTGACCGGGGAGGAAGGGAGGAAGTAAGAGAAAAAGAAGTGATCGGTTGATCGTCGGGGCCTCAGGGGTGGATTGCCACAAACAACGAATATGTCCCCCAAGAGAGGAAAGGCGAAAAAGAAAAAAGAGCGAGAAAAAAATCCGTCCCAGCTTTAAAGCTAGGGAAGACGGAACAAAATAAGTGTAAGAAAAAAGACGAGCACTGGCGGGGGACTCTACTTGTCCAAAGACCCCCGCCAACCTCTGAAATCGGAGCTTGCCTCAATAAAAAAAAGCTTTAAACCTCAACTCCAGCGGTGAGGGAGGGGACGAGTGGGGGGAAAAAAACCGTGAAGTTTCAGTCCTAGTACCGTTCACAGCTTGAAAAGACAGGCCCCTTGTGGCGATGTGCTCACAGACTCACAAGGAAAAAGACCCGGGAAAGGGGAACGGGAAAGCCATTGGCTACCCTTCGGGGGGTAATTGGGTCGGGGTAGCTTATGTCACGCGGAAGAAAGAAGGAAACGGAGAGACTGCTGCAAGGCCTCGGAATCTGTGTTCCGCTGCTGCGAAAAAAGGCGGTGCGTGAAATTTCAAAAGGTCATACACCGAGGCAAGGTTCAAGAAAGAAGTCGGGAAGAAGAGGAAAAAATCCTATAGAAAGACTGGGTGGCGAGCAAATTTGGACATGCGGGACAACCGAATACAAGCCCTGCCCCAGAACACGCTCGAAGAAAGAGAACCTGGTTAAAGAAAAAACAGAAAAAAGGGGCAAGTGTAGCCGGGCATACGTCTTAAGAGCTCGACAGTGTTTGGCGGGGATAGGCGGGGGAGGCAAGTTCCAGAAAGGTGGGGGGGGGGGAAGATTGGAGGGGGCAGAATTTCACGAAAAAAAGATCAAATGTCGCTCCTTAAGAACTGTAAATTTTTGGGTCCAGGGCAACTAAGAGAAATCGGATGAAAATTGTTTGCAGTCGGAAGGAAAGAGAGCGAAGGACAGCTGCGGAAGAGAGAAATCCCGTGAGCAAGATCCACAACCCGCGAAAGTCATCTTTAGGAGAGCGTCAAGGAGGAAGGAGAAGAAGAAACCAACAAGGGAATGGGGGGGCATAAAAGGAAGGCAAATCAGAAGAGCTAACAACACAAGGCGGAAAGAGCGCTGAAAACTTGGCAATGTGGAAAAAGAAAATAAAAGGGGGGACTGCCGGAAAAAACGGAAGAACGGAAGGCAGCGGGATCGCCTACAAAGGGAAGGAAAAGCGGCCAAGAAGGGGAAGGGCAAAGGGGGGGAACACCGGGCTCGATCACTACGAGGGACTTTAAAAGACGAGGGCTCTTATAACCAAACAAGTGAACCAACCATCACGCGACGGCCAAGAAAGGCAACGGAAAAAACCTGGGGGAAAATTCTAAAGCGCATGACGGTGAAAAAATGGAGGGGCCCTTCTAAAAAAAGGAAAACCATCAACGAAGAAGCCGAGTGAGACCAAGAAGGGAGCAACAAAAAAAGGGTTGACTATCATAGGGCGAGAGGGTAAAAGGCGCAGGACATAGGCCGCCCGTAGGGTTTTCGTAAAAAAAAGAAGTTGACTCAGTGGGGTGTCAGAAAGATGGGAGGGGAGAGGGGGAAGCACGGGGGGGAGAGCGGGCCAAGCGATGCACGTGCTTAAGGCTTGGGCGCGAATCTGGAGGAAAACACCACGAAGAGTAAAAGGGGATGTTCCAGGAAAGGAAAAATAAGGAGGAATATAAAAGCAGAACAAATACGATTTTAAGTCAAGGCAGCTAGTGCGGGTATCGCAAACCAGTCAGATAACAAATGGCGCAATTTATCGGTTGCCCTTCGAAGGAAAGGGGAGGAGGGGGAATGTGGAAAGAACAAAACGGCAGGGGGGAAGCTCTAGACAATTAGAAGAAAACGGGGGAAGTAGGTAGAACAATTCGAGGGGGAGGTAAGGGACAGGGAAAGAAGGCACGGATCTAACGGGCGGAGGGAGGAAGAGTGCGTGATGGAAGGGCAATAACTGCGGGAAGATATAGAAGCTGCGGGGTCGCTGGGGGGAAAAAACCAGCAGCAACAGAAGGGGGAGAGGAGAAAGGGGGGAGAGGTTCGTTCTTCCCCTTATTAAGGGGAACCAAAAGCGCTAAAGCGGGGGTTTCCGGGGGGGCACAGCGGGTTCTTGACGAAGGGGAGGTAGTGACTTCTGAGAGCGCGATTGGCTCCTGGGAATAAAAAAAAAGATTGAAACGGGAAAACCACGAGCGCTGACTGCTCTAGGAAGACACGGACGAAAAAAGGGACACAGGGAGGGGACCGAATTGGAAGATTGGAGGGGCATGTGCAACTTTGTCGACGGTCCGCCTCTAAAAAAGACAGAGGTGGTTTGCAACAGGGGTATCAAATGAAGTCAACAAGTGGGAAAAATGGTTAAAAGGGAAAGGAAGCACAGAGAAGGTAAGGGGGGGGGAGGGAAGGGGTCCGATACAAAAACATCTAATCCAGGGCCCTAACGGATTAGGGCCGGCTGAAAACGGGGAGAGGACAGAAAAAGATGGGGAGAGGAAAAGCATCTGCATCTCTATTGTGATGAAAGTATTCTAAAAAAAAAGATCATGGAGGAGAGCAGAGAGAATCTCCAAACGAAGGAGTGCGCGGGAAAGGGAAGGGGAGGCTGGAAAAAGAGAAACTACGTGAGCGAACCGTTTCTTCTCCCTTACCAATCGAAGAACGGACTGGGCTCAAACCGGAGGACCGGAAACGGACGCGGCAAGAGACCTGAATGGCCGAGAGGAAAAGTCCGAGAGAGAGGCAGGGGAAGAAAAATTTTAGGAAAAGCATTTTCGTTATGGGGATGGGGGGCGAAAAACCAGAGCAAATTGAAAAAGGCGAAGGTGAAACAGGGGAGTCAGAGGCAATAAAAGAGAGCGGAGCGTTAGATCAGACACACAATTGTGGGAACACATTCAAACTCGTCCGGCGGAGGCGGTTTCCCGCGCATGTAGGCCTCCTGAAAAATCGAGAACTCTTCCAGAGACCGGGGAGAGCGGGAAGGTCCGCGCGGAAGAAGAGCGTATGGGCGCCGTATGCAAGATCGGACTTTAAGGCAGGACCTGGAGGGGCATAGCCTTACATTCGCTCGAGGAAAGGAAGATCGAGAGGAAAAAAAAAACGGAAGGGGAAGGAGGAAGAGGAAGATAGCCGAAGCCGAAAATAGTAAAAGAGAGGAGCATACCCAAAGTTGAATGTCGCAGAAACGCCTCTAGGAGAAGAAAACGAAGCTGTTAATGTCAGAAAAAAAGGGGAACTGCATAGGGAGAAGATGGGGGGGGAGTCCTATTAATTTATCAAATGAGCACTTGAATCCGGAGGAAGATAGATGAGGGGGGCATCTTTGAGAGAGTTCATGGGAGAGGGGAAGGGGAAGCAGCAAAGGGGAAAGGTCAAGACCCTCTGTCCGAAGTTACATCGGTAAACTCTGTAAAGAAAACGAAAGCACCAATTGCGGACAGCGAATTTCGGCAGAAAAAAAAACCCTGGAATATGAAAGTCAGCAGCCCATACAGACTGGAGAAGGGGGGAAGACGAGGAAGTTAGTGGGAGATGGAGCCCGGGGGGCGAAGACAGGCAGGAGGAAAAACGGGGAAACGCCCTGATTGGGCATATTGGTTTTAAACAAAATCTGACCTAAAAGAAAAAAAAAAAGGACAGAAAAAACGGCAGCAGGCGGGGGGAAGAGCCGGGGATTCCTCGAAGCTCCGCAGAAGACTATGCAGCTGGGAAGCAAACCTAACTTTCAAACCAATCGCATGTTCACGCAAATCACATGCGCAAAATTCTAAAGAAAGGAGGGGAAAAACCGAATCCAAAGAGAGGGAAGGGGACGAATGAACCGAGGGGATGAGGGGGGTGTAAGTCACAGCTAACGGAACGCGTTATCCGGTAGTACACGGGCGGAAAGGAAAATTCGGCGGTAGAAAAAGGAGGGAGAATTGAGAAGAGGACCGCGACAAAGGGCACAATCTTGCTAGGCCAAACGTATCATGCGGGAAAAGACTCTGTGAAAGTCAAATAGGGGAGAAAGAAGCAGAACAGAGAGTAAAAGAGAAGTGCAATCGCCCCTAACATTCAAAGCCCAGGACCACCAAAAAGGCGCCAATTTCGGGACAGAACTAAAATAGTCGTGGGAGAAAGGAACAGAAGTTAGGGAGGGAGCGCGGTGGTTCCCCAACTCGCAACGCCCGGAGATGGTATCCAGCAACCAATCAAAAATGGTAAACCTCCAACGGCCGGATTGCGAACTTTCAGGGGAAGGAAGACAAAGACTACATGGGAAGGGAGAAAGGTATAAGGGAAAATTTGAGCATACCCTTGGAAAAGGTTTCGAAGGAGAGGGGACACTCAAGGGCAACACTGGAACAAGCAATGATTAGTGTTGAGAGAACGGGGAAAAAGGAAGGAAACGAGAGAAAGAAGGGAAAGGCGAGACATCGGAAGGAGCGTAATCTGGATAGGGCTTAGTCAGAAAAAATGGGGCTGGGGGCAGGATGTGGAGACAGGCTCGCAAACCAAAACCCGAACAGATACGAGTACACTAAAGAATCGGGAAACAATCGGCAAGCAAAGCCTGAACCACCAAGGTTCACGCCATAGCCCGCAGACCGCCTGAATAGCGCACCTAGAAAGGTTTAACGAAAAAGAAAGGGCGCCGAGCTCAGGAGAAGGGTAAAGGAGGGAACAAAAAGACAAAGGGGGGGGGGAGAGAGGGCTTGCAGGGAAAATCGCTTAGGTTGTGAGAGCATAATTGAAACCGCACATCAGATCAAACTGGAAAACCTATGATTCGAGGTTAAATCACGGGCATGGAATCGGAAAGGGCAAAGGGGGGGGGGGGACGGAGAGAAGCAAGAAATAAAAAACATAGTAGGGGGAGAAAGGAGCCGACGATGAAGCGGACGAACGTCAGAAAAAGGGCGATCACAAAAATTCCAAGAGGGCCGGATGCGGAGACCCAGGGATTCGGTCAAGCAAA
>Ga0179593_1793866_pt1 | contig 26272 bp, 28 predicted proteins | sample CZODoug2_1_08_16_FD_185931 | JGI IMG/M metagenome (GOLD analysis project Ga0179593, IMG submission 185931) | Vadose zone soil fungal communities from Angelo Coast Range Reserve, California, USA - CZODoug2_1_08_16fungal (PacBio error correction) | ecosystem: Environmental > Terrestrial > Soil >...
CCTGAGGAGCAGAAAAAGATGCTGGCTGCACAAGATTCTCGTCACTGGCTCAGCAAACAGCCTAAGCGGTGCCCCAGGCCGAATGGGAAAGAAGGGAGAACACTGTTTAACGGGTCTAAGGAGGAAGAAGAGCTCGGACGGGGTAAGGTGGGCGACAAGGTACTTTCACAGGTTGAAACAAAAGGGAAGGGGCGCTGGATGAGGGAAAGAAGGCCAAGGTACCGATTCAGTGATAAAAAAAGAAGGGAACTTTACCCTTCAGGAGGGAGGACGAAGCGCCTATGAATCCAAAGCCTTTGGAAGAAAAAACTTTTTAAAAGAAAAAGAGGCCATCTTGAAACGACTAGTGCGTCATCAGAATCACAGAGCCAGGAGACATAGACGGGAAGGATGCGTACTGCCATATAGGCAATATAAAACGCAGAAGGAAATTGAGCTTCGACTTCAGACACAGATAAAGAGGAAGGCGGAAAATACGTCCGGGCGCAAATTCGGAAGGAGCGCGCAGATGATAAGGGAAGGGACAGACGGGAAGAGAAAGGAAAGATTTCGTGGCCTCAAAGAAAAAACAAGGAGCTTGGAGATATCGTCTGAGGCTTCGAGGGGGGGGAAGATTAAAAATTCGAAGGGGAGGGCAGTAAGTCTTTGGCTGCAACCGTTCCATTGGGAGGGGGGTGACAAGGTGGGTACCCAAAAAATTGGCTTGTCGGGGAAAAAAAAGGATCCAACGTAGTGTTTTTGGTACGGAAATTGCAAGGAGAGAGAGAAACTAAAGAAAAGGGCAGAAGTTGAGAAACGGGTTTGAGGGGGACCAGAGACAAAAGTAGACCATTCCAGGGGAAAAGACGAGGACCGTCAGAATCATTTCGGGGAGGGTCGTGTGTTTGAAAAAAATGGGCGACGTTGGAAAAGTCTCGCCCGGGGGAACCACCGTGCCATGCCCGGGACTATGAAGCACTATGGCTTTGTTCAAGTGTGGGACCGGGTGGTGAAGCGGATTTGTGCACTGAAAGAAAAAAGGGGTTGCGGGCCGTATGTCCCCAAGGGGGGGGGTGAAGAAAAAAAAAATGCGGTGTTTCTACGGTTTGTCGGGAACAGGGCGGGTCACGCTCGAGAATCGGAAAATACTACATTGGGGTGAGAACTGACATCACCAAAGAAGACAGGGATGTTATGGAAGAAAGAACAAGAGAGAGGGGGGGACCATTCCGGGGGTGTCTTCGGAGAGTTTGCCGTCCCGGGGTTGTACTGAGGAACCCGTGCCGCAAGCAGGGGGGGGGGGCCTTCACCAATAATAGAAACCGAGGTAGATTCGATGTCTTGGGGGGAAAAAAAGCGTTGTGAGCTCCATAGGAAAGGGGAACGCTTGCCTACTGTGGGGGGATAAGAGGCAAGGGGAGCCGTGACCGTAACTAAAGTGTGACGGGGATTGCGATGTCGTTTCTGGTTCTCGAAAGGGTTCCCGGTTTCTCGGAAAAAAGAAAGAACACGGGGGAACGTCTCGCGAAACGTTACTCGGGGGGGACGTTTCGATATAAGCCGAAGATAAAGGACGCAGGGTTGGTGAACAAAAGTACAGCGGGGGAAGGGCGGCCGCGAGGGAGGTTAAAGAGACGTCATCCCATCGAGGCAGTGTTCCGGGCGTCGGCTAACGTGAACAGAACGAGTCAGCGAGATAGGAAACGAGGGCAAGGAAGAGACCGTCGTCGCGCTTCCGAAAAAAAAGGGTTGAGGGACTTCCAAGGAAGTCACGGGTCGTGAGGACGGGGGTCGCTACGAGTCGCGATCAAGTCAAGGATAGATGGAAGAGACCAGGAGCAGCCGAAAAAGGGAGGCAATTTACGGGGGGAAACCTACGGTGCTCTGCGATCTCGAAGGAAAACTAGCGTTGATCGCACGCAGCATCGGGAATCAAGAGCAGGAAAGAAGGAGATCCAGTTAGGACCACACTAAGGGAATGACGAGCCGCTTACGGGGAATCCAAAAAGAACTGCTATCCGAACCATCGCTTGGAGGAGAGCGATCGAGGAAACCCTGGAAGGAAAACAGGAGTAGTCTTCTATCACTCTCACCAGTGTGAAAAAGCGGAGGCTGGCGGAAAGGGGGGTGGGAAACCCGAAAATTTTCGAGAAGTACCAGATCTACATCTCAAGGAAACGAGTCTGTCCAATTATTCAAAGCCGAAACAAGGAGCCCGCGCCGAATGCAGGAGAGAAACAAAAAAGAGGGGAATGTAAAGGCGAAAATCGACTCACAAAAAAAAAGGCTAAGTATTCGTCCTGGGTTAGGGAGACACGAAAGACTGCCGGCCAAGTTCCGTCGAGGGCTAAAAAGGCTGAAAAACCGAGACACCCCGAATGGAAAGAGAAAAGAGAGCATACCATCGCGAGGGAAATGTCAGGTCGAAAATGTCGTCGTCGAAAATGTGACGAGTCGCTTGACAAAAAAGAACCACACGAGAAAAAAAAGAAAAGCACTTGTCGGAAAAGCTCCACCTCACAGCACGTCTCCGGGAAAAATCAGCACCGGAACCAAACGAACACAAAAAAAAAAAAACCCGCCAATATGATAAGATCCAAAAGGAGGGTTTGGAGAGACTTTCTCTTCCACCTCTCCCAAAGGCTCAAACACCCTACACTTTATAAGGGTCCTCCGGCCTGTTAAGGTAATTATGAATGGGGGGGGCGCCTTCGAAAAGGAGTCAAGAGAAGTTTCGGTACGGCAAAGAGGGAGGCGATCGAAGTCCTCTTCGAAGCGATATCTGTGACAAACGAAAAGAGGGGATCCCGGGCCGTCTGGATAAAGCACCCTGGGAAAAAAAGGGCCAATGGTACCGTGGCACAAGAAAAAATCCCCTTAGTCGCGGGGAAGAAGTTCCGGAATGCCGAACGGGGAATAGCATGAGAAAAAAAAAGTCTCGTGAAGTGGGGCAGCAGGAAGGGGCTGACAAAAGAAAATGAGGTGCCCGTCTGGGGAAGAAGGGAAGTCATCTTGTGCCTTGAGAAAAGCCACAATACAGCAACGAGGGGGTACGGAAGGGGGAGGGAACGTTGATTTTGTGCGAAGAAATCCTTTCAGGAAAAGGGTAATTTATATGCAGACATACGGAGGCAAAAGAGCAGCCCTTCTAGAACGGGAGGAGAAAGGGGGAAGTTTTGACGATGTAGGCCAGCAAGGGTCAATAAAAAAAAAGAGCTAAAAGTGTGGTGTGCACATAAGTTCCAAACGGTTTACTTGGGGGAGAGCAATGTGGAAACGGGATCATAGGCGCGTAGAAAACTGAGGGAGTTCCCTTCAATGGATCACCGCAAGGGGTACTGAAGCCTTGGAGGAATGAAAGGACCCATTTATCCCAGATTGTGCTGGGGGAAAGAGGAAGAGCGTGAATACCGTTCGTAAAAAAGGGAAAAAGTCCAGGGGGAATTCTTTTTATTTCGGCGAAAAGGGCAACCGTGTCCTCCCTCGTCGGCGGAAGGCAAGACACCAAAACATAGTCTGGCAGGGAAAGAACAATGCCTGAAGATTCAGGAAGAAGGACGCCTACCACAGCCCGAGAGAGAAAACAAAAAAGGAGGAAAGGTCGGAAAGAGGGGAAGGCTCTCACTAGGCGGGCGCACACCGAGAAACTGGCTTCATCACCGACGCGGGAAACTCTATGGGGGGACTAGAACGGGGGAGAAAAGGGTAGCCGTAACTAACTAACCGAGCTGGACGTAGAAGAAGAACTAACCTTTCTGTCACGCGATCGATATTTCGAAAAAAGGAGTGGGTGCTCTGGTTTATTTCAAACCCGGAAACGGAGGATCTTTAAGAACTTACCCTTCGAGAAAGGAAAGACCTAGGGACAGGACGACTTAATCGAATCAAAAGTAACCTTTGTAAAAGGACACACACCCTTTGGGGGGGGGGGGGGTTTGGTGGTGGGGGGGGGGGGTTTTCAAGGAAAAGGCTCAATGATTGGAAGGGCCTAACGTCCTACAGGATCATCATCACCAGGGGACAATAGACATATAAAAATTAGGCCTTCAAGGGGTAGGCATCTACATTGACAGTATAGGAAAAAGAGGGATACCGAAGTCTACAAAATCAACGAAAACACAGAAGGAAGATCCGTACAAATCGTCGTGAGGGAAGGTATAAAAGGAGGTGGGCTACTTCGCAAGGTACTTCCCGGAGGGGGCCTCAGCCCTTCTAGTCAAAAGGGGAGGGTCCGATCCTAGGAACCACATTAGGAAGAGGAGGGATTCATGCGTTAAACGGAGAAGGAAAGAAAGGTAATTAAAAGCGACCTAAAGGTTTGCTTGGCGGAAAAGGGGAAGGAGGGGAAACTTTTGAAAAAACGCTTGATCAACCTGGATGCCAACAAGGAGGGTTCAGAGTTTGAGGAAAACAGGGAAAATATTCCGAATGGGATGAGGGTACCCTGGGAGCCTCAACTAATTGGCAAAAAGGGAACTACGTTTTGGAGACCGATTCTAAGGCTGCTACATTCAGGAAAAGAAGGAAGGAAGCTTAAGGATATGGAGATCAAATGGTGTGAGCCAGCGTTTGGGAGGGGAAAGGAGCACGATTTCTCAACCAACTCCAGAATGACCTTACTCTTATAAAGAAGGGAGGGGTGCCGTAGGGAGTCATGGGGGATCGGCTTGGGAATAAGGTCCGACAAGTTCGTCTTTTGTAGTTGTGCCGCACTTTGAATACCAGTAGGGGCCTGCGTGGGTTTTCTTCGAACAAAGAAGTGAGCAGCTCGACATTTAACTTGGGAAAAGGGGTTTTAAAAGAAAACTAACAGCTCTGATTTTTTGAGGAAAAAACAAGCTAGGGGAAGGGAATCAAGGGGTGGATCGAGGGAAGGGTGGTTCAAGCGAGTTGCCGGAGGGAAATGTCGGGAGAGACGAACTTTATTCAGTTTCCGTCACCATCGTAAGAGTCTTGGTGTTTCGGGGGGTCTGAAAAGGGGGGGAGAGCAATCTTCATTTCGCAAGGGGGGAGCCGATCAGGAGGGGGGGGCTGAAAGGTGACGGTTGTGAGGGAGATTTAGATCCGAGAGGGGGGATCTAACTGGGCAAGAAAAAACACGCCATAAGCCTCGCAAGAAAAATTCCGCTAACGGTGACGCGAAAAAGAATTTCGATAGAAGCCTAAGAATCGGTGGAAGAAAAGGTTTTGCAAAGTCGGACGAAGAGGGAAATCGATGGGGAGCATTTTCGGCGCGAAAAGGGGAATGAAGACCTCATCGTAAGAGCAGGAAAGAAAAGAGGGAAATAAGTTCAGGGAAAGTTACCCTTCACGAAGCGTAGGGAAGAGAGGGGGGTCTATCGGGGAAAAGGTGCTTTCTATCAACTCTAGGAAGTGAGGGCCTCTCTTCAGAGCCTTCTTGAATCAAGACTTCGAAAAATGAGGCGCTCTCCTGTTCGCGGAGAATCTCAAAAGGAGGGAAAATATATATATCGGAAGTAGCGACCATGATCCTCCTCCCAGGAGAGCAGCTTTATTTCGAAGAAAAACAAGAGGGGGGGGCTGACGAAGCCCTAGCGTTGAAAGGCGTACGATCGAAAAAAGGACTAGGATATCCCCGGAGGTTACTGTAACTTGGAGAGAAAAAAAAGTAACGGGGACTGGGACGAGCTCTTCTATGAGGGAAAGAACAATCTGCTAGCAACAAGGCGCTTGTCCCTAAAACCCACCTCAAGGAAGGCACCCTTATTGGAAAATCTCCTTCGGCTTGATCGAACGTACGAGAGCGTCCACTTCGAAACGTCAAGCGAGTCTGAAAAAGGGGGTCGGGATTTCTGGGGTCCTCATGAATGGTACCCGGTATCAAAAGTATAACCAATTCTCTCCGACAAAACCTTTACCTTTTCTTGGGGGTGGTAAACGGGTATTCACAAAGAGTCCAGGAAAAACATAGCCCGCGGAATTGCTCTCAAAAGGTCTTTCTTCCATACATCGAAAATCAGAAAAAAAACGTGAAGGGAATGGGGGGACCTTCATAAGGGAAGGGGCCTTGGAAAAGGGAGGCACTAACCGTGTAAACAAAAAAAAAACCCCCCTGGAATGAAGGAGGGTTTCTCTTTCCATAACATCCTAAGGTCGTGCTGGTGATGTCATGTTGATCGGAGTGATAAAAAATTTCATGGGAAGGAAGGGACTCCAAGAAGAGACGACCGACGAAGAAAAAAGTCTGCAAAAACCTTGCATGACATAGACCACGACCCACCATACTACCCAAAAAAGGGGCAAACGGAAGCCGAACAACAGGAAGAGGCCCTCCATATATGGGAAAGATTCATGTAGAGGCGGGGGGGGGACCAAAAAACGTGAGTGAGACCCCTCAAAAAAAAGTATCTAAAAGAAAATCCGTCGTCCTGAGGGATCCTTGTAGTGGGACTGAAGGGGGGGGGCGATTCGTGAATCGGGGAAGTCAAAAACCCGGATTTCCGGGAAAAGCAATTCGGGAGAAGAGGAAGTCCTAATCGGGATCGTGGATTTCCGTAAAACTCTGGAACGCTGAGGTGGGCGGAAAACGGGCGTCTGATCAAGGAAAATGTTTGAGAACTCTCCATGGGAGGAAATCAAACTCCCCAAAGCCCCCCTAGGGGGGTTTCCTCGTCAGGCAGAGGGAATAGTTTACCGAAAAAGAGAAGCCCTGAATCTCCGTGAAATGGGGGGTCCGGTATTTGGGGGGAGAAACTCAGGGAAGGAAAAGGTCTTGTTTTTTCCAGTCCGCATGGAAAGCATAGTTGGCCTGGATCATCTGAGGAAACATATGTAGAGGGGAAGATGGGTGAACGAAAGATATTCTGTGGGGGGTGGGAAAGCTCATTTAAGCGATCCTGAAGAAAACGTTTGTCTCATCATTAAGGAGGAGAGGAAGGAAACATACGATGAAAACAGCCAGCTGATGTGTGAAGGAATGGTGATGTAAAAGACATCACCAGCAAGGTTCAAGATTGCGCGCATCAAGCTTCTTCAGCGAAAGTTGGAAGCGGTTCCAACTGGGTAACTATTGGGGGAGGCGAGCCGGCTCGAAGAAGGGGAAGCAACTCCTCGAAGGGAGGAAAAGCTGTACGGAGGCTTACCTTACCCTTGATATAAGGAGAACATATCGTGGCCTGTGGGAAAGATCGATCGGGGTTAAAGGTCGCAAAGGGGGAAGGGAGTCCTCGCCAGGGAGGGGGTTCGGCTACCCTTCAAAGGTGTCCTCCTCGTCGGAGAAGGAGAAGTCGCCAAACCGAAAAGTCGCTTCGGGGGCTTAAAAGAAAAGAAATCGGTGGTGCGCCAGAGAGGAGAGGACCGAAAGAGAATCTCACAAAACAAACTGAGGAGGAGAAGATCTCGCGCTTTGTGAGGAACGGAGCACACAGAAGAAAGACACGGACGCCACAAGATGCCCAAGGGGTTGGGGCGACTGGAACAAAATACAGGTCTCCTACCTAAAAAAAAAGGAACGGAAACTTCGTCCTTGACCTGACGGAGAAAGGGAACCTTTACTTCAACGGAAGAACCAAAAAAAAACGAATAGTGTTCGCGGGGGAAGGACGTTAAATGCCATCCCCTTCTGAAGACCGATTCGGTGATCTTGAAGGGAAGAGGAGTGGTGAAATCGCCTGGGAAGGCGAATGATCGAATCCAAAAGGAAAAAGATTTGCACAACAAGGCTCTGAATAGCTAAGGGAGCAATATTACCAGGTGAAGAAGCCTAGAAATCACACCAGAAGGAAAAAAGACGGGCCTGCCTTCGGCGTCTGAGAATCTACATTGACAAGACTTCCTTAAAGTGGAGCTTTGAGCTGCGAAAAAAAAAAAAAGAAAAATAATTAGACAAATCGTCGTCGGAACATTAAGGGGGAGCATATGATCAAAGATCCTTTCCATGCGGAAACGGGGGAAAAGCCCCCACAAACAGAAAGGGATTAGGTCCTCAGAGACTGCCCACCTTGAAAGGGGGGGGATCTTCGGAAAAAGGGGTCGTTAACTATTAAGTCGGGCGTCCTGAACGTGAGGGGTCATGAGAGGGGGGTGGAGGGGCCCCGTTTTTAGAGAGGTAAAGGGTTGACAGACACGTGCTTTTGAGTCCATACGGGACCCTAGTTGAGGGGCCGGAAATTAGTAGGAAGAGTCGGGATCGCTCCAACGAAGGGAGAAAGGGAACTACGGGAATTTGTAAGCCGAATGGGAAGCGAGAAACAAATACAAGAATCATTCAGGAGCTGAGACCTAATAGGGAGGGGACGGTGGGATTTTTGCGGAGTATAAACTGCCCGTGAAAAAAAAGCCAGAAACTTTACCTGACAGGGGGGAAGATTTGCGGGAAGGGGTGCCGTAGGTCTTTTACCTTGGGGTTCTGTTCGGGGAGTTGTGAAAAGTGTAAGTAAAGGGGGGGCTTATGGAAAGGTTTACTACCATTTCCTGGGCCTAAGTGCCAGAATAGTTTTTGAGAAGGGTGGCCGCTCTAGGGGCGGAAATTGAAAGGAAAAGAAAGAAATTTTTAAAGGAAAATCAAAGAAAAAGCGAGAAGCGAACCCGCGCGTTTGTTGTACAGGTCAAAGGGGTGTGTCGGAGGGAGGACGCTGGCCGTTTAAGGAGGGCCGTCCGAGGAAAAGTCCGGCAGGTCGGGGGGGGGGGAAGGAACAGACAGTCGTCACCGCGGTGTTGGTTGGGTCGGGAAGGGTAGGGAAAGACTCGAGGGGGGTGAGCAATCTGCATTTCTGGGAGAAGGGGTGCACTGAAACCTTTTACCTAACCAGGGTGACGGTTGGCGGGCGAGGTATATGAGGGGAAAAGGTTTCTCAAAACTGGGAAGGAAGAATGCGGCCAAGAACATCAAGAAAGCCCGCCTGGGGGACTTCTCGCGAAAACAGGAGTTCCGGTTAAAGTAAGACGTTGGTCTGGGGAAAAGAAAAGAATGCTCTCGGGGGGTCTTCTAGAAAGGGAAGGGTAAATGAACTCATCGCATATTGGGAAGGGAATCCCATACCAGAGAGGGCCCAGTGGAAGAACAAGCAAATAAAGAAAAGGGGGGGGAGTGGGGGGGGTCTAGAGGAAGGAGGGGATCAAAAGTCCCTTCGCGCTAAGCCGCGCCGTCGTGTTCGACTGAAGAAGAGAGAAAGTCTGCCGGGTGCGAAGAGAATCTCTCTTCACAACAAAAAAGATAGAGATAGAGGATCATCCTACCGTTTAATGCCTTCGAGAAAAGGGTGATGGCTTAATTCGAAAAAGGAAGCGGGGAGAGAGAGACTACGGCGGGAACCCAATATCGGAAACTCGCTGAAGAAAATTCGGTGAATGAACTTTGGCGTCCACTTAACTGAGAGGAGAGACTCTTCGAGACAACAACACAAAAGTCGGAAGAAGGCCTACCATCGCTGGGGAGGGGGGGGGGAGTCGGGGAAAAGGAAGCTACAGCTGGTGAAAGAAGTAACGACGCTCGTAAAAAAGGGTTCGCATAATAAGAGTCAAAAGCTGGAGGAGTGGAGGTTGGGTGCCGAAAAAAAGGCCCCCGACTTTCGAAAGAGGCTACAGAGAGAGACTTAAAAATTTGGCTGTCAGTAGACAAAGAACTGCCTCTGAAGGGAAAGGAGACGAATGCAAAAAAACTCTGCTTGAGAGAAAGTCCAGACTCGAAAAACCCAATGAACCTAACGGGGTGACGACTTCTCAAAGAAAAAAAGCTCCTAACCCCGGAGGCCAACTAAGGGGGAAGGCCAGAGGAGCCCGAAGAAAAAGGTACAGCTCAGGACCAAGAGAGTGTCGCGGCTAAGATCAGAGGTTGTGGGGTGCGTGGGTCTAAAAAGGGAAAAAAAGAGATGCTTCAAGGGAGGTGACCCCTATACTAAACACACGATCTGAAGAAAAGGAGGAAAAGGGCACTGGTGGGTTGGCCCATACAAAAAAAAAAAAACTACGACTCCGGGGAAAAAAGCCGCAAAGGGAGAACCACCATTTCAAAGCCGCTACGAAGGAACCCGCAATATTGAAGAAAAGACTTTCGTTTGTAATCTCGGGGTCTTGGAAAAGAAAAAGGCTGGCTCAACACCAGGATCGAGATTCCGTTTGAAGCTTCCCTGAAAGGAGAGGTTTGCTGAATGGTCGAAGGGGGGAGGAAGGTCAGGAATTCGTGAAGAAACCGTAAGTTCCGGTAAAGACGGGGGAAAGAGATCTAAAGTCAGAGGACGTATCTCGGTGTCTCGAGGAAAGGACCAACAACTCTTAAACAAGAAAAGTTGGGATCCGGGGCGAAGCGGTTCAAAAGAAAAAAATGGTAACGGGGCGCCAAAAAAACTTTAGTCGAGGTCAAGACGAACCTTTCCTCTTCAGGGCCGACCAAAATAAAAAACAAAAAAAACAAACGGGGGTGCACCATCTAAATAAAAGGGACTCATCTGTGAATGGGGGGAGGTTAGTTGGGGGAGGTTACTATCATTGCTTAATGAAAAAGGTTTTCCTTCGCTCCATGGAAGAGAAATGGGACGGGAAGCATCGAGGGAAAAAGCAAAGGTACGAATGGAAAGAATATTTGGGGAGAAAATTTGTCAGGGGGATCTAATCTCAAGGTAGCCGATAAAGAGGAGTTTGCTCATATTACGAAAGGGAGGATTCAAGGGGCAACCAGCAGGAAGAGAGCTATGGGATGAGAACTTCGGACGGGGGGAAATATTTCTCCTACCTAAGGAAGTGCCAGCGAAATTGTGTGGGAAATCGGGGGACAAAAGGGTACTTTGGGGGGAGAGGACAGGTGAAGGGGAAAAGGACCGGCACCAAGAGGGCCAGGACACTATCACCGGCCTTTTATGGCGGGGGAAAAAGGACCCTTTATCCCACAAGAGGGGAGGGGGTTGAGCAAAGGCAAGGGGAAAGGGGGAAAGGGACTCCTAAGATCGGTTATTCGGCGACGTTCAACCGTGTTCCTCAAAGAATGGTTCCCGTCAGGGAAACAAGAAAACCAGCGTGGGGCGCGTAAGGGAAAGGTAGGTCGGTGTGCGCCAGGAAAGGAAGCCGATGCAAAAAGAGGAGGATTAATATATCGATGAGAGGGTGGTAGGCGCGCAGAAAAAGGGGGGAGAGGTTCAATGGGACGCTGACAGAAAAACGTTGGGGTCGACGGGGAAAGGAAAAAAAGATTAGGAAAAGAACTTTTCCGCCGAACTAACCGACGTAGACGACGTAGTCCCTTGCATGAAGAGAAGAAATTTAAGAAGGAGAAGCGAAAAAAAATGGGGTCGCTGGGATAATGGGGGGGGAATCCCCGGAGGATTCGGTTGATCGGTAACTTACCCTTTAGGGGAAGGGTAAGGAAAAAAAATACCGGAACAGGGGGAGAACTGATCGAAATCCAAAGGGAAAATTTCAAAAGAGTTATAATCTTAGCGCTCAATATACCCTTGCGTGCCTAACGTAAGAAGGCGTCAATCAGAATCAAGTATCCGAAAAGAGGCCCATTCCGTAATGTCAGAGCGTGACAAGAGGGGATCGCTACCTTTAGCGAGAGAAAAAATCAAGAAAAGGGAAGAATAATGAAACAGAAAATCGTATACATGATGTGTTCGAAAGAAAAGTATGAAGGGACACCAGACGTGTCCGAGCCTGCTATTCAAGAGATTGAGTGGAAAAACTGACAAAAAAAAATTCACGAGATTGAGAAGAGAATTCAGGAGGACTATTCACACGACCGGGCGCCCTGACTAGGGAGAAGTTAATCAACGAGTTGGGGGGACGGGGACGTTACCATTGGCAGGGAGGGACCAAAGGGGGGGGGGGATCCATACTCCCTGTATCAAAGGAAGCTGGTTTGTTAGGAAATAGGCACCGAGATGAAAAAGATCGGAAGGAAGGATTTTCTTAAGAACGGGTTTCGCTTTGGGGACGCAACGCAAAAGAAAGCGAAAAAATCGAGGAAAAAGACAAAGGAACGGACGACGGAGGATCACAAAGGTTTGATCCCGCCGGTGGGCGGGGGACGAGCAACGTCCGCCAGGGGGGGGGGATCAACCAAAAAATATAGAACTATTGAAGTGGTTTCCGTAGGGCTTTTGACAGGGCGGGGATTTGGGAAAGTTTTGTTCACTAGGCGGGGACGTAGGTGCGGGTCGGGTTGGGGAATCAAGGGAGTTAGTGGGCGGTGGAAGGGTGTGGTCGGGAAAAAACACCGTCTCGAGAAGGACATTTAAATTGTGGAGACACATTTTGTTACAGAAAAAGCCCGAAAAGCGGGTGAGCCTAAAAAGAGCTTTGTTAAAGAACTTAAGGAGGGATTTCTACGGATACTTTTGGGCGGAGTCATCAAACGGTTAGGATCAGAGGAAGGCCGTCATTCTCTTGATTGGGGAATGTTCCGCAACGTTTCGAAGATCCAAATTTTTTTTTTTAAAATGTCTATTTCGGAAACCTCATCTGGGGAAGAAGGGGAGCTTGCTACTGGTGCTAGGAACTTGAGGGTCTTTTTTGCTTGGGGGGGGAGTTTATATCTATGAGTTTTTTGGTCGCTAAGGGGGAAGCCAAAGTGTTCGCGAAAACGAAAAGACACGGAAAACTCCTATTTGAAGTCTGCGAAACACGCGTCTTTACGGGGATAGAAGCCGTAAAATCTGGGGGTTCGCCGGTCCATAGAGAAGCAGCTCGCGGGACAAGCTATGGGGGGAGGGAGGAGGGAGGATATTTCGGGGGGGGAGGGGGATATTCTCAGTCATCCCATCGAGGGTCGTTCCGTGTCCGGCCTGCAAGGAAAGAAGCGGAGGAGGGGGTATCGGAAAGAAAAACAGGGGGGAAGATAAAGCTAGGCCGTCGTGCCCGAAAATACGGACTTTTTCGAACTGCCAAAGCAGGAGGGAAGGTCTTGAAGGCTCAGTGTAGAGGCGATCTCGAAAGAATATTTAAGGGGGAGTATCTACCAGTATCAGAAACCCTTTAATCCTGAGGGAGGGGGGGGATTAGGGGAAAAAAAGGTGGGAAGCTGAAAAAAAGAAAGCCATATCTTTTAGTAAAAAGAGAAAAAGGAAAGCTACCACTCTCTGTGATATCCTCCTGCGTAACGTTATAAAAAAACGTAACTTGCAGTGGAATAACTCTGCCGAGTCTTCACGAAGACCGAACTCTGAGCAAAGCGTTGTCCCGAGAAAGGGTAAACCAGTACCACGCGGAGGCCTTCTATCGCAAAAAGAGAGAGGAAAAGTTCGCCGAGAAAAAGGGGAAGGGCGGGATGGATTGAGGGGATGGCGTGGGAAAGACCGAGCCATTTCTAAGAAAAAAACGTTCGAAGTGGGAAAAAACAAGTAATATGGTATTCACAGCCCTCATTATCCCTCTCAAGGCAGATGTAAAGATGCTGTAAACAAAGAAAGCAAAAACGAGGTGAATACGTAGGAGGTTGAAAAAATCCCGTAGCCGGAAACGGTTTCCGGCCGCAAGGAGAACAGGGGAGGGCAAAAAAATCTTAAAGGCGCCCGAATACACCCAAAAAGAAGCCTTAAAGGAGGCGCGGGCTCCATAACATGGGGGAGGGGGTGCAGTAACTTCGTCTCAGGGAAAGGTCGATATGCTCAAAAAAAAAAAAAAAAATACCAACGAGTGAAAAGAAGCCCACCAGGGAAAAGGCGAGCCCCGACAGCACCACAAAACCCTCGCCTAGTGAGAAAAGAACCGGCCAAAGCAGAAAAAGTCACCAACGACGAAAAAGAAAAGTCAGAGTCCAGGTCACTGCTGGCAGGGGTGAAAGGGGGAGCGAACGTGGGAGTCGCCCACCGGCTGTCTCAAAACGACAACGTGATCGAAAAGGAAGCTTCGTTAGCTGAATTGCTGGGGAGGGTTGCCGCCTTTGAAAAAGGGGGGAGGACCAAAAAGAAATGTCCGTTACGACAAATTCGTTGCGATCGAATTCCAGTCAAAGAGGAGAGACTGGTGTCAGTACGACCTGGAAATCGCTAGGTGGGGAAGAAGGGAAAAGCACGTGAGCACACATGAAAAAACGTTCACCTCATGGAGGGGCGCAAAAAACTCCAAGAATGTTAAAACAATCCCGTTGAAGAAGGAGGGGGACCGAGATACCCCTCGAGAAGAGACTCGTCAGGGAGGGGAAGGGGGGGAAAGCTCAGGGGGGGGACCAAAAGGGTGGAAAAAGTTGACTTAGGGAAAAGCCTCATTGAAAAGTCTCTAAATCCGGGCGCGTCGAAACAGAGGAAAAAAGGGATCTCAAAGAGGAAATCCCGAACTCTCTTGGGAAGGGGGGGCGAAGTCGAAGCTCAAGTAGCGATCATTTAAAGGGGGGAGAGTCCTGTAGACATACTGATTTCATACGCACCGAATAAAGAAATTCATGTCTCCTTTCGCTAGAGGTACTCCGGAAAAAAGTAAACCCGGGGGGGGAATCAGCTTCTTCCAGCGAAGGAGATTTTCAACAAGTTTTGGATGAAAAAGGGAGCATGCTAAAATAGTCATGAGAAAACTTCCTCGGAAAAAGAAGCGCCGGGTCCATTTCCTTAAAAGGGGGAAAGGGACCAGCGAACTAGGGGTCGCCATAGAGAGGAAGTCCCGGTTCGGTCGAAAAGGGCAATTACTAAGGGGGGCCGCCTTACCGTCTTTTAGTTTCGGAGGAAAAAGGGGGGAAGCCTCATTCGGGGGAAACGAGCAAACAAACGCAAACAAAAGGGGAACGCGTCGGTGCTTAAGCCAGGGGGATAATGGACCCCTCCTCGGGGGCGAAAAAAGAAAGAAACTAAGAAAAACAAAAGGAAAGGAGGAAAAGAGAGGGAGGGCTCCGAGGAAAACGTCACTTGGCTTAAGCACCGCGCTGCAGGAATGCACTGCCGCGAGTTTGAACAGGGAACAATCGTTCGAAAAAATTTTCTGGGGGAAAAAGACGAGAAGGCCGGACTTAATCAAAAAAAGGGGACGCCGGGGGGAAAAACTTCACGAGTGAAAAAAGTGGGGGCTTCGGGGAAATAGGGCAATCCCCGGCTTCAAGGACGGAGGGTTCTCAGGACCCTTCGCGGAGTTGCAAGAAAGACCTACGCGCCGGGAAGGAAGTCAAAAAGATCACACAGTAAAAAAGGGGGGGGCACAAGGGAAAGTTGAAAAGGGCTGTCCTCACGTCCGACAAATCAGCATCACCATAGCGCCAGAAAAAGGAGGAGGATTCAAAGGGGAGGACTATACCTGGAAAAAAGAAAAGGAAAAGGAGCGCTACCGGATCTTCGAAGGAAACAGAATATATATAAGCCGTACAAAAAAGGAGGGGCAGAGAAATTCGTATACATGATGGGAGAAGAAAATGATCCAAGTGCCAGGGGAAAAAGAGGGGAAAATGACAAAGCCGAAAGGCACCGAGATTTCGTGGCCTAAAATAACCGAAGAAAAAAGAAAAAGAAAAACAAAAAAAAAAAAAAAAAACACATTCACAAGAAGGAGGAGGGCTTGGCGAAGCGTTGATTCCGACGGTAGTTCATTACCCGTGCGTGGAGGTGCATGATGTGAGTGGACACAGGGTGCTCAGGGTTGGGAAAGCCCATAAACCACGATCAATGGGTTTGGTACAGAAAAAGGCACCGAAAAAAAAAACGAATAGTACTTTCAGAGGCCGACACGATTTGAGGAAAAAAAAAAAAAAAAAAAACGTTTGCAGGGGAAAACCGATTCGAAGGCGCAAAAGAAACCTCGAGAAGGAAACTTACGACGGTACGCGGTAGATCACTTGAGGAAAGCCAGGGTGGGCGACGGTTTGAAAAGGGAGGGGACGTAAGGAAAGAGCCCAGCCTTGACCCTTAGAAAAAAACTATTTCTTGTGGAGGGGGGGGGGGATGTTGACTCGGGGGTATTGCCTGGGGGGGGGACCTCGGCGCCGGGGAACGTCTTGTGCGTATTTCCGGGGGAAGACCAGTGCTGGGGGAAAGGGAGGGGGGGGGGGGGAAGATCAGGAAAGGAGGGGGTTCCTCGAACAATCGGACATTGGCGACGACAGGGGTTGAGACCGACAAAAGCACTAACAGCGCGGATTGGGGAAGACTACACCAAGGAGGGAAAGGGGTTGTTGTACTTAGGAGACGGCTGGGGGGGGGGAAAAGGGGCCGGAGAACCGGTTAAAATACAAAAAAAGAACCGTGCCGGCAGCCGGAACCCATGGCGACGTAGTCAACCGGGCCGGGGGTGGGGGGGGTTTTGGGAAAAGAGGGTAGAGACTCCACATCCGGGAGAAAAGGGACTTCTTTCTAGGGGGGGGAGTAAAGGAAGGCTGAATCCGTGAAAGGGGAAGGGTTTTCTTGCGGGGGGGAAAAGTTGGGAGGCGGACTCGGGTCCCGCGGAAGGGGGAAAAGGCCATAAATAAAAGAAATCTATTTACTTCTCTCTGAGACCGAGCGTCCGTTGGGAGATAGACGCCGAAGGGAAGCAGACAAGCGAAGGTGACAGGGTCTTATAGATGACGCTTAAAAAGGGGGAGGGGGGGGGTCCCTCATCGAGGAAGAAAAAAAACGCATTCCGTGATAGAAAGAAGCAATGATCTCCCTAGTAAAAAGGTCTGAGGGAGGGAACCGTCGTCGAAGCGCCGCAGAGGGTTTTCCTAAAGGCATCACGGGCGAATGCTCAAGATGTTCGCTAAAGGGAACAACACAACAACGTAAATCTTTATGAAAGATAGATCTGTATCTAACAAGGCCCCTTAAGCAAAGAGGAGCGGAAGAAGAACGAGGCGCGTCTAAGTCCTAGAAGCCACTCAGCAAGATTACGATCGCTGACCTAGTAGATCCTCAGGTGAGGACTGTAAAAGAAATAATGGGATTACGACAAATTCGGGAAAGGGTCACGACCAGACACGCGCCGAACGAAAAAAAAGAGGCTTGGAAAGATGGAGAAAGAAAAAGGAGATCGTAAACAGGAAAATTTCTCGTAGACGTCATCGAGGCGGATTGTCTTTAGGGAGAGGACGTAAAAAGAGAAAAAAGGGACCCAAAACTGTTTAAGGGAAACCAATCGGAAAAAAAAGCAAGAAAGAGCGTTCTGTGGGGGGGATTCAAGGCCTGCCTCGGAAAGGAGACCTAGCAAGGGAGGGGGCGCCAAAACTGAAGGATTCCCGACATCAGGGGGAAACAGTATCTCCTGGTTGAGGCCCCTGTCAACGGGGAAAGGGAACGTTTAAAAAAAATACTCTAAAAAAAGGCAAACTACCAAACGGAAAAAACGACGACACCGCCCTAGGGGACAGATAAACGTCTGTTTGGCTGAGTAAGGCTGTTCGTGAGGAAAGTCTCCAAAAAGGAGGAAAGACTCAATTTCAATTGAAGAAGGCTCAAATAAAGGGGAATCCCGAAAAAAAATTTCACCTCCTTCCACAGCACGGAAAAAGTGACGGACATAGAATAAAGACACACAAACCTAGGGAAACACAAATCACAAGGCGCACGGGAAAGAATTTCCCGCCCTCATTCAACCGGGGGGTGGGGGGGGGTGGGGTTGGGGGGGGTGTGGTGGCTTATACCCGCACATAGGGGGTCACTGATGGAGGTTTATCCTACTTTCTAGGTTGCTCTTCAGAAAGGAGTTCTCAAAAGAAAATAAGACTAGGCGTGAAAGGAGCTTCCTGACGGACGGGGAGGTTCTGAAACTTGAGAAGGGGGATTTCTTTCTTCCAAAAAAATAGTTCTCGTTAAGAAAGGTGGTAGGCTCTCGGAAAGGGCGATCGAAAGGGAATAGGTCCACGTCCCAAACTCGCTGGAGGGGAAAGGGCGTCTTGATCAAAAAAAAGTTAGCACAAGGTGGGCCCAATTTAAAGGGGGGGCAAACCACTCAACTCCCATGGGGAGAAAAAGAAAGAAGTCAGGGAGGGAATGAAAAATGGAGGGGCGTGGGGCCAGACGAGTTCACACGAACATCTCGCCTGACTCAGCCAAGAGGGAATGTGAAAGTGGGGGGGGCCCGAATCATCAGAGAATCTTGTGTTTCCTTCTCAAAAAGGCAGCTTGGCCTGGAAAAGAAAACATTAGTATCCGAAAGGAAAAGTGTCGGGCTACCTCACTTATTCTGGGGGGGGGTCGAAGGAGAAAGGGAAAAAGTTCATGACGTTGCTCATATTCAGGCAATGGAATGCAGAAATGGGAAGCAGGACAAAGAAGGGCGCTTAAACTCGTCGGAGAAAAAAGGCACTAGTGGAAAGGAAAACCAGCGAAAATGTGTGTGTGGATGTCCACCGGGTAAGTGGGGGGATCAGAACGAAAAAGGATGGTCCCAGGGGCAACTCCTCGAAGGTAAAGGGGAGAGGAATCGGACGGGGGGGGGGGAAAATGCCTTACCGGACCCCGGACAGAGAACAATATCGTGGCCGGAAGGAGGCGAGACGTGCGTGGGGGGGGAGCAAAGGCGTAGGAAAGACTCTTCAGTCAGGGGGTACCCTTTCAACAAAGTGTTCCTCAAAGAAGAAAGGGAAAAAAAGGGTTCCCTTCGAAAAAGGGGGACCAGTCAAAGAAGGGATAGCAGTGACTATAATGAAAGGGAGAAGCCAACTACCACACTCTCCGAGATGGATAAACACACAACGGAGGAGGGAAAGGTCTCGTAGGAGGACTACGGAGTCTGGAAGAAAGTCACTGGCTTAAGAAAATCGGGAAAACGCTATTTTTTTTCGACTGTAATCGGGAGGATTACACGGGGAGAAATAGGGGGGAGGGGACCTTGACATGACCGCGGTCACAGAGGAGAAAAAACCCGATTTTTTCGCTGGAAAGGGGTACCGGTAATGCAATCCAAAGAAAAAAAACAGGCCGGGAAGGGAGGGTTTATCAAGGAAAGGGAGTAAAGGGGGGATGCGTCAGATGTGGCCGGGCGACTGATCGAATCCAAGAAAGATTTGCACAAAGGACGCTGTAAGAAGAGAGCAATCTGACCCTTTGCTGGAAGAAAAGGAAAAAAAAAAAAAAAAAAAATCAAAAGTCAACAGCCAAAAGGACCCTGCTTCGGCTTCACAACAGAATCTACATTGAAAAAGGAACAGGTCATTAAATGATCGGGGGGAAATGGAAAGCTTCGACTTCGGAAAAAGGAAAGAAGATCTTGAGAAGGAGTCGGGCGAAGTTCAGGGGGGACCAGCGCAGATGATCCAGAGGAAAAAGGAATGTAAAAAAAAATAGTCCACCGAGATTTCTGAACAGAAAAATAACCGACGCAAGAGAAAAAGTTGATGAAAAGTTACTTAACGAGGGGTCAGGCACGAAACGGGTTGGTCAATTACCGAAGAAAGGGGGATTTGGGGGGAGGGGAGGAAAGTACCAGGGGAGGTGGAACACTTGTTGGATCAAGGGGCCCCTCAGCGAGGGGGGAATTTTTTGTACGTAAAGGCACCGAATCCGAGACCGAGGGAGGAATCGAATCAAGGATACGTGGGGGGGGCGTCTTTTTGGAAAGGGGCCAAAAGGGAAAAAAAGCATCCCAAACCTCTCAGGGGGGCTTAAACTGATAAGGGAAATTTAAACTCACGTAAACGGTGGGCGAACAGGGAAAAGAAAAGAAAACCTTAGGGCTCAAAAGCCAGCCGTGAAAGAGGAAACTAGAAAAAAAGGGGGACGTGGTGACTTAGGCGACTGTGGTTCGGTGCTTGATGACAAGAAGGGAGTAGTGTGCTGTCCTTTGCGGAAACAAGGTGAAGACCAGTGGAAGGGCGGGCATATCTTGTGGGGAGGGGGAAGGAGGCGGGTCACGGAGAAAAAAGAAGAATGGAAATTGAGACAGACATTTAACCAGCCCTAACAGCGCGGATGTGGAAGCCGCGACAAAAGGAAGGAAGTGTTGAGGAAAAAAAATCGTGGGGGAAAGGGGGGCCTTGGGGGAGGAGTCATTTTTAAAGGGGGGTAGGAAAAGGAACCGTGCCCTGCAGGGGAAAAGGAAGGGGGGGCGTCCAAAAAGGGCTAATCCTTATTCACCGAGTGGGGAGGTTTCTATGTCTGGAAGACGAAAGGGGGAGGGAAACCGGAAGGTCTCAAATGGGCAGTAAAAAAAACGGGCAAGGCTGAAAGAGGAAGGACCTCAGGTGAGGCGATGTAAGACTGAAGTTCGAGCGAAATGTCTCTTAAGGGTGAGGAGGCTTGCCAAAAAATCTCACTGAGGGAAAAGCGAACGTTCAGAAGGTATAGGGAGAAGGAAAAAGCAGTTTTTCCTCTTATCGGAGAGGGAACAATCGGTCTGCTATTCATTTTGGGGGAGGCTCTAAAAAATCATCGAAAGAGGATACGGAAGGGGACGGCTAACTTTACCCGCAGTTGTGGGGGGGGGGGGGTGGGGGGGGGGGAAGAACGGATTAACTTAATAGAGAGAATTGCGGAGTTCGAAAGATTACAAGAGCCTGCGCCTGAGGGGAGAACTTCAGCCATCAAAGAGGAAGGGGAAGCTTCTACCTGTTGACTCGAGATCACTATCTCTCAAAGAGAAAATATAGAGATCGGGCTACGCATTATCAAAAATCCCGTTAAATCCTTCGGAGGGGAAAGGGAATGGCGTAAGGAGAACCGGCATGACGATCACGGAGGTTGATCCGCACTCAGCAGAAAAAAGGAGAGGGCAACAAAGAAGGACGAGGAAGAAGGCTTTACTGAACGGGGAACGACGTCCACGGAACGAAAGGGGTTAAAAAGCCTTCTTAGGGTTCAACGGGGTAAAGAAGAGACGAAGGATATCCTAAACCTCGAGACGGAGGGAAGGAAAGTCTTCTACCACCAAAGGAGCTTTCTATCGAAACGGAGAGCGGCTGCAACCGGGGGGACAATAAAGACTGGAGAGGGGCTTTATGGGAGGGAAAAACGAACAGGGAAAAAAGGACCCCAGCAACTTTCGATCAAATCAGCAAGCCCCAACCGTCACAGGGGAGGTCGGAAAGGGTAGCACAAGTTCCTCCGGCGAAATTACAAGATTCTAGAAGGGGCTTCCAGAAACAGAAGAAAACCCCCAACGCGTTGCACTACGGAAATGGGTGACGGCCCCTTCCGAAAAAGGCCGGCACTGTTCAGGGAAGGGGGAAGGCAACTACCGCTTAAACGAAGGCGTCCCCCGAAAAAAACCCGCGGGGAAACAGGGAAGAGCTCTGGGTCCTAACATAACATATGTTCGTTCGGGGGGAGGGGGGAAGTCTCGTCTCAGGGGGGGGGAAAGCTCAATCGAGCGTGACCAGAGAAGAAACCACACTATCTTCCAAAGCCGTCTCCCAATAAGAACCTGGCGGAAACGCACCCGATAGTGCAAAATAAAAAGGAAAAAGAATAACCACCATTTCCACAAGGAGAAGGCACCACGGAAACGGGGGGAGAGTCAAGAGGTGTGGTTGGAAAAGGGAGTTGCTCTTGAAAGGCAAACCGGAGGAACCCTACACTTGAGAAAAATATTAGTTCCGTGAGGTCCCGGACGCGGAGAGGTTGAAAGGTACTTGGGAGGCCTTCGAATGTGGGCTAAGCTCAAAACAAAGAAGTAAGCAAAATTCGTTGAGGGGGATGAGGAAGACCGATCTCGGTGCACTTCCGTACCAGGGAGGAACATCGCTTAGTGGGAAAAAACGGGGAGGAAGGGACAGAAATGGAGAACCCTGGCAAAGAATAATGACAATGGTAAAAGCAAAGAAAAGGGGAAAGAAGGACTAAGGGAATAGTCAGTCCTCTCGAAGGGGGGAAAGGGGGGGGAAACTCGAAGCAATGGAAAAATCCGAAAATGATTCAGATAGTTTGGAGCGCACGAGAAAAGGGAGTCCCGGAACTGGGAGAAAAAGAGTCATCTTTTCCTGGGCTCATCTGAAGTCAGAACACATTCATGTATACGGGTAGAAAAAACATACGCTTGTTAAAGGAAAAGATGGTCGGTGGGAATGAGAAAAGGACCTGTCAGAAGTTTTGCTCATAAAAAAGACATACGGAAAAGGGAGAAACTATGTCTCCTTGCGTATTGTGAGAGAAGGGGGGACGCCTGCGTCGGACGTGAGGGGTCAATATTGAAACTCCATAGAAAAAAGAAAAAAAGGGTACTTTTGGGGAGAAGTCAGGCAGAAGAAGGAACCCAACTCGTCGAAGGGTAAGGATAAAAGAATCGGTTACTGAAGCCGGGGAGGGAAGGAAATTAAAAAATGGATCAACAGCTAACCAAGAGAGGGGGTTGATCAAAAATCAAAAGAGGCGCCACCGGCGTCAGGGAAAGGCGAAGAGTCGGTTGAAGGGGGGGGGGGGGAGGGCGACCCTTCGGGAAGGGAGTGAAAGTATAAGCGGAGAGAGGGGAGAACGGAGGATAACTAGTGCGTGGTGGGGGGAGAGAGAGCCAAAATAGGAAGAGGGGGGGAGGTGGGTGGGGGGTTGGGAGGCGGACGACAGGGAGGAGCAATAAAGGGATTGTGAGAAGAGGGGGAGGGGTAGGAGGGCTGGAAGGGGAGTAAAAGCTTAAGAACAAAACGAGAGGTATGGGGAAAGTGTCACACTCAGAGAAAAGGCCCTGTCTCCCCAAACCGCTGGCAGAAAGGGGCGCGTCCGGAGGGAAAAAAGGAAAAAATTCTGGTTAGAAGGAGCTCGAGGGACCAGAAGCTCAAACAAATAGAGGAAGAAAAAGGAAAGGCGCTTTGTTATGGCTCTCACAGGACAAACACCGAATTCCTCGAACTGCGGAGGCCAGAAAAATTTCAAAAGAGTTGTGGGGAACGGGAGGGAGGAACGGGGGTTGACGGGAAAAGGGAAAGGAAGGCGCGGAAAGGGGGGGACCTTACGTCCTTGCGACCGAACCCGGTCAACGCGAATCGAGATTGAAAAAAGAGTGTTCTCTGGGGAAGAAAGGAAGGAAGGGGGAAGCCCCGGTGAATACCGTTGGAACTGCGAGGAGTGAAAAGAATACGCTGCCTATAGAAAGGAAAAGAGGGAAGCTAATCCAAAAAGAAAATGAAACAAACACCTGAAAGAGAGAGGCAAATATTGACCCAGGGAGCTTCAAGACGCAAAGAAAATAGACTGTCCTTCTTCGTCTTTCCTGAAGGGGTACTGCATCTACATGAGAAGAGATTCTCTGATACAGTGAATCGATAAGGGGAAAACAGAATAGGAGTAGAAGAAAAGAAAAAATTCGATGTTTTCTACGCTCAGAGGAGGCCAAGATGACTTTCCAGGAAAAAGGAAGAAACAGCCTGACGAAAAAGGGCGTGCAAACAAAGGAATTAACGAGATTGGGGGGAGGGACTTCATGAAGAAATATTCACTTCGGGCGAAAAGACGATGAACGGGAGTAATACCAGAAAAGGGGGAGTTTCTGCCAAGTGGCTGGAAGGGGACCACAGGGTTGCTGAAAGTTTGAGAAAAAAGGGATCCAACTCAGCTAAGGTTAGGGGGGGGAACTTCCTAAAGAAGCGAGGACATAGAAGAGGCACTCAAACGAATTGAAAAATTAACTAAGGGGACGCTGTTTGAACCAGGTAGAAGGCGCAAAAAGAAGAAGGGAAGAAAGAGTTCAGGAAAAGGGACGACGGACCTCATATGGGGGAAGAAAAAAAGGGGGTGTGGGACGCGTTTTGCTACTGAAAAGAGCACGTCGCGCCACAAAAAACGCCAGCCGGGAGGGAGAAAAATAGAAAGGGGGGGGGGGAGGGTCCTTTTTTCCTTGTATGGCTGAGGTTTGGGGAGGGGGAGGGACTCCTCTTCAGGGGGGACTAGGAGGGGGGCGGGGAAGCGTATGGAGAAAAGGGAAATACTCATTGGGGCGACGGCGGTGAGTCGGGGGGCGGGTGTCTAGGGCATCCGTCGGACATTGTAAAGGGGAACATTTTGGGGGAAAGGGGAAACCCTCACCATCATCTAACAGCGCAGGAATGGGAATCCGCGCAGAACCTACTTCCCAAGATGAGCGGAGGGTTCCGGGGTTCAAGGGGGGTGGGAACCGTTAACTCTTTCCTGGAAAGGGAAGAAGGAGGGCCGTCACCGGGAGATTCCCAAGGGAGGTTGTGTGATGCAGGGAAGACGCTCAAAAAAAATCTGAAGGGGGGAAAGCGTCTACTTTGCTCAGGAGGAATACCGTACCGAACTAGAGGGAATTGAGGTCGCTGGCTGGGGCCGGTTCCTGCGTGAAAAAAATAAAGAAAGACTCTAGTGAAGAAGAAAAGAAATTACTCGCGTCGTTACGTGGTCAGCTAAGTCGGTGTTAAAAAAAAGTGGGAGGAGGAGGGGAGAGGACAGCTGATCGGCAAAGGGTCTGGGGAAGGGAAATGAAAGGAGGGGGAAGAGTTCATCCCATAGAGGGGAAGGTAATTCAATAAAGGGGAAAGTAACAAGCGTTAGTATCAAGGGGCTAATGCCGGGGAAAGGAAGCTGCGTTATCAACGCTAGCCGTCTTCCTCCGCGCCGTCGTGGGGAACAAAGAAAAACCTTCGAAAGAAAGGAGGAGTAACGGCTAAGATAAGATCGTATCAAAAGATGAGGAAAAAGAAGAGAAAAGGGACGTTATCTCCCTTAGAGGCCGACCCGTGAAGCCTTCTATCAGGGAGGAGCTGAGAAAAAGCTAGCTCTCAAGAGGGGATCGCACGCAGCAAGAAAAAAAAAAAAGGACTATTAGAAGGAAGTTACTTTACCTTTATCGCTCCAAGAATGCCTTCTCTTGTAGAGGAGGGGGATTTATGTCCTGGGGAAAGTCCGAGCAAGAGGGGCCAGCGAGCGAATCGGGAAAACCTATCGTCAGAGGGGAATGACGCCCTCTTCACCTTTCTCTAGACAGAGGAGGATGTCGAGAGTGGAAGGGGGAAGGGGGGGGGGGGGGGGCCCGAGAGAAAGAACGTGAAATCTACATGAGGGTCAAAGATCGTTCCCGGTATTTAAATGAAAGGAGGAAACATTCTCCCGGGCGGGGATGGACAAAAGAGTGGAGCGTAGAATCGTAAAAAAAAAAACACACCTAGGGACTACTTCATAAAGGGGGGCTGGGGGAACACAGAAACTAGTCACGGTAAACCCCGGAAGGAAAATAACCAAACTGCATCAGTAAAAAGAAAAAACCCCCGGAGGACAGCTCCGGGTAAAAAAAAGAGGGGGGGGGGTGGTCTGGATCAGAAATAAAAAGTAAGGAAAAGGAGCTCAAACAAAAATGTGGGAAAGGAACGGAGGAAAAAAAAAAACGATATCTCCCTCTAGACGACAACCCGCCGATAACTACCACAATCGAAGGGGGGGACCGCCGTTGGCAAAGAAAGGGTAACGGCTTACCATCACCGAGCGACTAGTGGCACAAATCAGGGGAAAAATAACCACAAAGGGAAAAAAAAAGAGGACCACTTAACCTCTCAATATTTATAAAAAAAGGTCACGGCTTGGCCCTTGGTTGGGGAAAAAGAAAACGGGGGACTCTACAGGGTGAAAGTCCTGGGCTGACTCCACACGTTCTCTAAAGAATGGAGGGAAGTAGGGGGAGGTAAATCTTCAACTGGGAAGGGGCACTTTTGTCGGGCAAAGGGGGAGAAAAAAAAGTATTTCTTTACTCAAATTCGTTGGGCTATCGAGTCAAAGGGAAAAGGTTGCTAGGAAGGGAAAAAACGGCTGGAAGAAAGGAAAAACCGTGAAGCACAATTCACCTCAGGAAGGGGAGCCACGCCAACTCAAAGTAATTCGCGGTAATTATCAAGGAAGGAACGCCCGGGCACAGCGAGCAGGAATAAGGAAAAGGCGCGGTCAGGGGGGGCAACGAACATCTCGGTGATCTAGCAGGCAGAGGGTTCTCCGCATGGAAAGTCAAGAAAGGAGGGAAAAGTGCGCTTCTAAACAAAAGGAAGGACCGGACCCGAGGGGAAGAAGGTGGTCCGTTGATGGGGGTCAAGTAGAAAGAAGGGGGAAAATTTTCTCATATCCTTTCAATTTATACTGCAGACGATGGCCAGACGAAGGGGGGAATAGAGACTTCGCTAAGGGGGGGGGGGAGAATGAAAGAATCGTCGGAGCATATGGGACGCGCCAAAGAAAAGGGGGGGAAAAGGGGAAAAAGGACTTTTGGATCCGATAAGGGACTCATGTCGCGGAAGAGTGTCAAAGCAACTAAAGAGAAAGATCACCAAGGTGTGCACAAAACCGTGGGTAATTGCTTAAAAGGGAAAAAGAACGAGAAACCATCTCGTGGCCGGGGGGAAATGATCAAAGGGTGAAGGATAGGGAGGGAACCGGCGTCCAGGGTAAAGGAACTTCTCCGGAAAGGGGAAAAAAATTTTCAACCTTGTCCTCCTCTTCGTTGTTCCCAAGTCGAAAAGGCATTGGACAACAGGGAAAGGCCATGAAGGGGGAAACCGCCATAGGGCTCCCTAAAAGGAGAG
>Ga0179593_1705783_pt1 | contig 26270 bp, 23 predicted proteins | sample CZODoug2_1_08_16_FD_185931 | JGI IMG/M metagenome (GOLD analysis project Ga0179593, IMG submission 185931) | Vadose zone soil fungal communities from Angelo Coast Range Reserve, California, USA - CZODoug2_1_08_16fungal (PacBio error correction) | ecosystem: Environmental > Terrestrial > Soil >...
AGGGGGAATTATTGGACAGAACATTAACGGGGGTTGGTCTAGATCCATTGGGGGCTGCGGTGGAAAGTTGAGAAGAACTGCAACAGACGTGAACGGAAACGGTCAGAATGTAACCAGGAATATTACCCATCGCTTTAACAAAATCGCTAGGTGTGTTGCGCCGAAATGCGTTAACATAGATGTTTGAAAAAATAAGACAAGGGACACTTATTGGCGATAGAAGAAAAAATTAAAGAACGTAACTGCACAAAGGGGACTCGCGATCAAAAAACTGACTAATCGCTCACAGCCGGAAAGGGGAGAAGCCTTGGGTGGCCATGATGGGGGGGGGGGAACCTTGGGGGTGTGGTAAACCGGGGTGAGTGAAAAGGGCAGGTCTTGACGCGCTGTGAGGGAGAGATCGTGCATGTGAGGGGGTTGGCAAAATAGGATCGGGGGGGACAAAACAGGAGGGAAGGGAGGGCCCGATCCCCACCGGACCCGACAAAAAAAAAGAAGGCTGGGGCAAGATCAGGATGAGTAGCTTGGGAAAAAAAAAGGTGGGGACTCGCGACAAGTAAAGGATCCAGTAGACCACGGCGTCCTTCGTGGGAAAAAAAAAAAAACAACGGAGGAGGAGGAAAAGAGGGACACGAAGACGCGTGTTCGAATAAAACGAACGGGAAAAAAGGACGTGACGAGATCGAAAAGAAACGAAAAGCGTTATCACGGCTACTCATCAAGGAAAGAGAAAAGGCAACTCTCCCCGAAGGGGAGAAGGAGGGGGTCACGGGGTACACGAGGTAACGTCAAAAATGGACAGTGGACCGCCCACGTTAACGGCACAAAAGGCGGATAAAGATACTTGCGCGACGGCAAAAAGGAACTCCCTCTATCTCGTCTTGGGGAAAGACAAAAAAATGACGGAGGCGAATGTATAAAAAAGGGAAAAACCAGCATGCCCCCCAGGCTGTCAGGCAGATGAGGCGGTGCCGTGCGCCAGTCGCGAAGGCAGAAAGACGTCGATCAAAAAAAGGACTGTAATGGTGCAAGGAACGAGGGGGGGCGATGGGTAATATCTAAAGTAAGGGGTACCGCGGCGCGGCGCCTTTAGCTGAAAAAGAAACAAACCCCACTGGAGACCAAGAAACCTGAGGTATGCATAACAGGCCAAAATCAAGGGGTAATGGTGCCCAACTGGTCCCGTGAGGAAGGGGGAGGCGTGCGATGCATCATCGCAGAAGAAAGGCCTCCTCGCCGACGGCGGAGAACAACAAAGGTAACCGGCAAGGGAGTGTCTCAAAGAGAGGACTCTGTCAGTGGCGGACACGAGGCGGTGGTCGAGGACAATGGAAACAGTGCTGTTTTCCCGGGACGAACCCACTCGCGCAAATGAGGGCAAAAAGACAAAGAGAGAGAGGCGCCGTCGCAACCCAGAGGGAGAAAACCAGTCCGGGGAACCTGATGGTTAATCGGCAGTCCTCAAACGCGCTGGGGGATCAAAAAGTAACTAGGGGATCACAGAACTAGAAATCTAGCTTTCACCGGGAAGGAGGTGGGCCGGACAAATAGATATAGTCGACCCCAAGGAACCCGGAAAAGGCAAGTGTTTAAAAACAAACAAGAAAAACGCTGACGTCGACTAAACAGCCTGCAGAATTGCCTTGAAGGACCGGGACGATATGTCGTGCAGTGGGGGCCGGGGTACAAAAGCGATAAATGTGGAAAAATAAAAATGGGGGAGGTCCAATGCATGGTATAAGCGTTCGTTGTTTTTCGGTTGAAAAAGCTAGGGTCCACCATCAAGAAGACAGTGGGGAGAATTTAGTAATAGAACTCGAGGCGCGCAAAGACAAGGGATGGTTCCATCCCCATAAAATTGATAAGGGTAAACGCTGAAAAGAATATGGTCCGCAGGAAAGGAGAGACGATAAAAAAGCGCCGCCGAAGGGGATGCTGAGGGTACCGGGGGTCGGTGGGCTGCACGGGGTGGCGCCGGGATAATGATAGGGGGGGGGTCACGTCCACTAGAAAAAAAGCGGATCAAGGGCTGGGAAAAAGGTCGCGATGCCGCAGAAGAAATCCGAACTTTATCGTCGGGCTATCAAATGGATGCCACAACGCGGCCGCCTTAAAAGGGAAAATCCCGCAGGGGAACAAAAAGCGCACACAGAATACGACGGTGGTAGTGTAAGCCGAAGAAAAAATTGGAATAAGACAAAAGGAAGGTCCAGAAAAAAAGCGAGCGCTGGAGCCCGGACAAGGACCAAAAACGTCTCCTGGGAAGGAGGAAAAATACGAACGGAAAACGCCGCCATTCGGAAAGTGAGGACAATTCTTCTTGTTCTAGGAGGGAGTATCTAGCGCTGTCCCGATGCCGAGGAAGAGGGGGGGGGGTCATCACTGCGGTCAAGCACCCTACGGGCAAGATGGGAACAAAAAGTAGGTTGAGAAAGATGACTCCGTGCATACCAACGCGAATAGCCTGCGCATTGGCGCGAGCAAAAAGGGGGAAGGACCATTTGCCACAACCAGGGTTGGGAGGATTTAAATAAGACGCGGAATCGGGGGAAATCCGGGGGTAATTGGTGAATACTTAAGAAAAGAGGGCAATTCAATGTTTGGGAGTAATGGGGGGGGAGGCAGCCTTTTTTCAATGAGAAAAAAACGAGGATCAAAAACTAATTATAAGAACAGAGCTCCGATCGGCCTTCCCGGTCGGGCACTGAAAGCTAGATCGGAAACTTATAAGGCCGTCACTATAGGGAAATGGATAAAGAAGCAAAATAAGAAAAACAGCAACAGGAAGAGTACGGGCGCCATTAAGGCGAATATTCGAGAATGAAAACGAACAGTAGGATCAAGGGGAATAAAAAACGGAGTCCGAAGATTATCTAAGCTAAACAGGGGCAAGCGACCCGTGGGGGGGGGTGTGATATGACCGCCAAATAGTAATGAACAGGTTTAGTATCGAGTTGGGTCATAAGGACAAAACTAGAAGTCTCTCCTTCGAGGACAAAATAACAACGTCATCGCCGCGTTAAATAGGAAGGGCGGAGCTTTTCTGCCGGAAAAAAAAGAGGGGGTGGGGCAAGGGTGTAAAAGGTGGGGCGAGTGGAATCATCAAGCTGTATCGAGGACAGGGAAAGAAAACCCGCGCTGGCCGCTACCAAAACAAGAAAAAACAAAGCGGGCGCGGGGATCGGCAACAAGAACAAAAAAAAGAAAAAGGGTGACGACCTGCTTACGCGCGGCAAGAATTGCCTTGAGGGGGGGGGGGGGGGAAGTTGTGCATCGAAAGGGAGGAAAGAAGAGGCCGAAGCAACACGCCAAGAAAAGCCGGAATGAATGAGTTTCGGCAGAAGAAATGAACAAGAGAGAACAATACATCTCGTCGAGGCGAAGAAACAAAGCCGCCATCCAGCCCGTGCAACACTAGATAAACAGGAGACAAAAGCGAGAGTCGCAAGGGTGATGTAAGAACGGAATCCGCCGACCTATGAGCAGTCAGGTGGTAATGAGCACGGGGCGTTTCTCAATTGTAAAATAGACAACAATCATAAAACGGAAATGTAGAACAAGGAGGAAACATGCACAACGGAGGAGGAGGACACGAGAACAGAAGATAATGCATGATCGCAAAAACAAGAGGAAAAACGCTATACCGTACAACCGTCATAGTCATCGGAGAGAACAGCCAAATCCAGAGGACTGTCCAACGATCCGCAAAAAACAACTGCCGTCAAATGGCTCCTCACGATCGCCTCGACGTAGATGAGAAAAAGGTTTCAGGCACGAGATTGCATAATCCTAGTGGTGTGATCGCGTCGAAAGAAAATCACACTGACAATTCCGGTACGCAGTCAAAAGAGAAATAAGGCCCTTCGTAATATTCAAAAAAGAAACGGCAGAAGGATTGCCGTAGTCAAAAACACACGAGAAAAAAGGTGATTTTTTGGGTAGAAAAGAAGAGGGGGCCATCCGTCTGCGAAAATTATCATTGTCTCGTATAACATTAAATAAGAATCGGGTGTCTGCTAACATGAAAAGGGGGAGGGGAGCGGCAGAACAGCTTAAGAGAAAGAAAATGACGTTCGATGGGAAAAACATGGAAGTCAAACCATGCGAAAAAATCGAGGCGGATGAAAAGGAAAGACACAATATAAACACAAGAAATGAAAAAAGTGAGGCCCGGACTGCCCAGATTGCGGTGTAGAAAAAACGGATCGGGGGTCTCGCCATCGGGAAAAAAAGTTCCGGCGCTTCTGACAACCACAAGAGAAGGGAGCCCACTGAGGAAGGGAGGGGGGGTCGCGAAGAAAGAAGGGTTCAGGCGGCCGTAAATATAGTACAGCGATATCAATAGCAGGAAGAGGCATAAAGGTAATAAGTGCCTTTCTGGGTGACGCAAAAAAGTATCGCCTCGACCGGGAAAGGAAAGAGGGACACGCGCCGATCGGACGAACAAATAAATGGTTCGGGGACCTTAGTGATCATAAAATTTATCTGATCCAAACATAAATGAGGGGTAAAGGAGAGGACGTTACTCCCTTCAACAAAAAAAAAAGCGAAAAACGGAACGGAAGGAATACAAAAGCCCGGTTGTGCCGAAAAAATTGTTGTCGATTTGCGAAAAAAAAAATGGAAAGCGAAGAAAAAATGCGGTAACTGCAAATGAGTGGAACAGAGCAGGAAAGGGGAACAGAGGGTTCTTTACCGCAAAAGCGTAGATAAAATAAGGTCGGACAATCGCAGGTAGAATTCCCAATCGATCGCCGGAGAAGTATTATAACGTACGTAAACTCAAAGGACAAAGGAGATAACCTGCTCCGGAGAAACGGACAGTGGCGCACCGCGATCCAGGTGTAGGGGGGGCACACCCACATTGGCCGGGCAGGACGGAAAATAAAGACGGGCTGATGTAAAACTTTTGAGGCGCACATCGAGGGAAATACCGAACTGGGTCGAGGCGAAAGATACTGGGTGAAACCCGTCGTATTCGCCTGGGAAATAAATATAGGACGGATCACTGGCAGAAACGAGCCACGGGGATCAGATTTGGCTTTCGGGTTAACCCATTGGGAAAAAATGGCGGCATAAAAGAGGAACCCTTGATCCGGAAGGAAAATCAGGACAAAAAAAAAAAAAAAAAATAGACCGTTGCGCGCATAAATAAGATAAAAAAGACGGTCTCTATGACGCCCTTCGGGCAGTATCTCCATGAAGAAGGTCAAGGCCTGCCCTGCAAACATAAGGGAACAAAGTAAGCAAAAAAGCGAGAAGGGCACGGAATTTGGGCGCGCTCAAATTGGGGTAAAGTTTGTCAAGCACCGAACGGAGGGTCCGTGAAAGAATTCAAGCCCGGACATACCCAGGATAATGCTCCGGGGGAAACAATCAGGAAATGCACTCTGTCCGGGGGGGGTGTAGGAAAGGGTTCGGACGCGTGAGGGAAGAAGCTGTCATTTTCATTCTCCAGGGGTCTAGCGAGGATTACAATGAAAAAAAAAGCGAAACAGGATCCAGGCGAAATGAGGAGACAAAACATCGTCGCCGGGCAGGGGAAGAGATAAAGAGGGAGACTCCGACACGATAAAAAAGGGGGTCATGGAGAAAAGAAAAAGCCGATCATGTGTCCGCCGAGAGTAGAAGGAATGAAGCCATTCCGGGAACCAAAAAGAAAAAGGGAGCGCCCACGTCGACCACGCCACAGGAAAAAATTACGCTCGAGAGAAAAAAGCGATGAAAAAGGAACCCGGCCGTTTGGCGGCCGCCGAAAGAGGAAATGGAATTGGCCTTTGCACAAAATCCAAAGGAAAAGAAGACGTGAAGGACGGATGATTGGAAAAAGAGAGGGAGGTAAATCCATGCTGGGGGGGAACAGGATAGGATGCTGTAGGAAGGAAAACAGATTTATTTAGAAAAGACGGCTTTAAACCGATGGTGCGGGAAGATTGGTTCAAGCAGGGATAAACAAAAACTGTCGGGGCGATGTACAGACACAGCGCGAATAAAAAAAGAGGACGCCTTGGGTGGCATGAGGTTTGGAGAGAAAGAGACCGCGACGGTCAGTCAATGGTAGAAAAAAAAGAAAGGAGGAAAGACAAATGGGGAAGGGGAAGGTCCGGCGTAAGGCTGGCGGTGCCAAAAAAAAATAAAAAAGACATGCGCCTATCTCCCTCAGGGAAAAAGAAAGAGCCGGATGAGGAGCCGGGAGCACAAAAACGTGGGAAGCGCGCGGGAAGTACGGGGGGAGGAGATTGCACTTCGTCTTCGTGGAAGGATCAGGGAAAAAAAACAAGCTAGGTATGAGGATGAAAGAGAGGAGGGGTGGGGACAAAAAAAAACGGGCCTGTTGAAAAATGCAAAGATACAGCTGTGGCGGTAGCTATGAAATGAAAGAAATACAACGAAGGAGAAGTGAATCAATGCGACTCAGAAAAGGGGAGCAAGCAAGGACCGCTCTCCCCGCCAAATAGGAAGAGGTCTGCCGGGGGTACAGTTAGAATAGAGAGATGCGGACAAAAATAGGGATAAGGGACTATCGTGCTCGACGGCAAAGGGGGCAAAAGGAAAAGGGCATTCTTCTTTGAGCAAGTCTGAAGTAAGGAACTGAAGCGACATTGCTCGCCAAATTGACAAAAAAAATCAGAGGGATAAAAAAGGAGGGAAGGAAGAAGGAGAACGGAGGGAATGGTGATGTCCGACCCCACAAACGATACAAAAGGGCGGAAACAGTCCTCACTTCGGAGAAGTACACAATCGGGGAGAAGAGGGGTTCGATTACGGGGGGACGAATTACGGTCGGGGTGGCACAGGTACGGACAAGAAAGGTTCCAACCTCACACATAGAAAGGAGTGCAGTTTCTGTCCAATCAGAATAAGGGTTCTGGCTAGAATCAGGCGAAGAAGGAATCAGAAAAAAAAGCGGCTTTTCTTCATCAACAAGAAAAAGACGCCGCCAAACTGCCGGCGTTCCCAAAGAAGAGGAAATAGTTCTTCGCGAAAAAAAAGAAAAAGGGGTGTGTCAAAAACGGTGTCATGTGAAAACGTCGCGCTAGTAATGGTTCCCCGGCCTGCTTTCAGAGAAATCGGAGAAGAAAGGAGGGGAAAAAATAAATGATCTGCGCCGTCGCACCCCATGTCGAAAAAAAAACAAAATCCTTTCCCTTCTATGGGAAAAAAAAAGGACGCAAAAACATCTCGGGGAAAGGAAAGACACTCGTGAGGGGGAAAACTGTTTCACCTTTAAGGGGGAAAAAGAAGATAGCTCTTCTCCAAAAGGGAAAATGAAAATGAAAGAGGGCACTCCATTCTTCCTCCCCACGCAGATATGGGAACCCCCGTCATAGAAAAAAAGTTTCCATATAAGAAGGGCGTGGACACGCGCTGGGAGGGAAGAAAGGTTGAGGGAAAAAAGCAAAAGGGCTCGTGAACGGAGCGTAAGGAGGGTGGGGTTCTTGACCACGGGGAGACGCCTATCCGGCGATCAAGAACATAGTAGGAAAAGGAAAAATGGATAAGGGGGGAAAAGTGACATTCATTCTGGAAAAGAAGGGCCTCTAACAAGAAGAAAAAAAAAGGGATCATCAAAATGGGGGGCAAATGGATGCGCGCAGGGGGACAGTGGCGTTTGGAGTGCGGAATGTTCTGCAACGAGAAAAGCAGGAGGGGAGGCAGGACAGAAATCGCTCGAGACAAAACACAATCTCTTGCACGCGGAAAAAAAAAAGGGGGGGGGAAGAACTTCCAGGAAGGAAAAGAAGTCAACGGGAAAGAGAATGGAATCTCCCCCCAGTGCAATCAAAAGAGATGTTGCGCCTCAATGCCGGGAACAAGGGAACTCCTCCTCCCCGGCCAAAAGAGGGAAAGAGCGGAAAAAAAAAGAGAAAACGCCTTATGCATGTATCGAAGGGAGGAGGGGCAAGGAGTGCTATCAGGCGATACTAAGGGAGGGACAGGTCAATGCCGGCTTCAAAAAAAAAAAGAGGCGGGGGGAAAACAACTTAAAAAAAAAAGGAAAGCAATACCACACGCGGATAATCGCCTTTGCCCTAGAGCAACATCGCAGGGGAAAGGTGAAAAAACCATTGTGGTGCTGGCACGCAAAAACACGAGAGTGGGGACAAACTAGGGAAAAAGGAAAAGAGGAAAGGGGAGCAAACCATGTTTGGATCAGAATGGGGAAGGGTGGGAACAGTATGGACAGCGCCATAATCCCGTCCGTGGAGGTCAAAAAAAGGGGGGGAATCAGGAATGAAGGAAAAAAGGGGGGACAAATCTATATAGAAAAACATCAAGTCCGAAATAGGAGACAAAAAAGGGGGGCGATCCTGCCGATGGGCGAGGAGATAAAAAAAATAAAGATCGAGCGCCAGGAGGGGACAGAACGGCTGGAACCGATTCCGAAGCAAAAGAATTGAAGTCGAATAGACAGAAACTCGAGAGAGACACTAAAAAGGAAGGGGGAAATAAACTAGGACAATGGGGACTGCTTACCGCAAAAATAAGACAATGAAATCGGAGGGAGTCGGGTTTGGTGAAAAACTCGGGGAGCGCACCAAAAAAATGGACAGTGAAAGAAAAGACGAGGAGTGGCAATTGCGCAGCGTAAAAAGATGACGTAGTTAGGACTTGTGATCGGTGGGAAAAAAGCAAGACGCCCTATTGTTGGCGGGCGCGACGCAAAAGGGGGGAAAGGCCAGAGATAGAGAAGGAGATCAACGCCTCTCTGCTTGGCAATTATTCGAAAAAAGAAAAGGAACAAAGCCCCCGGGGTGAAATAAAGTCTTCGAGATCGGCCGAGCCAGGAACAAAGAATCAAGGAAGAAACGGGAGGGGGCATAATGGGCCAAAAATAAATGTGTACCAAGGATATGAGTCGAAGGGCATGTCTGTTATTGGTGGAACTGGCGGGAGAGGTCCCGTTGTGATCGGAACGTCTGAGATATAACCACGAACACAGGTGGCAAGGACAGAGAAATCAAGACTAGGCAAAAGGCATACATCACTAGGAATGGGTGGATGAGGTGTAATAAGGGGCTGACATAAAAAGCACTACGTCGAGGGGAAGACAGTATGGTTTTCAAGGGACGTACAGCCCGTTCGGGTAAGGTTCTCAGGGTAACGAACTGGACCCAGTTTGCTGGGAGGGGACATCAGGGGAGGAAAGAGGGATGGTGCCTGTGATGGGAGGGCAGGGGTGCCGAAAACCGAAGGGCCGTGTCAAAAAGCGAGGGGATTGGAAGTACGAAAAGAATCAGCTCTGGTGGGCACGCAACGTGTGGAGATGGGAAAGACATGTGGCCCTGGACGCAGTTTTTTCCGGAAAAGGTACGGTCATGTTTGCCGCCCGGCGCAAGGGAAACTGCTCGGCAAAGTCCGCAGGGGACCAAGGGGGTCAGACCTCTCTCAAAAAGAAGGGGGATGTGGAGGGGCAGGGCACTAGCATAGAGGATGGAAATGATGTAAAAAAGGTGGGCACACAAAGTGTGCATGGTAGCAAAGAGGCGGTGGCCTCTATAGAGGAGGGGGAAGGAGGTCACATGTCTGGCAGAGTCCAGCGTAGCCGGAATAAATTGTGCCCTTAAGGATCAACGAGAACTGAGTCCGGTATCACGGGATCAATGAGGGAAACAGACATCATCCTAAGTCTGCAATGAAACACTTCGAACGTCGGAAGGATAAAAAAAGCGATCTGCAGTGCTACGTGGACCGTAGATGAATGATAAGACATGAAGCCAATCTCATACGAGAAAGTACGCGTATTTTCTGAAAAGAAAAACTGGGTGATCGGGCGGAGGAAGTCGGAGTCGCATACTATCACCACGTACAATGCCGCTCCAGAAGAATTGGTAGAATAGTTAACCTGGAAGAAGAGAAAAAATGGTACTAAAAAATGCTAGCGCGCATCTGGAGAAAACTGAAAAACCAGTGGAGGTTAGGTTTGGGAGCGCGAAGAAACATAAAAAGAAATGTAGATCTGGCCGTCGAGCTTGCTGTCGGAAAAATGAACAATGCGGGGGAGAGAAGGAAGGAAATCGACCCTGCGATGCAGAAGAACCGGGATACCGGGGATCTAGAGAGACCAAAAAGCAAAAAACCACCTATCGTCCAAAAAAAAAGAGGCCAAATAAATGATCACCTCGAGGTCGCGGAAGAGAGACGAGGGCCCTTCCGGCGGCGATCAAAGAAAGGCCCATTGATCACTCCTGGGAAAGAGGGGGGGGGGCGTATAGATAGGAACGGGGATCCTCGCCAATCGGCAGACAAGTGACCGCGATCGTGAGGCCTTGCAGGGGAAATCGTTCCGCGCAAAACAACGAAACACAAGGGTCCGATCGGAGCGAAAAGACCTCCACGGCCGGGGCAGAAAAGCAAAATAGACGTTTCACAAGCTGAACTCCATACAAAAAAAGAAGCGATATGTAATAGAGGAGCTTAATTCTTCAACAAGGGATCGAAGTGAAAAATCAAAAAAAAACAAAACTGGAACAAAAAGGGCTCATAAAAAAGTAAAAGCGTGCGTGGCCTCGCCATGAGTCTATGGGTCTGGGAGAAAGAATCGCAAAAAAGGAGAAAATAGGTACAAAAAAAAGGGTGGACGACGAAAAAAAAAGCGCACCAAAATTAAATACGGGAAATAGGGGAAGAAGGGCCCCCCCACGTCACCAAAAAAGGGAATGTGATGCTCTCTGGGGGGTGGTGGACTGAAAAGAAGTATAAAAAAAATAGTCCAACCCTATATGGGCTGAAATGGAGACTATTGAGGGGACCGAAAAGAGTAAACAGAACGCACCGACTTGCGGGCACAGAAAGTATAGGGCCGAAAATAAGCCTGGCCCATTTCGTCTATGTTGCGACAAAAGGGAAAGAGGAAAGACCGCGTTGTTATCAACACTGATGGAAGGGGGAAAGAAGGTCGTAAGGGTGCTATATTTGCCAGGAATAGATGAGTAAGAGGGGCAGGAAAACTCTATCGCCTTGACAAAAGAAAAGACTGACTTCGCCCGGGATTGTGAAGAAATAGTTGTCACGATGCCCTGGGCAAAAAAAGGGTGAAAGAAATCGGAGAAACATCGCCGCCGGCTTGAGGCGCACGGGTGAGACTTGTCGAGGCGGACATGCTTTATAAAAAGAAGGACCTGCGGGCATACCCCTCGCGGGAAACATGGAAAGGGGTAGCACGCAGAGGTGCAAAACGTGCCAAGGACGGCAACGCTGAAGGGGTATCGTAAGGGTGTGCAGCAATCCGCGGGGGGGAAAAAGCCTTGATCAGCGCAGGGACTGAAATGGTGCTATAGGTCGCGCCCGGTAGGCCAAAAAAATGATGATCTTATTAAGTCTACGGCGGTCTCTGAAAAAGACCCCACCCGACCGGTCGTGACAAAGACGCTAATGACAGGAGGCCAGGGTAGGTCTCCACTATAGCATAGGCCCGGCCGAATGACGGGAATATGCTTGAGGATTGGGCAGATGGGATACATTGTACTTGAGGGGGAAACCGGCGGGGGGAGAGGCGCGGCCGGCGATACCGGATACGGCGAGATGGTCGCACGGATACTGAGCCAGCGAGCGAACGGGAGATAAAAGAAATTAATATCGGAAAGACTAGAGAAACGGGCATCGAGGCGACCCCATCTATATTGGGGGGGGGGGAGGGAGGGACCGAGCGTCGAGCGAAAGGTTTACGGGGGTCTCCGTCAGGGGGAAGGGAGTGAACAATGTCAGGAGAAACGCTGGGAGTCCGTGGGGTTCTACTATCTCTAGAAATGGGGTCAGATTAACCTGCCCGTGAAAAAAGGATGGAGACAAAGGCAATGCCGGTGGCACTCGGGAAGAAAAAAACACTTGTGGTTCGGCGCGTTGATTGACTCAAAAAAAATGAGAATGGTGACCAGACTGGTGTGACTCCGAGAATTGTTGCTACGGGGGACGGGAAAGCGATGTAAAAGCGGGGGTGGATCCTTTATACAAGAAAAAGGAGACAGAAATCTAAGCCAGGCAAAAAACGGCGACGGGCGCAGAAAAAGAGGAAAAATGCACTAGAGTCCGACGCGAAAAAGAGGCAAACTACCGAAGTTAGAAGGCAATGGGGGCAGTAGGATAGTGTGTGAACAGAGTCGACCATGAAGGGGATAGAACGACGAATGACCGGCGGCGAGAAAAGAAAAAGAAAAAAAAGGGGCAACGTCCAGGCGCCGATACAAGAAAAGGCACAGACATGGAGAGAAAAAGGGGGAAAAGTGAGAAGAAGCTAAGTCGCCGCCCGGAACGAGAGGAAAACGGAGTTCTTTAGAATATTGAAAAAGGGGAAGGTGCGTGCGAGAAGAGGGATGGGACAAGGCAAGCAGTCGAAAGAAGAAAAAATACTAATCGGGCAGAGAACCTATGTCTCTCACGCCTTCTCAGGAAAAACAGTAAAAGGAGTTTTTCAATTTGGCAAGAGAAAAAGCGACGTTGACAAAGGGAGGCGGGGGAAAAAAGCACAGATCGAGAAGTGGGGGGGGTAGGGACGTGACACTAGTTAGAAATCCCTGACAGGATAGAATGCGCGAATAAAAAAGAAAAAAAACCGACATGCCATCGCCTATATAAAGCATGGAGCAAGAAGGCACAGACAGGAGAGTCAAATCGGGAGATAAGAGGGCTAATGCTTTCGATCTCGTCACGGTAACAATTTTCGCTAGGGGAGGGAGGCATATAACACACGCGTCTTCGTGGAAGATCTAAGAAAAGAACTTAAAGAGTAACAAGCAAAAGATATATCTGAATCAAAACTAGGTTGGGCACTCACGAAAAAAAAAAGGAAAAAGAGAGGGCCGCATCGCCGGCGGAGAAGGAGCCTTACTTTCCGGTATCAGAAAAAGAGGGGGAGTAGGCGTGGCTGTCGGGGCGGGGTACTAATTAACGGCTAACAAATAACCTGAGGTACCGAGAAACGTACTCAAAGAGAGTTCCATCGCTGTCGTGCGCGACGGGAATCCGCCCTCTATCTCTTGGAGGGGGTTGGTTTGTACAAACCAACTGAACGGCGCGTAGCAAAAGGGAATCAAACACAAACAGATCCGGTACAAAAAAAGGCTCCGAAAGCGTGAGCGAAACGATGTATGCACCAGCGTGGAGTGCGCACATTTGCTACCTCGAAAGAAAGCAAGAGGACGGAAACCATCCTTCACGGCCCGTCCCACGGGCGGTCAACAAGGGATTCGAGCCAAAACAATGTGAAAAAGCGAGGTGGGTGTAATAATACTAAAAATGAAGCGGAGACACAGGGCCCCGATAGACGGTCGGCGCATAGGAGGGTATGGGAATCAATTGTCCAAGGAGGGGCACCCAATCAGAACTGGGAATGGGGCAGCACATAACGAATGGAGACCAACATTAGTGAAGGAGGATAATTCCTCCGTCCTTCCCGTCGTATCCTAAGGACGAAATGATACAGATCAACAGCAGAGCAAAGGTTAGGCTGAGGATAATAACCAGGGAGGAAACAATGTGACACATATATCAGGGCAGGGACGCGGCGTTCCCTCATGGGGCGAAAAGCGGACGGACCGAAGTTGAAACGGCAGGGCCGAATCGCGAATCTCGAGTGCATTCGGCAAGACGGGGGTGTGCATCAAAAAGAGGATTAACGTGGAGCGCGACGGAAACGAGGTACATGGCGGCCGTCGAGAACAGGTATAAAAGGTGTAACGCACGCGGCCGTACTGGGCTTCGCTCGGCCCAAATCACGAGTACGGGATCACCAAAGCACTAAGACATAAAACAAGGCGGCATCATTCGTTCCTGCACACCAGACACTTTGGAAATCAAAGAGTGAGACAGAAAGAGTCTAAGAGGGGCAAATCTGTGATCACCTTACGCGGGTGCGGCGCGATGAAAACAGATACAAATCGGAAGTGCAGAGGAAATTCGGTAAGAGGGAAATGATCTTTGGTCGGTGGAGCGTTTGAAAGCTATCTAAACCGGGGAGCCCGGGAAAGGAAGGAAGGGGGGGGAAAACCGCGGTGGTAACGGATGAACCGACCACTGCTGACGAACAGGAAATGGTTCCGAATCTGAAGACCCCGGCAAAGGGGGGGGTGATGATTCGCGCTTGAGAAAAGCCGATACTTAGCAAATTAGGACGGAAAAAGAGGGCGGGTGGATGGTGGCCTGGCGATAGGTCGGTGAAAGAAGGGACGGTTGTTCTTGGACCCCAAGAACGATCCGGCAGAGGTAATTCGAGATGCACAAGGAAACCATAGGGGTTGGCTCATGAAAAGAGAGCAAGGGGGGTCACAGGGCAGGGGCCTTCTACAAGGGAACCAAAGGTGCAAAGAAGTATTCGAAGACCGGCGGGGGTGGGGGGGGGGCTGTGTCGGCGCGCAGGAAAAAGCGGCTGTGTAGGGAAAACACGTGAAAAAAAGATGGGCCCGTCATTGGCATCAACGAGCGGGAAAAATACGAACCAAACAACAGAAAACAGACGGCGTGGCCGCGATGAAAGAGAGAGATAAAACCAAGCCGACAATCTTGCATAACGAAACCGCATTGAGGTAAATAGCGGTGGTTAGTGCGGGAAAACTAACGATCATCGAAAGCTCATTGTGTCTTGCGCTGCCGGTCCCGGGAGGTTGAAGGCCGATAGCGACGGGTGGAAAAGCAGGGGACCAACTGGCTGACGCTTCGAAAAAACGCACAGTAGTAATGGGGAGTAATCCCCTACCGGCAGTAGAATGTCACACAAAGGATCGAATAGTGGCATGTACCCAAAAAATCAAGTACGTATCAAAATATGAGAGGCCTGGCTGCGGCAAGCGTCGCACGGAAGACTAATGGGAACTCGTCAGCGGCGAGACGGGGTCGTAAACACTGATATAGGTTCTGGGCGATCAGAGAACCACAGAAGCTAGAAGTAAGTGGCCTCCGATGCCGGCTTTCAAAAGAGAGGCGGTCAAGCAAACGAACAGGATTCACATATAATCTCGGATGTCCAGGGGAAGAAAGGAAAAAGATCTACAGAGGGCGGAGATCGCTGCGCATGGAATTGAAAAGGAACGCATGTAGCTACACATGTTGCCGCGGCGGCTAGGCTGAAAATTTGATGCTGGCAGCGCAGAAATAATGTGCACGGGTCTAATGAGCGTCAAGGAACTGTGGAAGACTTTAGAAGCTGAAGTAGTGGGCAAAAGATCACACATGTTTGGATCAAGGGAGACCCAAGAAGGGGAAACGTATTGGGCCAGCGCCGATGTTGGGTTGAAAATGCGCCGCGTGGATCAAAGTAGCCGAAAGGGGGGGGGGGTCAGTGCTTTCCGCTCCGATAAAGACCGTGCGCGTGCAAGCGGTCCGAGGCGATCGAAGGAAACGTGCGCACCAAGGGAAAGAAGAGCTAGAGAAAAGGGACGTATGGCGAGGAGGAGGGGAAAAAGCGCCTGAAGCAACACGATCAATAAATGCGTGTCACTGAGATCAATGGGCGATTTAACAGGGGGGCGTATGCGGAAGAAGGAACCGCAACCGACCCTGCATCAGGGAGAAAAACCAGAATGGCGCGAGACTAGGGTAACCCGGGACTGGTATTGAGAGGGACCAAAACAAAAACTAGGGGTGTAAAAGAGCAGCCAGCGGGGGAGGGGGGGGAATATGGATGGGGAACAAGGAGGGACGTCATGTCGTCTTCGAGGATTGAGGGCGACGACCCGATTCATCGCGCGAATCAAAAACAGGGACTTCCGCCAAAGAATCTGTCGACGGAAACCATTGGTGGTGGAAGTCGAAAGGGGGGTTTACGCGATCGATCAGCACTCGGAGAACAGGAGTGTCAAACAGGCGAGGAGAAGTCGACTGGCCGCTAGACCTGACCCTTGGAGCCGGGCCAACTCACACCGATACATTAAGGCGATAAAGGAGGGGGCTATTGAAAATCATTTGGGACATGGGCAAATGGCTGAAGCGCGGCGAGGACTATGGCCGTGGAGCCGGAATTGTCGAGTTGAGGACCGCAGGGGAGAACATTCCGATCGACGCGATAATAACGATGCAGGTGGACAATGGAAGGGGCCGGAATAATCTGCGGAAGGTGGGGCGCTCCGCGCTGAGATATGAATTATCGAAGGAACAGCAAGAACCAGGAGGTGGGTGTCCGTGCCAGGCTCCGGCGCAAACCTGAATGGAGGGTGAGTTTGACTGCTCCATTCAAGTTTTTTGGGTAAAATCACGTAGGAAAGAAGAGTGAAGCGGGGAGAAGCAAATAGGATGTCCGTTGGGCAGCAATGGGCACAAGGGGGGGAGCGCGCCTCATTCACGGTTAAGTCATGCTGCCTACCGGAGGCAATCTCGACAGGAAAAAAGGGATGGGGGGAAACATATACGTAAAATAGAGAGATTTGCTGTGCTGTCTCTAGAAGCGACAGTGATATGATCAAAGGCATAAAAATAAGGTATGGCAAAAAGGCATCGATACCGCAAACCGATGACTGTCAGTAGTCCGGAATCACGAAGACGAAGAAACGCCGATGCTGAGACGCCCGGCAGAAAACAAAAGAAGTAGGAGGAACGCGATGAGAGTTCAAATAGCCACTTGGCGCGGCTGGTAGTTCTGGACAGGTAAGGGGTCATAAAAGTGGGGATGCGCGTCGATCAGGCAAAAAAATCAACCACGGGCAAGTAATCGATCGTGTTTTAATATGAAAACGGATAAAATAGGTAGAAAAAAGGAAGCAAGGTCGCCCAGACGAGAAGAAAGAAAAGACAGCTGCCGATCCCGCCAAGGATTCTCAGTTGGTGGGGGGGGAGTGCGCATGGCCCCCCAAAAAAAAAACGAAGAAAAAAAAAAAACCCCACCCCCAAAAAAAAAAAAAAAAAAAAAAAAAAGATAAAAACAACCAAAAAAAAAAAAAAATATAATTTAAGCAGACACATTAGGCCCCAAAAACCCCCCCCACAAGGAAAAAAAAAAAAAAAAAAAAAGTCCGGGGGCCCCCAAGGTCAAAAAAAAACCCAAAAAACATCCACGAGGGCAAAATGCACAAAACCAACCAAAATGAAATCTCAAAGAAGAAAACCCCAACTTAAGAGATTGCCCCGGGCGGTTTAGACACCTAAACCGATCTAGAAAGCCTCGTTCAATCAACGGCAACAAAAGTGTGAAAGCGGGCGAAAAAAAGGCACCGATTGGAACAAAGAGTACAAGATAGCCCATAAAAGGTAACACACTAAACTGGGGCTTGCACACCAGCACTCAGTCAGCATCACACCAAACGGCAAAGAAGGGGCCCGAAAAAAGCATAATAAAAATCAACACACGACAACATTTGAACCAAAAAAAAAAAAAAAAAAAAAAAAAAAGGCAGTAAAAATGAGAAAAAAAGCGTCGAAGGACTATTGGAGAAGATGGTTGCTGACAGAAGAGACGGGGCTTAGCACAACACACGGGTAGGTGCACAGAAAGCTTCCGGTAAAGAGCGACCCGTTTCGCAATGGATCGAGTAAAAAAACGAGGGGAAGCATGAGAAAAAACCTAAGAAAAACCGCCAAAGAGGCTAAGGCACAAAGGTCGATCGTTCATATACAAGAAACAGATGGGGGGGAGCCGTCGGTCTGCGATGTGTATACCTCAGGGGGGTCCGGGCGGCGGGAGACCTCACGGCGCTCTAAAAACATTAACAAAAAAAAATAGTGACTGGAATTGACTACCAGGCAACGCACTAAGGCGAGCTAAAATTGTTCAGGACACAAAAGGGCGCAAATAACTCCGCGACCGATGTCCCTGGCTGACAGACGGACATAACCATCCGTGGGAAAAGTTTGGTGTGCTGGGGAAGCTCGTAGGGAAAGAGAGGGGCGGCCCCTCGCCGACCAAAGACTCGGAGTCGACGTTAAAAATTCATCGATGGTAGAACTGTTCCGAGCGAAAGGTGTGTTGCAAAGAGGACGCCGATAAGCAAGAGAAAACTAGCCGGCATAAGGAAGGCAGAGAGCTGAGAACAGGGGGAAAAGAATTCTGTAAAATTGAATAAGTTGTTTCTCGAAAAATTTATCGCGTCCGTGGGGGGCGGTCAAGTCAACGCGAGGCTAAAAAAATCTGGAAAATAGCCAGTCAGCGCTGCAAGCGGTGCGCTGCCGAGGAGCCTGTCGTAATGTGGGGGGGACTTGTAAGCAGAACTTAAGGCGCCAACGGTTTCGGCGATGGTAGGTGAGTGAAGACCGGGTCCGTCACGGTGGCGGCGCGCTGCGAAGTCAATCTTGAATGGGGGGGATACAGGATCCTGAGGTACGGGTAAGGAACATGACGGTGATAAGGTAGCCGAGGATAACGGCAAAACGTCACATAGTCCAGCGGGGAAAATGAAAAAATCATACGAAGAAAAAGGAGGGAAACCCTCGAACACGAACGGGGAGTCTGTGTGGCAGAGTGCAAAAGATACCAGCAGCAGGAGAGTTGGGCGCTAGGTTACAAGGTATGAACAACAATGGTGCGACGCGATCAGGCGGGGAAAAGTGGCTGGACGTGGGGAAAAGAGCGCATAACAAAAGAACGACACCGTGCCTTGGAGGAAGCCTAGTTGGTAAAGGGTAGTGTCTATCTTGGCCTTTGTGGGTCGAGGCGAGGGAACCGAAAAAACGTCTTCTTCGCCTGCAGACCAAAAAACAAGACCCGAAAAAGGAAGTAAAAACCAAACCAGGGGGAGCTTCGGGTCTCGCAAGTTAGTGCACCAAGGGGGCACAGTAAGACCGCACCCTAGACAAAGCCCGGGAGAGAAAGAGGACAAAACAAGACACCGGATGCCAAACGCCACTGAGGGCTGACGACAGCTACACAGATGACCAACAGCCGTCGTTAAAAAAAGCACTAGCTGACAAGGGGTTGTCTCCTTGTAGAACTGAAAGAAAGAATTGGGCGTGCAAGCTCGCAATGCCCGAATGGGGCCCCAAGGTGGGGTGTGCGGGGTGCTCCCGGCCCCCACCCCCCAAGAGATTTGAAAACGACGGGGGAGGTGCGGGCAATTCGGTTTGCGTCGCGTAGCAAACCAAAGGAGTGTATGAAATCCTATTAAAGCGACATAAGAGCCTAGGACCCATCTGGTAAGGAGACCACACTAGGCAGAGTAGGTTCCACGAGAGGGAGGGTACGAGTGCCTAACACTAATCAAAAGGCAATCGAACCAACCCGATGGCGAGCATCGTCCAGGGCGTGGTTTTCGAGGGGGGAAAACTGCATCGGAACATTCATAGGGGCAAAAAGGGTCGGGACTGCTTAAAGGGGTCGACTAGCGCGATCCGGACGAAGGTCAGGAACCAAGGTCCCAAGGATTTTGGTAAAAACAGTCAACCAAGTGTTGCATACGCGCCGCCAGGAGAAGGGAGATAGGACACCGAGGGGGGTGAGGCCTAAAAAGAAATAAAAGGCCGCGGACTGGGGAAAGTACAAATAGGAGGGGGGGTCTGATGGAGGAACAACTGGTATGTAAGGAAGCCGAGCCAGATTGACATAGGACGTGGGAATAGAAGCCAGCCGGGGGGGGGGGAGGGGGGGAAAGTGGGATGGGCGGGGCCCGTGGAAAGGATCAGGGACGGGAAAGGAGTTCGGAGGAGGGGGAGAGGGTAAAAAAATGTGGTGGGAAGATGTGCGCCGGACGAACAAAGTCCGTTGTGAAATCAAATTAATATGCAGTTTGCGCGAAGGAGGAAAAAAAGGGGGGGGGGGGGGGTCAGCACTTGCAAAGGGAGAAAAGAAAAGGAAGGCATGATGGTGATGACAGAATAAAAAAAAGGGTCTGTACTCCATTGGGGAGTTTAGAAAGTGGTCCTTTTGCATAATATTGGGGCACAATAATTAATGTCATCGCAACAGAAGGGAGCGGTAGATATTCCCACTCGCGCGTAAGGGGAGGGGGGGGGCACTGTTAAGGCGCCCCGAAGTGAAGGGGGGGGGGGAAAACTAACACAGGTGATCGACTGAATTAGTAGGCCCTACAGGGACTAAAGTCGGGGGTGGGCGGCCACGGGCGAAAAATATTGGACAGAGACATAGGGGGCGTGCTCCGCCGTGGTGGCATAATACAAGTGAGTGTGGGAGAGTCAGTGGAAAAAAAGGCAATCAAAATCGGGCGAAAAATTCTGTGTTAAGGTTGTCAAAGAAGAGAAGGGACAATAGGGAACTGTGCCGTCGCGCACGATGATGAAGGGATTTGCATGAGGAAGGGGGAGGCTGCCTGCCATGGCGACCCGATCCAAAAAAAAGAAAACACCATATAGCTATGAACAAGAGTTAAGAAAAAGTGTAGGCATCTCCTTGATCACGCCGGCGATGGGGAAAAAAGAGGAATAGGGGAGCCGCGGGTACGCACAGTTGGGGAAAAAAGGAGGGTAAGGGGGACAGATCTATCTCCGCTCAAGCTGATCGGTAGTGAGAGAAGAAAAAAACGCGCCGTTTTAAAAAGATGGACTGAGCTTCCTGACGAAAACGAGGAGAGGAAGCTTGATCAGCTACTCATCCGGAAAAAAAAATACAGACGGGAGACATAATAGCCTACCGACTAAAGGATCTGTACGAGTGAAGGTGGGTTATCGGGCAGCGGCTTGAACAGAGAGCCAGCTGACGCCCGGAAAGGAGGGAAAGAGGGGAAGGCAAAAAGAAAAAGAGAGAGAGCGTGGAAAATTCATGAAAGGAGAGATACACACGTGAATAAAGCATGGCCGCACCCAGGGAAGAAGAAAGTGGGGCGAGTTAGCGCCGTGCGAACAGGGTTCCACCACTGGGGAAGCGATGGACCGCCCATCTCGAAACAAGTCAACAATTCCTGGAGGGAAAAAATCCGAAATATATACTTATATTAATTCGGGGCGCCGAGCAAAAAGGAACACCAGTAGTAAATCTAAATAAATCGCGGGTAGGGAATAACAGAATAGGGTCGGCGCAGTAGTCTTTCAGAAGTCCTTCGGGGAACGTCATCTCTCACAAACACAACGAGGAGGAGGGCCCGTACAGCGCCAAAAGGTCACACCAACCTGGAGTGAAGGGGTGTGAAGGACAGTTGGTATACTCATTCCCGTCCTTATAAGACAATAATGATGATGTGAACGCGGGGGGGCTGGGTAGACTGAAGAGGGGCTTTTTCCCGGCATAAGGTGATTTAACTGTAGCGCCGCAAAGACAGGAAAGGAAAAGGAAGGTCGACTTGGTTTCGCGAAAAAAGGGGGGGAAAAAACAAGACGGAAAATCTCAGTGGAAGGTATCGCGTCGTGAACAAACCTTCTATGATATGGCGTAATGTCGCATCCAATACTAAAGGGGCGGGACCGGTCGCGCTGCTGGGGGAAGTGCGATGAGGAACCTTGAATGAGGGGAAAGGTGGGACATAGAGCACCCCAGATACGGGGACTGAAAAAGGCGTGTTAACGTCCTGCAACACCTCCGGGCAGACCAGCACACGGCTGATCTCTAGTGCAGAGAGGGGGGAAAGTAGAAAGACCGCGGGTTGGGGGGGAACAGTCGTTAGGGGAATGTGACCTTCCCTTTTCTGGTTTCACCGGGCAAACTCCGGGTGGACTGCAAGGGATGTGCGAGACATCCTATAGATATCGACCAAAACCTCGAGGAAAAGAAAACCTAAACTGCGAGTGGCTTTGTGAAGAAGGTACACTTCCAGAACCACGACCTCGGAAAAAGCCGAAAGACCCCGGAACGAGGTTGTGGAACATAAGAAGTGCGGATGGGGAGCATGTAGAGGAGGGGGGGCCAAGTACCATACAAAGGGTGGTCGCATAAGGAAGGGGGGCGGCAAAAAAAAGAATACAGCATGGGAAAAATGTGCCGTTCGGGTTTCAGGCATACATTGATGACCTCACTCCGATCCGTGCGGTGAACAGAAGGGACTGACAGGAGCGAGTCAACAATACTAATACAATACGCGGTGGAATTGCGAAACAGGAAACTGATCCGGGCAGGAAAGAAAAGCAAACCACATGAAGAAAAAGAACCGATGCAAAGAACCACTTAAGAGGAATGTGGATGGATGGAAAACATAGGGCACGGGGGTGGCGTTTGGAAATGCGGATAAGGGGGTCCGAAACAATGTACAATTTAAGGGGTACTCACTGACGTAAAAAGGGGGAGAATAAGGGGGGGCTTCAGGACAGAAAATGAAGAGGACCGGCAAAGGAGCATCGAAACAGGACATACCACAAGATAAATAAAAAGACTGACCTGGGCGTTGTGACGCCGTCGACGAAAAGGGGGGGAAGGGTCACGACAGAGGAGACGGAGTAGGGGTGGGGTCAGAGAGGGGAACACGTACAGAACGACGGTGTGAAAGATGAAAGGCGATAATCACCAGCAGCAACACAATGGCATAAGGGTGATGGCGGTATATAGCAGGAAAGCAAGGCCGGGAGCGATAGAGAGAAGGCTTAACCAGTAATGTCGCGGGGCCACAACATATCGCCTGAGCGCGTCGCAGTCAGAACACCAAGGGCCGGAGCAGGGTACAACTTATAAGGAAGGCGGGAGAGCAGTGGGTCCGAAAGAGTGTGTCTGTGACAAGTTTCGATGTGTACCGTAATACCGCTTCATACTCGGGAGTGATAATGTGGGCATCAAAGGACACACGGCTGCGATGTACTGAAAGGCTCCTCACTAGAAGGCTAACTATAAAAAAGCGGTAATTGGTGGCCGCCGTCGTGTGAGAGGATAGTGCAGTGTCGAGAGCAAACAGCGCCACCTGCCCAAGGGGTAATCACTATAGACCCACCGCCGGGTGTGCTGGGGAAGCAACAACTGAATACCAAAGGTGGTTTGGAGGCGATTTCATAAGAGCAGGGTGCGTGTGGTAAAACATGTAGAAGGCCAAACAACGGCGCTAATGAGTCTGGCGTGTGTGTGATAACACTCACGAGAAAAAATGGAGGTGAAAAAGTGGATCGTGGCGAAAGAATTGTATGGCACGCCCGGCCGGGGGCAGCGCAGAAGCGGCTTGCCAAAGCGCCATAACGCGATAATACTCTGTCAAGCTTCGCGAGAGCCAAGTACGAGGTCACCCGGGTCAAAGATTTATGCGGAGCGCAAGCAACACAGGAGACGAGAGTGTAAGCCGGATGCAGAATAGCTCTGTAAATAGGGGAAGGAGATCTTCAACAGCCCAAAGAACAACTACCACCGAATCGGACGAGAAATGAGAAAGGTGTGTCTGGTCGCATCTGAGACACAAAGTCGCCCTCGAACAAGGAACTGTAGTGTGTACGTCGGCTGAAGAGAACGGAGCAAAAAAAAAAGCACGACTTTATAGGTGGTGCCATGACAGTGACCAAAAACGTGCGTCACAAAGAGGGGGGGCAGTACGCCTCCAGAGGGGGTGGTTTTTTGTCCTAAGTCCTTGGTGTGGTCAGAGGATACGGAAAGTGTCATCGATAACGAGTGGAACGCCACTGAACAAATAGAGAGGTCACATGCAGTGCTCAGCGTGAGATCAGCTCGCGCGGGCAAGTCTTAGGCTGTGTGGGAAAGTATGTACCGCCAGGGATCCCGAGGGGAGAAGAGTATAATAAAATGGGGACGGTGAGAAGTTGAGGAGAAAAAAGAGAGAGGAAAGAAGGCTTCAATTGGAAAAAAAAAAGGACAGAAAAGAACGCGCGGGGAAAGGAAAAAAAAACTCACCTCGCGGGTCTCCGTATGGTCTGTAGGGGGGGGGGGGGGGGGGGGGGGGGGTCAAGGACACCGTGGGCCGTTCTGCTGGGGGAGATGCAAATAAGAGAGACTGGGTTCGAACTGAGGAAGGAGGCTGAGGACCTGGCTTATGAGGGACTTAGGTAGGAACACAAGGGGTAGCTATGAAGTGAACATTGGGACGTGCTTCTATCCGCATACGACGCGATGAAAGCAAAACATCATGGATCGGGTGGCAGAACACCCGGACCTAATGTGCTACAGGAATCTACGGCGAGGGAAAAGCATAGACAAAACGGAAAACGTGATATTGTTGGGACAAAGTAGGGCGGATGCGATCGGTGCCGAAAGTTGTCAGATGGCGATAGCCAAAGAGTAAAAGAGGGCTGACTAGGAAAAGTTGTCTTAGAAAGGGGGGGAGAATGGGGGACGCCCTCGATTCAAGTAAAACCCACGAGGAAGAAGAACAATCAAAAAAAAAATAACGTAGTAGGAGGAAAAGATATGAGGAAGTGGATAAAAGAGCGAACAAGGCATGATCGCGGAGGCCAAAAAAAGAGAATACCCCTGACAACGCTCATAGTAATTCATAGAAGGAAAAGGGATAGGTAAAAACGCCGATGCTGCAAGAAAAGGGAGGAATGCACGGGCTGTATGGCCAAAAGTCTGTAGTCTTGCGTCTTATAATCAAGGAGCGCCACGCCACGCGCGACGACTGTGACAGAGGAGAAAGACTCGATGTGCGTTGGTCAGAATGAGGTGAGCAGCGGACTAGAAGACAAGTCATCAAAAAAGAAGAGAAAGGGGACCTCAGACCATGCCCTTCGCCCACAAGCAAAGTGCCGACCCCGCGATGATGGCTGGAGAAAAAAAAATGTAAGGAAAAACCAACACGCGTGAGTGAGTGAAGGGGTCAAAGAAGGGCGAATAATTGCAAGCCGATCTGCAAAAAATCAGTAAGAGAGGATCGGTCTCTCTCACAACGGGACTGTATACGACGTGGCAACAGCTGGCTGGGAGGGCGGCGAGTAATAAAAGGTTGGGTGACCTGAGACAAGGGCGGCGAAAAGAAAAAATGTACAGAAAAGCCGTCGAGCAAAGAAAAAAAGAGATCAAAGCCGATACTAAAAGAGCACAGGAACGGATGTCCTCGGATAGTGGGACGAGGAGTTTATCACGAAACTACTAAATGAGACCCGCACGGCTCCGCAAAAGAGTTGGGCTATAAATTGGCGAGGCAGGGGCGCCCGGTTGTCAGAGCTTCGGAAAAAAAAAAAGGAAAGAGGTCCTCCGGTGAAGGGAGAGGGTTTTTTCATGAAGGAGAGACGGAAGAGCAGGATAGCGTCTACCAGAATTGAGGGAATTGGCTGGGGGAAAGCGACCCTCGCCTCGGAGGGAGAGAGGAAGCTGCATCACGCCGATCAAGAAACAAAGACTGTCCACACGTTTTGAAAAAAAGAAAAAAAAAGAAAGAGACACGGGTGGAAAGAGGCGTAAAGTATTCTTCAACGAGGGATCCAACCTTCACGGAGAGGAACGTCCAGCACACCCTGGGGGGGGAATCCAGAGAAAGAGGAAAGGGGTGATAGCTCCAATTCTCAGCGAAAGAGGGTTTAATAAAAGGTGGCCGGTCACTAGGTCGGGAGGGGAGAAGGGACAGCATAAGAAAGAAGGAATCTGACAGCGCGGAAGGAAACGAGGGAATCTGCCTGAGAGAAGAAAGAAACGAGACTCTCCCGTCGATAAGAAAAAGGGGAAAAAAATCATGGGGAAAAGAGAAATGCACTCGTTCCCCTGAAGGGGGGGGAAGGTCTCTCCCGGACTGGAAAGAGGGGAGGGTCTGCCTTAGGAAAAGGCCTGGAAAAAAACTCCGTATTCGCCTTCTATAAAGAAGAAGTGACCTTCACAATGGAAGTAGGAAGAAAAGAGAGTAGGGGGGGTCCGGGGGGGGAAAGGTGAGATCGCGGCGCAGCGCAAAGAGAAGGGAAATCCCTTGAGAAAGGGAACCAACAGTCACCGGTAGGAAAAAAAAAAAAAGGAGGAAGCGCAAAGCCAGGAAAAGAAAGGACGGGCTCATGACGAAGAGGGAAGGGGGGTCCCCTTGTAAAGGAAGGACTTCCATAATAAGAAAAATGGAAAAAGTCCAGGGGAAAAGGTTGGCGCCTCGCAGAATTAGAAAATTTGTCAAGAAATCACGAAAAGAAAAACAGTGAACCGACATCGCCGGAAGAAGGAAGGCAGTCAAAAAGGGGGGAAAGCGAGCGCAAGGCCCTCTGCCGGGGAGAGAGGGGGGGGGTTCTTACGCGTGACACGGGAAAGACAAGTCATTCTCAGGGGGGGAAGAAGAGAAGGCAGCGCACAAAAAGAAAGAAAGCAACAGTGGAAAGAGGGGGCCGCATGTAGACAAAAAGGGAGGAATCCGAAGAGAAGGAGGACTTGGTTGTGGAAAAGGAGAAAGGAGCCTATCATTTTGAGAAAAACCCGATTTCGCCGATCGAATCAAGGAAAGGAAAAAACTCTACTTCTGTCCGACACTTCGGAAAAAAAAAGTAAACAGACAGGTCCGTCTGCGCGAATAAAAAAAAGGAAGGGGAAACCGGCCAGTTTGGGCGGCCGCCGAAAGGAGACCGATGCTATG
>Ga0179593_1558950_pt1 | contig 26265 bp, 36 predicted proteins | sample CZODoug2_1_08_16_FD_185931 | JGI IMG/M metagenome (GOLD analysis project Ga0179593, IMG submission 185931) | Vadose zone soil fungal communities from Angelo Coast Range Reserve, California, USA - CZODoug2_1_08_16fungal (PacBio error correction) | ecosystem: Environmental > Terrestrial > Soil >...
GGACAAATAAAAGAGCGAAACAATCAGGGCAAAAGGGGCGGGCGCAGAACCGAAAGTAGTTGGGAGGAAGCCGTGAGGCAAATTTGTAACTGGAGGAAGCATCGATATGTCACGTCAGCTATTTGATAGTTTCATGCGGAAGGGAAAGACTAAGTAAGGGGAGGGGGAAATGAAATCCATTGGCGGGAGGGAAAGAACTTGTCCATGGAGAAGGGAAGGATGACCGGGGGAGGGGAGGGACATCGCAAGAACTCGGAACTCATCTAGGGAAAAAAAGGAGTGGGGAAATAAAAAGTCGAGTCAACCGATTAGAAAAACAAACGGGGGGTCAAAAATGGAAAGGGGTTGGGGGGACTAGAAAAAGAAAAAAGGTTAGAAAAAGCAGACCACTTGTAAAAAAAACCGCAAGTTTTTTTTTTTCGACATGAAAGGGGACCCTGGTGAATATAGGAGGAACGTCAGGCTGCTGATGGAAACATTTCGTCCATGGAAAGAAACATAAAGGGGAAAGGAATTGGCACACAACGAAAAGCGTCTCGAGCTTACTTGAAATGAAAAGACGAGGGAAGAGCATACTCGATTAAAAAAAGCAAAGGAGGAGTCAAAACAAGGGCTCATAAGGAAAGAAAAGGGGATTAAAAGAGAAAAGAAAAAGAGAACCAAAACGCCAGCCCGGCCGGTGGATTTGCAGTAGAACCAGAAAAGGAAAAGAAGGTGAGGAATGATAGATCTGGGGGGATCTGAGGTCCAGACCCCAAAACAAAAGAAAAACCTAAAAGAAAAAAAAAACCCACACAACAAAAAAAACCCACAACAAAAAAAACCAAAAAAAAAACCAAAGCAACGCCATTAAAACCACGCCAACCACTAAGAGGGAAGAGGAATAAGGAGAGCACGACTTACTATTTACCTGTAAGAAAATGAAAGAAGGACGATCATTGCAAGCAAATTAAAGTCTTCTGATCATTCCCATCAGTATGAAAAAAAAGAAGAGGGAAGGTTGGAGTGTGGGGGGGCGATCACAGGCAAAAAAAAAAGCTCAGTCGGAAGGGGGGGAAGATGGGTGTCTTTTTCGGGCCTCGTAAAAAAAAGAGAAAAGGGGAGGAGGGGATCAGCGGGAGCGCTCACTCCTAAGTGTTCTCGACTCGAAGGTTTGGCTTAGTCCGCGGAACAGGAAAGTTTTCAATGGGGGGTTTATGTAATCTAGAAAAGATTTGATCCAGAAAAAAGGATGGTGAGAGAATGTGAATGCTTAGCGTCGGTGAGGTCGAAGGGCAAAAACAAGAAAGGGGGTCTTCTACTAAGAAGGAAGTTCTCTGAGGAGATTTCTGGATAAGGGGGGGCTAAGGTGGAAGAAAAAAGAGGGAGAAATCTGGGAGACAACATCAAACCTCTACAGAGCCGAGCGGAACGATAGAAAAAATTTTGATCTAGGTTCCCCTCCCAGAGTCCTAAGAAAAGGGAAAGAGAAGGGAGAAAAGGAATCATAAAAGGAGAAAGGAGGAGCATTGACAAGAGAGAAAACGAGGCGTGCAGAAAGAACGGACCCGCAAAAAGGAGACTTGCTTGAAGAAGGGGGGGAGCTTAAACCATTCGTCGGACAGAACGACACCGGAAGAAAAGGGGAAGGAAAGATAAGAAAAAAAAAAAAAAGGAGGGGGAGAAAGACAGAGGCCATCCTTGTAGCCCCAGGTGATAGTAAGAAGAAAGCACGTGGCTATTTTCAGCCTGGTCTGAGAAGAAAGGGATGATTTCTCTGAATAACTACGAGGGAAATTTAAAAAACTAAAAAGGTGAAGAAAGGGGAAAGAAAGCGGAACATCAGGTGAGGATCATGGCATACCGGAAGAGGAGGGATTGTCTGAAGAGGATTCCACTCTACTAGGGGCGTCGTTATGAGGGTGCGACTCTTGGGAGGGGATGGTGAAAGAAGAGGGGAGAAGAACAAGTCTTTGCTGCACAGCCCCAATCCAAAAACAATCAAAACCGTCTCAAAAGAGGGAGAGTTAAGGGGGGGGGTCCCGGGATTTTTAGTCGAAAAAAAAAAAGAAAGGGAAAAAGAGAAAAAGAGGTCTTTCAACACGCAGGAAAGCCCTCGGATGAGGGACAGTAATCTTCGGGACCTGATTAGGGCGGAAGAGAAAAAAAAAAGAGAAACGGCGATAACGAGAAACCGGGATTAAGGAGCGCGCACAACAACCAAAGCGGGAAAGAAAAAAGGGGTTTTCGGGAGTAGAACGCCCCATAAAACAAAAAAAAAAGGGAGGAAGGAGGGGGGAGGGGGGGAAAATAGGCAATCACTCTTTGACGGCGCTCAAAGATGGCCCGGCGGGGAAATGAAAAAGCCACAAATTCAAAACGGACTCACGGGGTGTGCGCAAGCACAGGGAAAGGGGGGGGGGGGAATCCTAAAAAAAGCGCCATACATGTATTGCTCCCTTGGCAGCCGAGCTCCTTGTGAACGGGAGGTTCAAGGAATGATCAGATGGGTGCTCAGAGAGGAAAGAAGGGGGAGAACTTAAAAGAATCCGCCCGGCAGAGCATCCAACCCAACTGAACAAAGGCGCGAAAAATACTGAAACAGGCCGGGTTCGTATTATTTTTAGAGGGGTCTTTGAACATAAGGGGGAAAGGAAAAGATTGTAGGAATTATCTTTCTGATGGTGGAGGAAGGCTCGCTATATTAAAAAAAGGATCACCCTTGGGAGAGACGACATTGACGCCCTTTAGCGAGAAAAGAAAAGAGAAAGGGGGAAGGGGGAGGAAGGGAAAAATTCGGAAGAAAACGGTTAGTAACGATCGGGGAAGCGCGACTCCAGAAAAAAGAATTGAAAAGTAATGCTGAGCCGAAGGGTCTTGTTTCAAAAAGAGAAGGGGGAAAAGAAAAAGAAGTCGGAGGAGAGCGGAAAAACAAAAGATGGGTATAATTGGAGGGATCCGGGAGGGAAATGAAATGCAGAAGGGGGGAGGAAAGGGAAAGAAAAAAAGGGGGAAAGGTTGCCAGAAGCCAGCATGGGATGTTAAGTGGATCCTCAGAAAATACAGTCCGAGAAGGACGTTGACCCTAGAAATTCTCAAAAATGATTCGAAAGAGAGGAGAAGGAAAAAGTCTCCAACTGCATCAGGTTCTGCGCCCCGCCACTTCAATTTTTGCCAAAGTTGTGAGTCCGTGCATTGTTTGGAACATTCCCCATTGAGCTTGGAAAGAAGGTAGTTGGACGGAAAAAAAAAAAAAGAAAGAACAAAAAGGGGAAGGGGAAAAAAAAAAAGGGGATGGGCCAATGAGTTGGGCGCTGGCCTCACGTGTTTCCTACGGGAACTCTCTAGTTGTCACGAAACGGGGACTCGTGCTTGAAGGGACCTATAATACGGACAGAGGTGACAGAGGGGGAGAAGGGAAAAAAAGGGGGGGAAAGGAAATCCGTTGACCTACAACGGCTGTTCATACAGAGATAACGTGTATACAACGCTTCGTTAAAAGCTTCCCCCTGAGGCACTACTTAGGAAACTGAAAGGGGAAAAAAGTAGGAAAAGAAGAGGAAAGGGAGAGAAGACACACTTGTGAAAGAAGCTAAGAGACTGGGTTGCATCCTCAAACGACCGGCTGAACTTACTTTCGTCAGCTTTTTGCATCATAAAGAAAGAAGAAAAAGGGAAAAGAGGGATCTAGAACTGACCAGCGCTCTACAAAAAGCGAGAATGAGGGAGCATTCGGACTCGATCTGCAAACACCATAAAAGAAGATAGGCATCGAATTGTAAACCTACCAGATAAAAAAGAAAGGGGGACCAAAAGAAGTTGCAGACGACGTATCCCGCGCGTCCGCTGAGCGAAGACTTGAAGAAAGAAGGGGAGTACCAGCAAGTCGTCAAGAGGAACGGAAAAAGGAAAGAGAAAAGGAATAATACAGCACAGATCGATATAAAACAGCGCAAGCCAGCAGAAGAGAAACTTTGATAAAAGACCTCAGGTCGTCGCTGGGTAATTTGAAAGGGTTGGAGAAACGCAACCAAAGGGGAAAAAGAGGAGACCTAAAAAGCTTGGAAGTGTTGGAATCCTGTCTCCTTACGGTGGCGGTGGTTCTGTGGAACGACTTCGAAAATTACGACTTGCTTACTTTAATGGGGGGGGGAGAAGGGGGCGGGAGCGAGAAGCATAGAAATTCTAAAAATGAAATAGACCGAAGATATTGGCGCACAATAATGCATCTCGTAGATGATAAAGGAACCGCCCGTCTGTGATTTGTACCATAAGAATTTTCTGCTGGGGGGACGGAAAGGGGGGGGAAAGGGCTAATCGAAAATTTAGAGAGAAATCTAGGAAAGATCTGAAGTCGTATCACAGAATAGCAAAGATTCTTTGAAAGGAGGTGCTTCGAAAGGGCAGAGAGGAAGGCGAAGGGAAAAATAATAAAAAGCAAAAAACGCGCGCCTGAGAGTTCAGAAAAGACGTTTCCTTGCGTGGACAGCAACTAAAGCTAAAAAGGGGGTGTCATATCGAAGATCCATCAAAGGCATAAAAAGGGGGGAGGGAGGAGAAGGAGGAAATACGGAACGCGGGGGGAGGAAAGTTCGAGTTCCGAGGACCAACGCTTCTGCTGGCCCCAACGGTGCGAAAAAATCTATCGGGAGGGCGATTCGCTACTAGCACAGCGGCTACAGGCCGGGGGAAAAGTCAAAAAAAAGGGGGGGAGGAGGATCCTACTTTATCCAAGAAGGGATAGGAGGAGCGAAGCGAGAGCTCCCTCGTAGATAAGCGCCTTTCGGGAACGCGAACAATCTCACGAGACTTAATGCAAGGCAGGAGGGAAAACTCGCATAGGTGGAAAAGAAGGGAGGGAAAAAAGAACCGTTGATAGGAATTGTGGGGCCAGTGAGGGGAAATTCGTGTTGCGGAGCGTCAAGTCCTTTAATCGATCTTCAAAAGGCTCTTTATGAGGGAAAGCGACACGCTCTCGGCGGTGGTGAGTGGGAAGGACGAGAGGAAAGAGAAGGGGGGGATCCAAATCAGAAAACCCAGAAAACAAAGTAAGAGAGAAAGGGTTGCGTAGAAGACGCCCGTAGTTGGCGGGCGTCCGCAAATTTTTTCGGAAGTAAAAAAAGCCACGGGGAAAAGGCCCGCGGAACAAACCAGACGTCAAGCTTCAAGACCAGGCCTCGGCGGCGCTGTCCTTAAAAAAAAAAAATTCCCCACTCGCGGTCTTCCACCGAGGAAGGTCGAAGAGAAAAAGAAAAGACGTTCGCATTAAGAGAGAAACCCGGCTGTAGGAGTGAGCTCGCTTCTAAAAAGGGACGGTTGAAAAATTTGGAAAGGCGTTATACCGTCATGAAGCGCACCAGAAAAAAACGGAAAAATGGGACAGGAAAAAAGCAAAAGGGAGAGCGGCAGGGCCGTCGGGGATTCTGTCCGCCATTCTCAAGAGCTGATCATACGAAGTGGAATAAAGAAAATTTGAGTGAGCATGGGGTGAAAGAAGGTTTCAAAGATGAGAGGGGGCGAAAGGAAGGAGCAATTGGTGCTGCGCCCTAGGGACTCCAAGAAACCCCTGTATCCATCAGCAGCGGAGAAAGAAAAAAAAGAAGAGGAGAGGGAAAGTCTTAAGAGTCACACGGCGTGGACGATGGCTTGTATTTCGTCCAATTTGATTAAAGGAAGAGGTTCTTCCGGAATCGAGATAGGGTAAGAGAAAGAGAGCAACTTCGCCGAAGAAATAGAGCTGACTGAACGACGAAAGCCGGATAGTTGACAGGGATATGCGAAAAAGCAAAAGTGGGTCAAAAGACAGTACCTGCCTAGAGCGATGAGAAAAAAAGTCAGTCCGGAAGAAAGAGATCCAACATGGCTTGAGCCGGTGATTTTTTCAAAACCTAGGGGTTGGGGGTTCTAGGCAGGGAGTCGGGACGCGAGATTAACAAGAAACTTTGAAGTTGAGGAGGGGACAGAGGTAGTCAGGGGGAGGAAGGGGTAAAAGAACGGTATTCACGTTCACGACAGTAAACGGGTACCATGGACGGTTGAAGTTACAATGGGCAGGATGAAAGAAGGCTCACCAAGGAAGACAAATGACTGTAATGAACAGGACTATGTCGGGCCATGCGTCTTTATTATTCAGGACGTCTCAAACGGACACACCTGCCTACAACCTAGCGGGGAGAAAAAAGGACATTCGTGTGGAAAGGGGGGAAATGGTGTAGCGTGGTGTCTCCACGACTCTCAACAAACACACGGGAGGTAGGAAAGTATTCAACCAGAAATGGAGGGACGGGGGGCGCAGAACCGGCATGATGCGGCATCCACGACGGGGGGAGAAAAGCAATTTAGTGGAAAAAGCGGAATGGGTACAAAATGTGCTGCTACACAGTCTTTTTAAGGGAAGTCAAGGCCCAACCGTGTGTGGAGGAGGGAGAGGGAAGGAAAGGGAAAAGGGGGGCTTTATGTGACAAGATAACTCACGGATAACAAGGACTGCGAAGTACTCCGACGTTCGCCTGCACTAATATGCACACTGAAGGGTGAGAAAAAAAAAGGAAGCACGGTAGAGCAAAAAAAAAAAAAAAAAGGTCAAGGGGGGGAGACTTTGAACACCCGAAAGGCTAACTGATGTCAACGGGGAAGGAAGTTTGCATCACGCAATTGATCACGGGGCAAATCCAAAGCCGAAAAGCGGGGAGACAGAAGAAGACTCTCAAAATCGAAGGAAGAGGAGACAGGAGACGTTCAAAAAGGGATAGCGCTATCACATATCAGCATCCGCCTCATAACTACCCAAGATCCCGCCCGCCATTGGGGGAACGAAATTAGAAAAAAAGCGGGAACGTGAGGAAGGCTCTCGGGCTGGGGGGGGGGGGGAACTAGCGTTGTAGCACAGCACAAAAAGGGGGCTGCGCCGCTGAACAATTAATAATGGAGCAAAAAGATAGAGATGTCTAGAATCAAGGAGAAATCGAAATGTCTGTGGCCGTAAAGAAGCCTTAATCAAAAAGCGGCCTAAGAGAAATGGGAAAAGGGGTGGAAGATCATCCCAAATGTGGAAAAGAGGGACTCAAAAAGAGAAGGAGGGTTGCTCCTTGCGCTTGTCTGGTCAAGATTCAAAGGGGAGAACCTGAAAATACCTTTGCTTTAAACGAGCAGTGGTGAGGAGAGGGGCGATGGGCGAAGAAAAAAAAAAAACCGGGGCATATACTCGCCGAAGAGGTTTTCGTTCTCGCAACGTACCACTGTCATCGCACGGCCGCGACGCCGCTGACTGCAAAGAGGGGGGGAAAAGCTCCTTTTAACCAATGGAGGCGTTCAGAAAAAAAAAAATGTGCGCGCCCTCGAACTGAACGACTAAAAAAATTCTTTACGACCAGAATTCAGTGGCGCTCGGAAAGGAAGGGAAAAGGTGGATGGGCAAAAAGGGAAGGGCATTAGACGCAGGAGAAGGGCGATATCTAAAATAAAAACCCTCATCAACCATAGAACGTCTCCAAAAAAGGGGCCGGGATCGAGGTGACAGACCATAAAATTTCGACCGCCCCAAAAGAAAGAACCCTCAAGGAATGATCATCAACATCAAGAGTTAGGGGACAGAGGGGGAAAACAGGTAGACGGCGTGAATAATTGTATAGCTCTAAAAAGAGCCACACGAAATTGTGCTCGACTTTGGACGGAAAAGGACAGCGGAAAATGAGAGAAATGGCCATGCTACAAGAGGCCAGGAGAGATCTAAACAACACACGGAAGAGGGGGAAAAGAAAGGAAGAGGGAGACTTTACAAAGGTGAAAAGTCGATCTCAGCGTACTCGCTTACTTCGTGGGAGTGACTGTACGTCAGCATAACTCGAATGGATAAAAGGTGAAAAAGGGAACGCCGCGTTTGAGAAGGGGGGAAGAATTCGCCCCCCGATAAACATGATTCAATAAAAGTCAGGAACTCTTTCGCGGAGGAATTTCGTAGGGCGGGGAACAGGGAAAGGAAGGGGCACCCACGTCGTGTGGAATGCAGGGAGAGGTGGGTTATTTGTTTGTTACAAAAGGGGTTATTTACCAACCCGAAATCCGCAACGAGAGAAGATCCACGGAAGGTTCAGCTCCGTAACCGCTTCAGGGTCAGTTGTCATTTTAAGATGGGTAAAAAAAAAATCGGTCGCACACGGAAAGCCAGAAAATGATGGAATAAAAGGCAGCACGCGCGGGAGCGGGATCGATGAAGTCCCACAAAAAAAAACAAGCTTGAAAGGGAGAAAAACGAAAAATCTCCTGTTCTTAAGGACCACGGCTAGATGAGCCAAGCGATTCAGAAGAATAAAAAGGTAAAGCAAATGCTTTATTGGGAATGTGGACTGCCGGACAGAGAACACGCTGAAAAAAGTACAGTAAGAAAAATCGGGGAGGAGGGAAAGTCGTGAAAGAACACAAAAACTCTAAAAAGAAAACACAGCAGGCAGATTTGCGCTTTTCACAATTACAGAGGTCGGTTTTGTGAGAGGGACGCGGAGGAAAGAGATCTGGGGGGGGGGAAGGAATGATATAAAGGCTCTAGACGGTTTCTCAAACTCAATACAAACAAAGGCGCCTGAAAGCGAGAAAGAGGGACGAAACAACGGAAAGATTTGTTTAGGGGGGCAGGGGCAACAAGAAAGGGGCGGGGAAGGCTCTGTTGATCCCGATCTTGTCCAGCAGCACCTGGCGCTCATCTAGCGCTGGAGAGCGCAGGAGCTCGGAAGAGGTGTGTGGACGCGGAACCAATTGCATCGTAGGCCGGCGAGGAATGAACCGGTTAAGTAGCAGTAAAAAGAGAACTCGGGGAAAAATGCGCAATAAAAGGGGGGATTCTGGGTTCCGAGGACATCAGGTGAAGCATGCAGTCAGGGACTGACATAAAAGACTTTGAAGGATTATACGTTTGAGTCCGGATTAAGGCTCTGCGGAACGAACAAGCCGTCACAAGTAACTAGGAAAAGAACAAAGGGGGGGGGGGGGGGGACCTACGCTTGCATAGAGAAACAGTATTGCGAGGGTACTGAAAAGACTGATTAAGCAGTCACGATGCGACACTACCAGGAGGGACAAGGAACACACCGCGTGGCTCACGCCACAATGCAAATAGTTCTAAAAAAACGCCAGCGGCAGTTGCCCAATTGCGCCTTTCGAGGGGTCCAACCTAGTACAAAATGAGTAGAGAAAAAGAGAAAAGGAGAAGGTTGAACGGGAAAGGAAGAGAGTAAATAGCCGGGCCAACTTAGAGTCAGAATGTCGAGGGTCGTAAGAAAGAAAGGGGGGGTGAATCAAAGAGAGGGCGAGGTCGAGGGCATCGGTAATGGTCCTTTGGGGTAAGGACCAAGGCAAAATGTTGGACAATGCCTCCAAAAAAACCATGCTGGAAAATGGACCAAAAAGGGTACACGAGGTGAGAAATGAACTGGAAAAAAGGGAGGGTTCATGGAGCTCTATAATTAACTCGATAAACGGGACCGTTTCGAGTCGCGTCCCGACTGCCCAACGATGGGGCAACAAAATTGAGCAGGGAAAAAAAATACTAACGGGACCATCACTTGTGGTCCGAATGGGGCCCCGGGGAAAGAAAAAAACTCACTGAAAGAGAAGGAACACAGTTAAAGCAGGGGGAAAGAAAATAGAAGCACATACCAGAATCAACATCAAGGGGAACAGTTGCTACGAAAGGAACCTCGAGCGGCCAGAGAAGTAAATCCAATATCAAAGTTGAAAGGAAAATGAAAATCGAAAAAGAGGAAAAGCACAAGTCCATTTTCTAAATTCCCCGATCTTTTGGAAGGGGGGAGGAAAGCGTCGTGGAGGCCCAGACGAGACAATAAACCACAAAAATCTTCCCTGTCCAGGTCAGAAAATAGGGAAGATGAACCCGCGAAGATCTGCACATAGGGGAAAAAGTTCTCATCCGGCGTAAAAGCCTAAAGTGCGCCAAAAACGCTGAGAAGTTGAAAAGAGGGGTGGTTGGAAGGAAGACCAGGAAGACTCCTTTGAGTGACGGGAAAGGAGGATCCTTCCGCAGCCAAAACCGTGTTCTGTGCAGCATAAGCTCAGTGCCACGAAAACTAAGGTTGACTGGAAGAAAAATGGATTTGTCCTGCCTAAAAAAAAAGAACAGGGGTGGAAACTAAGACTAGGGCGAGATTTGTGAGAGGACCATAAAGTGCCTCGCGCGGGGATAGATCAAAGAAAACGGGTCTGCCAGGTCCCAATCAAAAACGATTTGGATGACGTTTAAAGAAGCTGGTATACGGGAAAAAGGGGGGGGGGCTGAAACCCTCTGCAAAAAGACAACTACAGCGGTTGCTGAAATAAGTGGAAAAAAATTCACTGGTTCTCGGCGGAGGGAGGGGGCTGCATGAAAAGGAGAGGCGGGAATCACAGCAAACATCACCACCTAGGAAAAAGAGGTCGTAAAACTAGTGGGGATCGCTTTGACCGAATTGTCCTAAAAAAGCCAGATCGAAGAGGATCAAGGCCTAAAGAGGAGTCAAGCTTTAAAAAAAGAAAAAAGAAAATTCGGGGAAATAAGGGAGGGATTCTCAGAGATGCGTACTTAGAGGGGGTCGCTAAACGGATGGACTGGTCTGAAGCGGAAAACTCGATAAACTGGAGGCCTACACCGGAGGCCGATAATCTCTCAACAAGAATACTAGAGTCGGAAGAATTGAGACCTCCATGCTGAAGCGTAGGCCTCGAAATCTATCCTTATAAATCAGGTTAAGACGAAAAGGAAGCATCACGCGCAGGCGAGAGATACGCGAAAGGGAAGGTTTGCCGGCGCATAGCGATAGAGGTAAGAAGAGGGGGGGCTGAAGTACAGTTAACTTTAGGCGGAGAAGGCGTCTTCTTAAAAAAAACAAGGGAAAAACTTAGAAGATGCCGGTAAAACGCTCAGGCCCTACTTGGGAGATGGTATGTTGGAACTAGATAGCCTAGAAGGGTAAAGGGTCCAAATCAAGAAGAAGGCGAAGCCGAGCCTCTTATCGACCTCAAGGGGGAAGGGGAATGGGGTTAGTCCGCGAAATTTTCAAAAAAGCCAGCACGGGAAAAAAACAACACAACGGGTATGGTCTTCAAAGCAGTCATCAAGAGGGGGTCTCGGGAACAGGAAAATAAACAGCGAAAGGGAAAACGGGCTAGGTGGGACACAGACTAAGGAAGGCGAGTATCTTAACAAAGCGAGAGGAGGGATCAGACAATAGTGAGGTCAAACCTGTAAAGCAACGTCTTGTTCAGCGCGGTATCAACCTGTCAGAAGAAAAAAGTGCGTAAAAAGCGGAATATCGACACCGGAGTCGAAAAATACGCCTGGCGTAGCTTGGGGGGAACAAGGAAAGAAGTATCTCCACCAAGAGAACAAAAGGACTCCATTGGCGCGGATAAGGAGACCGGATCGACCAGTAAATCGTTGCTCCTTACTGCTCGAGACGAGGGAGGAGATTTTTATGAAAGAATGGCCGAAGGAGGCCGCGAAACGTATGGCGGACGGTTGGGCCTCCACTAAAGCGAGGCCTCCACAAAAAGAAAAAAGCTAAGAAAAAAAGGAGAGTACTTCAGAAAACCGCTTGTCGGTAGCTTAGACCAAAAAAAGGGAAAGAAGGGAAAGAATATTGTATGCAACTCGTAGCCAGGGAAGGGAGGGGGCGCTCGCGATGGCTTTAAAGTCCTAATCAGTTCTCGTCCTGGGCGCACTGGAGAAGCCCCCCAAAAAAAACAAAACAACCCACCAGCTCAAAATGTGGGAAAGGGACTGAAGGGGCGATGAGGGGGAAAATGCGGACGACGTGGGGTGGGCTTCAAAATAAAAACCGATGGAGCACACCGGTAAGAAAAGCCGACGAGCTGATTGGAATGGTTGTCCGACAGATTTTAAGACTTATTATTCAGGGGTGCCATAAGGAAGGAAGCGGACATGAAGTGCCGTGAAAGCCTTGATTATTCTGAAAAAAAGAGGGGGGGCTAAATGCGATGGGCAACTTGGAACCACGGTCCACGATAAAAAGTTGGGAGCGCGAAGCAAAGCGGGGGAAAACAACAGAAAATTCTCCTGCGTCCGGGAAAAAAGGAAAGTACTAACAATGGACAGATCGGAAAGCCAGGAGAACAAAAAAGGTCGGTTCACGGCCCACAGGACGAAGGCGCCACGCAAGCTTAAGTTGGAAATTGCGCTTTGCCTGGGATATTGGGAAAAAAAAGAAAAGGAAAAAGTATAGACTCAATCAACAACCACGAAGGGAGAAGAAGAGGGGACTTGACAGCTCTACCACCGAGCAAGGGGAAGCTGGGAAGCATAAACGGGGGTCCTGACAAGGGGGGGTCCGCTTACTAAAAAAGATCGTGTCCTAAAAGGGAGGATGAGAATGGACCTAGCAAGACGGCAGGGTAGGTTTCAGGCCGGCGGAACACGTGTGAAAAAAGTTTGTAACCGGGAAGGGGAGTTAATAATATGTTCACCCATGATCAATGAAAAGGAGACTGGCACAGTATGTCGGATTAGCCGGCCCGATTAAGTAGGAAAAATGAATAGCAAGGAGAAAGGGGCGCGACTCCGTAAAGAGGAGAGGGACAGCAGCGTAAAAGAGCAGCCTGAACTGCATCGAAAAAACTTTTCGGAAAAAGGGTGCAAGGGAGAGAGCCATTGAATCAGGCAATAACTATGGAAGACCGGGTCGAGGGGACGTCAAAAGAGAGTCTAAGGGAGAATATTGAATGAGCCGACGGCGGAAAAGCATGGCGAATAGAATCAGGGGGGAAGACCAACAGGAAAATGAGAACGGACAAGCTACGCTAATCGGGGCACCGGTGTAGGGGAAAGAAAAACGAGTGATCCCGCTTGCTTTGGAAAAAGAAGGCGGCTTGGTGGTGATCGAGACAGGGAAACTCAGCGGCCTAAAATAAGGGAAGAAGAAGTCATCACAGAGCTAAACTGGCATCAAAAAAAGATCTTCCCCCCATCTAAATATGGGTAAGGGCAAGGGCGTAAAGGAGAAAAAAATGAGAGCCGCGCCTGGAGTGGAGTGGAAACAGTGTTGTGCAAGGCGGGTTGGGGGTGAGGGGACACTGAAGAACAAGGAAGGGAAATCGGGGGGAGGACCTCTTGTGGGAAAGTCAAACGAGAAGGAAGGCGGCGGAGGGGCGGGGGGAGCGTAATGAAAGGGAGCACAAGGCCTGCTTTAATCTGTGGGGAGAACGAAGAGGAGCTAAACTAAAACACTTGTCCGACCCAGGAATGGTGGCTGCGTAGGCGCCCCAAAATCAGACGAAGAGAGGACAAGGTGAATCTAAAGGAAAGAAGCTGCCCAGCCGAGAGGGGGCGTTGAAGTCCATCATCCGTCTGGGGGGGTTTGAAGTGGGAAAAAAAAAAAAAAAAAAAAAGGGAGTAGAATCGAAGAAAAGTTGGCGCGAACCCCAGCCGAACCTGCAAAATGACGAGGGGGAAAAGACCAGTCCGTGTGCTCTCAAGGGAGTCAGGGAGTGGCCTGAAGTGGGGAAATTCGCAATAGGACTCAACTCAAAAAAAAACAACATCACCAAAACGGAGCATGGGACCACGAAGTTGTGGAAGGGGGGGATCAGATTTGGGGAAGAAAAAAGGAAGTTCCCAGAAGATAGAGATCCCATCAGGTTCTTCCATTAGCATCAAAAGCGGGAGGAAGAGGTAGGAGGACATTAGGCAACGCGTGCAAGATTTAAGATAAAAGGAGAAGGGGAACCAAAGGAGTTAGGAAGGAGGGGGAAAAACAATTTTACGACCATACTCAGGCGGCAGCTTAAGAAGAAAGGAAAAGCAAGGAAATCTCGGAAAAAAAAAAAAAACGGGAGGGGGGGGGGGGGTGGGGGAAGATAAAAAGAAAGGATCCTCCGGATATTCTTCGGTTATCCGCGCAACATGAACTTGAATGGAAAAAATGCGTTGAGTTGGAAGAATACGGACGTACAACTCAACGCGCGGGCTAATTGTTACTTTTAAGTGCCTTTTCTAGAGAGGGGAAATGCTAAAAAGAGCTGTGTGAGGGTCCCTGGGGAGGGAAGAACGTTTAAAAAGGAAGTGTCCACCTCGGGACGCCACGACGGTCGTGCGTTATGCAGCGGGAGTTGGTATTCGGGAAGGATATCCCCCCTGGATATCCAGACAAAGCTGCAATAAAAAGAAAAGGGGAAGGAGGGATCGTAGCCTCAGGTGCCGAGGCATTTGACTGGATCTAGAGAACCAAAACCGGGGGGGAAAATGGGATTATTCAAATCCAGGAGCGCCTGCGGGGCGAAGGGAGATTACAAGTTGGGAAAAAAAAAGAGAGTCGCAAGGCGGTTGATTGGGGACTAGAGAGAAAAAATCTATGCAAGGTTTTTCCACCAGTAGGAATAAAAAAAAGCTAGGGAAACGAACAGAACCCAATCGGTGAAAGCAAAGGCGGATTTGGAGTGGCGCGTTTACGCCCTAATGACGAAAGACACCCCGCAAAAATGGGGACGAACCGGAAATCTGATTCCGCTTTAAGGGAAGACAGAAAAAGCTTCCAACGGATCAACCGCGAGGCCGAAGGATGGACTGGAGAAGGATAAGAAGGCATCCATCCATTTGGGATGCCTTCCTGTGCAGGAAGAGGTAAGAGAGAGCATGGGGATTAGGAAGATCGTCATTTGTGCGGCGCTCTTAAAGGGGGGGCGGACTTTCGCCAAAACAGAATGGAACATTCGAAGAACTTGCCTCTTAAGCTAAGAAGGAGGGGCAGCCACATGGTAGGGAGTGACAGAATAGGTTGACGTTTCGAAATCGTAGAATGGGTATGACGGACTCTTGAAAAAGGAGGTTTCTGAAGAGACGGCACATGGAAACGACACCGGGGAGCCAAAGAGGGGCTGAGCCGACGAAGCCAACGGCGGTAGGGGGTAAAAGAGTGGTTGAACGGAATTGGAGTCTAAAAAAAGGGCAAAAGGTACTAAAAATTCCATCATGGAGCAACTATGATTGACAGAGAAGAAGGTAAATTGCTATCTTTCATGGGGTCGGCCAAGGGAGGAGGTGTTAAGCTGAGTAAGCAGGGGCGCCACAGGACGCGAAGAACGGGGACTTTGGAGGCCAAAGTTCGTATAAAAAAGGGGGGGTAAAATATTGACTACTTTGAAGGAACAAGGGGACACAATACAAAACAGAAAGGGGGTGGACGGACCACAATGGAGTTGGGACTTAAGTGGTCCTGAGCCAGACCCTTCTTAAAGAAGAGAGGGAAAAGACGGAAATTGCACACCGCGCATGGTAGAAAAAAAGGGGGATCCCTTAAAAGGTCTGACGGAGAAACTCAACCTGTGGGTCTGGGGGAGAGGATTGAGAGGGGGGAGGGTCAAAACTATCTAAGAGCACAAGCAAGGAGGGAGGAAGAGTTGGAAAAAAAGGAGAGAAAAGAGGGTCAAAGGAATTGGGGGAGGGGGGAGCAAACCGTGTGGAGGTGGGATCACACGGGAATTCCTTCTTATCTTCTGAATTGCAAGGGGAAAGACTGTGGTAGGAAGAAGGAAAGAAAAAGAAAAACGGAAAAGGGAGGGGGAACCATTCGTCGGTGAACGGCTTTAATTAACGGTTACGAGGGGGAAAGGGACAGCGAGATATCACTATAATCGAAAAGCGTGGGAGGGAAAGGAAAAAGATCCTCCGGAAATAAAATAATGGATGGAACATTGTTAAGCGGGAATAAGAGGGACAAAAAGGAAAATTGTCCAAGGGGAGGAAATGAGAATTTATAGACGAGTTAAGGGAAAAGGAAGGGTACCGCAGGAGAAAATCAGGCACATTGAGATCAATGGCCGCTTGCTGCTACAGGAGCCTCAAAAGGGATGGGGAGACACGTTCTCAGGGAGAAGGGACCTAAGGCTGAAAAAGGATAATATCCTCCGAAAATTAAAAGCTCGATAAAAGGTCGAACAAAAAGCCAGGGATTTAAACACGAAGTATCCCAAGAGAGTTCCTCGAGGGAACTTCAGTGGGTAAAAATCCTAATCTCCAAGGGTACAAAATCTTAAAAAGAGAAGGTCATCAACATAGAGAGCTTCCAAAACAGAGCAGAGGACAGCCAAAATGGAATGGAATGAAAACATCGAGGGTCCAAAAGGGGAACACCAAAAAATCGTTAGTCGTTTTGGGGCGGGTCCTAAAAAAAAAAAAAAGAAGCGCCGACACAAAGGGTTTGACTAATGGCGCCTTCGTGAAACTCGTTCGGATACAAAAAAAGAGAACAAGTTAGGGACAAAGGGGGATAGGGAGGGAGCGTGCAACTAATCCCGTTGTAGATGACGAAGCCTCCAGGGGCTGCGGGGGGGTAAGGAGAAACATCAGAGGTGCACGGGGAATCAGATCGCTCAAGCCCAGAAAGGGGGGCAGTAAGGTAAACAGATCCTAGCCTTCCGCTTTTCGGAAGGCTAAAAAGGGGAGAGACGAAAAGACGGCAAACTCAAAGGAAGAAGGGAAGTTACTTCTACGTGCGGCTAACGAATGAGAATTCGGGGGATTGGAACTGAGAGGTCAAAGTGCGCTGGCACGAAAGTCAACCCATAAAAGAAAAACACCAAAAAAAAGCTGAAGGAGCGGGACAGCATCCGACCAAGTGGGGGCCGGTGGGGTGGAAAAAAGAAAATGAAAAAAAAAACAGCTACCGGTAAAAAGCATTATCATCACATAGGACTCGTATTAAGCCAGGGAAAAGGAAGAAAAAGCGGTTGCATAAATGACGGTAAACTCTAACCCAGTGAACTGACGTAAGAAAATTGTCTAAGGAGACGGAACTTCTAAAGTCAAAGTCTAGAGACTCTTTCTAAAATTCCTATCATCTCCAAACCCTTTGGGGAGAAGGAAAAGAAGGGGGGAGCCCCAAGAAGAGTAGCAGCGAAAGGCCGGCCGCGCGAAGCGAGAAGCCGTCCGGAACGGGGTGGGATTTGCAGCTCGTAGCACAGAGAAGGCGATACTCTTATGTCACTCCAGGGGTCATATGGCATATCTCCTATGGAGAGGGGGAGAGGCCGGAGGGGGAAAGTACTCTGCGCTAGGGGCGAGAATCAGGTCGAAAATCTGGAGAACGTGGAAAAACGTTTTCGGGAGGGAAAGAAAAGCGTCTTTTGGGTTTAGGGCGCTACGAAAAAGCTGGAGTTAACAAAATGCAAACAGCCCCAATCCGCAGCGAAAGGCCCACCTATCCAGAAGGGTCTTGTCGATAAGACGGGCATAGTGAAGTTGGGGAGGATAAAAAAAGGGGGGGGGGGAGGGGGGAAAAAAACTCAAAAAGGGAAAAGAACCGGGGGAAACCAGCGGGCTTGAGGAAGAAATCGGCCGCCGGGAAGACAGTGGGGAAGGGGTGACCTGGGCCAAAGCGTCGGGCTCCAATTTACTACTAGAAAACGAGAGGGAGAAAACACGGGATGTAGGAGGTGAGACGCACCTGGAAGGGAAAGAACTTCAAAAATTGAAATACAGGAAATTTTCTCCGGAAATAGAGAAAAAAAAAAAACTGATCCAGAAGGGATAGAACAAGGGAGGCAAAGCAGACGCAAAAAAAAAGGTGAACTTGATGGTCGAGAACCAACTACCACTTGACAAGGACTCTTCTCGGGGCACCTCAAAAAAATGAGAATAACCTTGAAGGGGTGATAATTGCAAGTGCAGGAAGGAGTGTTAAAGTAATCTCATATTGAGAGCAAATATTGGGAGGGAAGACGGTATTGGAAATCAACCTCAAGAAACACCAAAAAGGGAGTAGCAAAAAGGAAAGAAGACGGAAGAAAACAGGGCCCGGTGGGAGAATTAATTGGAACAGGTTGGTCGGACCACGTTTCAGTGTTGCGAGCATTGAAAAATCCTGATGGGGGAGGGAAAAAGAGCACGAGGGTCCATCGAATCGGCAGTTCGAGAAGAGAACTAGGGAGCTCGTCAGGGTACTTATCAATGAGGGAAAAGCCGGGGACAAGGGAATAAATGTGCGCGAAAAAGCAGGACGTCCAGAACAATCAGGAATGACATAAAGGAGGAAAATGTTAGTACATCTAAATCGGTGGCACAAGGGCGAGAACGAGTATGGGAACCGTTAGGCAGCAATATACCATGAGGGGTACCTTAGAAAACTTCACGAACATCTGATAGAGGGGGATGAGGAGTGAGTCGATTCGGAATGGGAAATAACAGCTTAGGGCCACAGAGGACAGGACTTACACTTCGGAAAAACACGAGATGGGTGGGCCTTAACACTTATGAATGGAGGTCGAAGGAGACAGAACTCCAAAGGGAGGAGGAAGAGGAAGAACAAGGAGAAGAAAGAAAGAGGGGTAAAATGAGGAACAAAAGGAACGGCGATGACGCCCCGTGTCTGGGTTCTGGGTTCTCAAAAAAGGAAAAATTGACCTTCCATTTGTTCGTCCTAAAGAAATTCCAAGAAAGAGAGAAACAAAAAAAAAATGAGAGGGAGAAAAGAGAGAGAGTGGGAAACGATAAAAGCTAACAAGATGGCGGAGAGGGGTTCAGCCGAATGAGTTGGAAAGTTTGTGGAAACCAAAAAAAAGGGGTTCTCTTGTCTTTTCTTGGTATGGGAGGGGAGAAGGAAAGGACCTAGAAGAGAGGTGGTGGAGAATGAACGGGGCGTCACGTCCAAACTTTTTACCCTGCTGTGGTCCTGGGGACATGCACTCAGGGGCGGGGGAAGAGGAGAATCACAGGAAACGCGAGATCGACAGGGTTTAGGATGAAGAATTAATTGCAAGGAGACGGTTTGGAAAAAAGGTCTAAACAAGAATAGTGCAATCCCTGGGGGAAGAAAGACTGGGAGGGAACGAGAAAAGGGGTAGACAAGCGCGATGAACACGTGGGGGGCCCCGACAAAAAGGGGGGAATCAAGGCACGGGTCAAAGGAAAAGGTGGGAGCTCGGACCGGCGAGAAAATGAAGCAAAAAAGTGGTTGGGGGGGTGGAGGGGGGAACGGGAGTATTGGATCTTCGCGGAAGAGCAAGAAGCTCCAAGCAGGGAAAAAGGGGGAAAGAAACAAGAAAATGAGAGAACGCAAGGCCGATTTGTCAAGTATCGTCACGATTCGAAGTGAAAGAGGTTTTTGGACGAAAGGGTATAGCAGCCGATAGCGCGGCACAAGAGGACATAAAGTCAAGGGGGGACATCACAAGCGGGGATCAGGAAAAGAAAGACGAAAGCCAAGTCGAAAAGGACGAAGTCAAGTCTTCCGGTATCAGAGGAAGTCTCTTCGTGATTCCGTGTGGGGCAGAGGTCAAAAGAAAAAAAAAAGAAAAGCAAAAAAAAGGGGATGGGGTTGGAAACTAGATCAAAACGGGTGGTTCTGGGGTCGATAAATGAACGGGCGTAGAACGCCAAAAAGGGTTGCTGGAAAAACGGGGGAAGTCGGCTGGGGCTTTGGAACTGAAAAGAAAAATACTAAAAAGAGTCAAAGGGGGAGACAGAAAAGAGTTGGCGTCGGTCAGATCAAGTGGGGGGGGCCACAGGGTCGCGGGGAATTGAATCTCTTCGCAGGACTGAAAGTGAGGGGGAAAAAAGCAATAAGGTGGGAGAGGGACACTTTGAAGTTGCGGAGCGTTACGAAATTGGGGAGACTAAATCGGCAAAAGGTCCGAAGGGAACGAGTCTAAAAATCCTGTGTGAGGTTACTATAGGGGGATACTGTATGACGGATTTGGAAGACACATTAGAAAAGAGAGCGCGACATAAAACTCAACCGGAGAACGGAAGTAAAAGGCACTGCCTAAAAATTTACTATGTGGGATTGAAACTCAGCCAAAAAGAGAAAGAAAAAAGGTCATCAAGCCGGAATCATCAATCTTATAAGGACTGGGAAGGGCAAAAACTGCTAGTAACCGCTGAATATTCTCTTCAAATACAGAAAGAGCTGGACCAAAAAAAAGGGGGAGAGGATGTCTTACAAAGATGAGGGGAGGAGAGCGAGACTCAGGGAGGTAGCGGTCGGAAGGAGGACGAGCGTACGAAACACAAAGTTAAGTATCTAAAAAGAAAAAAAAAAAAGAAAAACTAGATTGAGATAAATCTCTAAGGAACAGATAAAGCGGAAGGTGGGAGGGGGGTGGAAGAAATAGACAGGAAAAAGAAAGCGATGGGGCGAAAGGATCTTGCAACGAAGCGTTTTCCCGCAAGTTTGCGTGGAAACAAATTCCTCCAGGGACTTGAATGCTCTCTTTCATTTAGGGGGGTTAAGGTAAGGGGAGGGGGGTGAAACCTACGAAGGGGAAAAAAGGGAGCGATGCGGGAGGACTGGATGAGTGGGATATCGAAAAGGAAAAAAAGGAAAGGTTTTCAAAGAAGACATCCGCCCGAGGAAGAAGATAGAAAAGGAAAATTATTTCTGAAGGAGAAAGAAACAAGCAATTGAGGCTGACGGGCCGAGGGCGCATGGCTGAGAAAGAACAGAATTTAACGCACAGATAGACCAGATCTGGAAAGAAAGCTGGGAAAGACTCGAAGAGAGGGAGATGCCAGTTTAAAAATCTCAGTAGGGACCAAAATTTATTTTTCCACAGATATTTAAAAAGAAAAAGGGGGGACGGGGTGACGCGAAAAAAAAGCAGGAACCAGAGAACACCTAAGGGAGGAGTCGGAAGAGAGTTTAAACAGCCAAAACTGAGCTTAACTATTGAGGACTGCAAAGGAAGGGGGAAAGAGGTGTAAGGAAGGAGACGTGAAAACACACCAACTCGAAACTTCTCAACGTAAGCCGTCTTTTGTGGAGAAGAGAGATCCTAAGGATACAGGGGAGTCTCCGGGTCATGCTAAGCTTCGCTAGGGTAAGAGAGGAGAGGGGGGGTTTAGACAATGGAATTCAGAAATGATAGGGGGAAGGGGGTCAGAAAACTCAAAAACAGCATCTCGAATCAGAACTTAAAGCTCGGATATTAAAAAATCCACTGTAAGGGATGGAGGAGGAAGAGGGTATCTTCCATCCTTTGTCATAGGTCTTGAAGAAAGGAGGGGAAATGCGACGAGAGATCTATGAGGGGTCAAATCGAGTATCAAGAATCAGAGGATATCTCTCAAAAATAAAACGTATCAAGTGAGGGAAAAGCTGGGTGTACGGTCGTATTTGGACGATCAGAGGTTGGGGAAAAGGAAAAGGGGGGGAAATAATGTAAGCAGGACAGGAGAGCATGAGAACCAGTGCTCCCGTTTCGAAGAGAGGACTTTAGAAAGGCTCAGAGAGGCATTTTTAGAGTGAACCCTTGGAAAAAAGAAAAGGCTCAGGAGAAGAGGACGGAGAATAAAAACGCGGAATAAGGAGAGGAGAGGTGGGGGGATAGATGGCCGGGTCCAACAGGGAACAAAAAAGGGGAAAAAGAAAAGAAACGATGGGAAGGAAACACATAATTTGGGAATGGTCATCAAAAAAGAAAAAACTAAACAAATTGAGGGAGGTGAATATTCGCGAGAAAACACCGGGGGGGGAGCAAAAAAGGCGACCAAAAATAAATGCAGGGGGGACGGCGAAAAACGCTTCCGTGCGCAGAAGCTTTGTTAGCAGCTATTTTTCAATTCAAAAGGGTCTGATCGAAAAAGGGAATGGAGAGTATACTAACAATAGAGACTTTAATAGGGAAAAAAAGGAGTGGGGGACGAAGGGGGAAGGAAAAAGAGGAAGGGGGTGTAGAGTTTCGAGAGGGAAAAGGAAGCGGGAAATTGATCAGTTGGGACTATCAATAAAGGGGGGGGTAAGTTTTTTCAATTCACCAACGTCCTGAAAGTGGGGGCAAAACAGGGGGGAAAGGAGAAGACACTGGAGTTAGATCCGGATAAGACAAAAAAAAAAAAAAAAGGTCTACTGAATTCGTAATAAACTGACCATTAGAAAGGAGGGGAGGGAACAATGGGGAAAAGTGAATCGGGGAAACAAGAGACACTTGGAAAAAAACCAATAAAGGGGGTTCTATATTCATTAAGAATTTGGGGGTCAGGAGAAGGAGGATTGAAGCTAGAAAAGTGGGACCCCGTGCGCAAGGTTGGGTGCGAAAAAACTGGATAGCAAGAAAGATGGTAAAGAAAAAAATGCGGAAGAGGCGTGACCAGGCGAGCAGCTCACAGTGCGATATGTGACACTCTTCGGCGGATCGAAGGAGAAAGAAAGGAGAAAAGAAAACCCAAGATTCAAGGATGGACGAATACGCAATCACGCCACAAGGTTTAGGGGGGGGCAAGAAAGAAGGGGAGGCAGATTCTAAAATTGTATGAAAGGTTCGGGGCCCAAAAATGGAGAAAGAAGGTCCGATTCAGCACTCAAAATCATCCTGTCATCACAAATCGGGGAAAAAAACGCCTAACCTAAAAAATACTAAAGTCCTTTCATTCGGCTCGGGAAAAAAAGAACGTGGGGCAGGGTGGGGGAAGCGGGGGGGAGGGAACTAACCATACGGGCACATGGAAGAGGACCTCGTACCATTCAGGGGGGGAAATCAAATGCGGGGGAAAAGCTTTTGACGAGGCAGGAAATCTTAAAAAGCCACGAAATACAAGGGGCGGGGGAGGAAGGTTTTTTGGGATGAAGGTCGAAGCGCTGGGGGCACTCCCTACCCGTAAAAAAAACCGAATAATGAAGCAGGGTAAACTCAAAAACACAAGAAAGGTTTCCCTCCTTGTTCTTTCAGGGAAGAAGGAACCACAAGTGGAAAAAAGAAGAAGAATGGGGGAACAATCAGGGGGGGAAGGGGCCTTTGAGGTGGAAAGTTAAAAAACGGGAAAAGAAGACTGGAGCAAGGTTGAGTTCCGACATTAACGTGTCGAGAAGAGAAAGGGAGAATGGGGAGGGGGCTGCTAAGTGGGGGAAGAGGGCGAGCGCGAAGTCAACATCAAAGCATAAAACCTCTCATCGGAATCATAAAGGGACTCAGAGGAGGGGGAATAGAAACTATGTGGAATAAGAAAGGTCGCTCCAAACGACAGGGTAAAAGAGAGTTCATTAAAAAAAAAAAAAAAAAAAAAAAAAAAAAAAGGGAGCACGCGAAGGGGACGCATAAACGATTGGAAAAACCCGCGTGTATAATTCAAGAGTATCTCTCTCCAAAAAAAACCTGCGAGAACATCGCAACTAGAATTGTTGTATTGAAGAATAGGGAGATGGAGGAGGAGAAAAGGGGAAAAGAAAGAAGTACTTACAAAAAGAGAGAAAAACAAAACAACGGAGGAGGGGCCCTTGGCCCCAGGAGAAGCCCTCCACTCTTCAGCGCCTGGAGACCACTCTATAAAGGTGCAGAATCTATTAGCTCTCTATAAGGAAAAAGGGGGCTAACTGCAAGGAAGAAGTAGTGCAGAATGGAAAAAAGGGGACCTAAGGACTGTGTGAATCAATTGACGCGTCGATCTTGTAAAAGTGTGGTTAAGGAGGAAATTTAAGGTAGTGCACTTAAAGCCAAGTTCAGAGTCCTTCGCGGGGGGTTGATGGGAGGGAAAAAAGGAGAGTCGAGAATCAGAAAGGGGCGGGGAAAAGGAAAGAAGAAAAATCCATGAGCGAACGGATTGGGTTCTCAGGGGAATAGGTCATCGAGCTTAAGTTTCCGGGGAACGTGGAAGTTTGAGGAAAAGAAGAGCCATCAGGGGGGAAAAGGAAAGAGAAACAACCGTTCCAGGCGCAGACTACCTGCTCGAAGGTCCCGGAGCAGTTCTTAGGGGGGGGAGAAGAAACAAAACAAGAAAGGGGGGGATAAAAAAAGCTTAGTAGGGGGGAGGACCCAGAAGCGTCCAAATAACATAAAGGCGTGTTTTCAGCGGGGGCGAAAAAAAACCCAAGTAGAAGGGAGCTCAACAAGAAAAACTTCAGAAAGAGGGGGAAAGGAAACACCAAACAAAGGGGAATTCAAAAACGAAACAACGGGGACCGAGGAGGCGCGGAGTCAGTATGCAAAAAAAAAAACTTAAAGGAACCATTCCAGGAAAAAGAAAAACGTGAGAATACTATCAGGTGGACAGAAATGTATAGGGAAGGTGGGGGGCTGGGGCCAGGGGGAAGGAAAAGGAAAAAATTGAGGGGTCGGGGAACCTGGCGAGGGAAGACCCACCGTTAGCAAAAAGGACAACACTCAATTATTAAAATCGGCGAGTTGTTAGTGGAGGGAGGGAAAATCAGGGGAAGGAAAGGGGAGGGGCGCTCTGGGGAGGGTGAGGGCGCAACTAAGAGAGGAGGGATACCGGAATCAAAAAGTTTTGGTCAAAAAGGTCTTCAGATAGATTTCGGACATGCGGGGGGAAAAACAGGGGGAGACAGGTCGCGAGTAGAAAGGGAGATACACTGTCCATCAAGTGAGCCGAGGCTCGATGAATCACACCCGCTCAAGTCAAGGGAACAAATGAATCGGGGGACAATAATTGGGAGAAGGAACTTTATGAGGGTGAACAATAGGGGAAAGGGAGTGCAGGAGATCGGAAAGAACGTAACACCTTTTGAAGTAGGAGGAATAAGGTTGACCGTTATCTCTAAGCACAACAGAAGGGGGTCACAGAGAAAGGAAGGAAAAGGGGGGTAAAGGACAGAACGCGGTCATACAACCGTTCAAATAGGGAAAGGTCCACAGAAATGGACCATACAATAATGTGAACTAGAGAAGGAAAGAAAGGAAGAAAATTCTTGTGGGGAGAAAAGGAAAAACTGAAAAAACTAGGGACGCCAGCCGTTTTGGAAACTGCCAATCAGGTTTGAACAAACATCTGGGACGTCCAACTATCATCTCACAAGAAAATAGAAAGGAAGGGTTCAAAAATTAGAAAAGAAAAGAGAAAAAAGCTGGAGGAAAAAGAATGTTGGGGGTAGCCACGGAGCCACGAGGGCTACAGGAACTGAAAAGGGGGTCGGATAAAAAAAAAATAAGGATGCTAAGGGAGGAAAGAGATAAGACAGGGGAAAAAAGGGGGGGAATGCAAAAAGGCGTGGAGAAGGGAAAAAAAGGTGGTCAATGAGGTATCCGGATGAGTGAACGCTGGTAAACTCGGGAAATAGCTTACAAGGGGAAGGAAAGGAAAAACGGACCGAAAGAAGAAGAGATGGGCAAAACGATTGTTACAAGAGGGAACATACTGCAAGGTCCGCAGAGAAGAAAAAAGGGAAGAGAGCTAGCAACTTAACCGATCGGGGAGACTGCAAAAGAAGGAAGGTGGAAAAAACGTTTCAGGGGTGAGAATGGGGAGCGCGGATAAAGATCCACAGGGCCCCTGTCGGAAAAAGGGTAAAAAAACTGGACGAAAAAAAAATCTGAACTAGAGGACTATTGCCGATAGCGGGGCTGCGAAAAGAGGGGGGTGGAGAAGATAAAAGAACGAGGCAGAAAAGGGGGGGAAAGAAACAAGAATCTCCGCCCCAGGGGTTAAACTACGAAGGATACAGCTCAAAGAATGGGAAAATTAGGCTTTGACTGGGGAGGTATCATTGAGTGGAGAAAAGAATAGACAATAACGGGAAAAAGGGAAAAAATCAACTAGAAGGAAGGGAAGAAAAAAGGAAGAGATCTTAACTCGGCAGCCCGAAGGCAAGAGAAATCGAAAATGTCCGGGCGAAATGAAGGGGAGGAGAAAAAAAGAAAAACTATCATCAAAAAAGAGACCGAGTTGGTATCCCTTTTTCGTTGGGGGTGTAGAGGAAGAAACGACTTGAAGAAAGGGGGAAAAGCAAGGAGTTGAAGGGGGGGGAAAAGGGGTTAGAGTCCATTCAAGAGGGAGGGGGATCAGGAAGCGGCCAAAACTTGAAATTGGGGAATGAATAATAGAAAAAAAACACTCTAGTGGGGGGAACGCTTATCTGGTATCCACAAAAAGAAGTGGCAGGGAAGAGAGGGGGGGGGGACCCAGTCCAACGATCCCGCGCGCCGCGACAGGGCTGCTGGATGGGAAACACATCTGGTGTTAACAGGTTTCCGGAAAGTTAGACTATGTTGGAGGAGTAACCTCGTTAAACGACTAGGAGAAGAAAGAAAAAAAAAGGCCGGGTGTAAAAGGAAGGGGGGAGACGCGGAATGTCGGGAATACGCCCGGAGGCTCCGGCGAGAACCCTCAACCGAAAAAAAAAGTCTCCTCTCAAAAATCCCCTAACTTGTTTCAGACCAATAAATTGAAAAGATCGAGGAGGGGAGAAAAAGAATAAAAGATCGGGAGAGAAAAGTATGCAAGAGCGGGAAAATTCAGGCTAATCGCCCCAAGGGGAATCGTAACAAAGAAAAAAAACAAAATTGGTGGATAGGAGGATAGCGCTTCAAGGGGTCAGCTCAGGACTAGAAAAGAAGAAGGGG
>Ga0179593_1416289_pt1 | contig 26261 bp, 36 predicted proteins | sample CZODoug2_1_08_16_FD_185931 | JGI IMG/M metagenome (GOLD analysis project Ga0179593, IMG submission 185931) | Vadose zone soil fungal communities from Angelo Coast Range Reserve, California, USA - CZODoug2_1_08_16fungal (PacBio error correction) | ecosystem: Environmental > Terrestrial > Soil >...
TCGTGGAGGGGGTTATCTGGGCTGAAAATTTCAAGCCCACGCAAAAAGGAGAAGTGGGGGGGTTCTTTAAAAAGGAACATATGACTCAAACTCCCAAGGACTGTATATGGCCATACCATCTGGGATACTTTCACTGAAAACCTTTAAAAAGGTCTGTCCATCGTCCGAAAGAGTCACAAGAGAGTCTGAAAGAGGGGAGAAAGGAAAAAAACTTTGTCATCTTCACTTAGCTGATACGAGACTTACCGATCTCAACTGCAAGGATCCCGTAACAAAAGGAAGAAGAACAAAGGGGTCACACCCGCAAGTAGAAGAAAAACGGGACAACTCCCACCTGCCAAACGACCGTTCTAATGATCGTCAGCGCGCTTGTCGTCGAAAAAGTTCAGGTCCGGGAACCACGTTGGGAAAAATCGGACCAAATAACGCGATGGAGCTTTGTCATTCCTTGGCAAAACTTAAAGGCGCCTTCTTCGTCACTTGCCGAATGAAACGGCGACTTGAAAAAGGGGGGGGCCAAAACGGAAATTGGGACCCAGACGCGAAGCCAATTGAAGAAGCGTGCGCGGGGTCAAAAAACCGCGGCCCGGAAACACCGGTCTTCCCGGTTAAGAAAGTTTCAGACTACAAATGAGCCCTCAGCGTCACGGCCTTTCATTGCGAAGGAAAAAAAAAGACGGAGAAATCCCTGTCGCGGCAGCGCTCCCAAGACCAAGAGGAAACCCCTCCTGCGGGTCAGACTTTTGCTCACCCAGAAAAGGGGGGACGAAAGGTCAGTCTAACCAGGCCGCCCGGAGCCGAATAATATAAAATGGGAAGACAACGGACAGTCCGGGGGCGGAAGCCCGGCGACAAGAAAGATCTCCCTGAGAATGTCACAATCTGGGCCGGATTAGTTTTGTTCCTGTCAAGGTGAGGTCTTCTCCGGTGCAAGAGAAAGAAAAAAATAATGAGAAGAGAAGGGAAATAACAGGGCCTCTTCGGAATCGGTCAAAAAGGAACGCAGGCGGGGGATTTCCGCAGAAGTTGAAAAGAAAGGGTGGGGCGAAGCTTGTGAAGGGAAAAGGGACGAAATGTGAAAAATAGTAAAAGAAGTTCTGGGGTGAGGGGCGCAGGGGCACTCCAGAAATCTCCTAGGAGGTCTCCTTGGTTACGATCTGGTGTGATTCTCTCAAGCCAGAAAGCTTCCACGCATGGGAGTTTTCACGGAGGGGGACGTGGGGGGACCGCAAGGAATCCGATACGCAAAAACGGGGCCTCTCACCAACTAGGAACTCAAAACATACTCGGTTAAGAATTGGGCCCTTCCGCATCTTGGAACGCGCCGCTGATAGCAGGAAAGAAAACAGCGCAAAAAAAAAAGAGAGCTGTCCAGGAGAAGCACCCTTTGAAACGCCAGCAAAAGGGGGAAATTTCATTTCTTTTGAAACCCAAGAATCCAGAGAGAACTATTCACTCCAAGTTGCCGGAAAACAGGGAAGCATAGGACGTTGGAACCGGGGAACAAAGGAACGGAATCTGAAAAAGGAAAACCTTTGTACCTCGGTCTTACTTTGAAGCAGACCGCTTCTACGAAGGTGAGAAAGAAATCCTACGCGGAGCCGCTTGCTAAAAACGTCGAGAACGGGGGGTCACCTAGGCCCATCACCGGCGAAATGCAAACAGTTTATCGGTCATAAAAAAACACGTTAAAAGCAAAACCCATCACGAAACCAAAGTGATTAGGAAAGTGGAGCCAGAGAATAAGATCCACCTAAGGTGTGTTTGGAACAACAGAGACCAAAAGAGAAAATGGGAACTTGAATCAAAAAAGTCGCAGGTGTTTCAGCGCGGGGGTTACGGGAGGGATGGACTCGGGGGGAAGGGGCATACATTCCTCCCATAAAACGGGATAAATTGGACCTTCTCAATTCAAGTCACAGGGGGAATAAGGGAAAATTGTTATAAAAGGGAAGCGAGGGACGACAAAGAGAGCAAGGTGTTGGCGCGAGGGGATCTCCATCTCCTAAACGCGAACCTTAGTCTTCCCTACCAGCGAAGCGCCATCTCTCGTTCTGAAGCAAGAAGGCGAAAACGGGGGGCTTTTCGATGGTGAGACAGAAATGGAAGGAACAAGAAATTCGGGGAAGTTAGAAGGGTTTGGGAAGGGAGCGAGATAAAAGCAGAAAGAAGGAGGCATCTAGAGAAAACACCACTTATTATAGAATATCTAGATTTTCGGGGGGGGGAGTCAGGAAAAGGAACCGGGTAAGAGAAACAAAAGAGCCATTTACTCCATGGGCGGAGACAATAGCCCCGCAAACTAGGTCGAATGCCTTGGAGGGCCGCATTGGTGCGAGAAAAGTATGCAAGGGTACGGGACTGGAACCGCAGTCGTTAGGGACCGGATAGGCGAGCAGGAGGGCCAAGGCTCCACTAGGATGAGGGGGGGGAGGGGGGCTATCGACTGTTTACACCATTACGCTCATTCTCTGTCGAAGGGGGGAGAATACAGGTCTTGAAGGTGAGGAAGTCTGTTTGCGCGAGGAAGCAGGAAGGGGGGGGGGAATAAAGCTTGGAAGCTCTTTTGATTGGACTCTTGGCCTTTTGAGAGGGGGTTAAGTGGGGGGCTTTTATTCGGTGAAAAAAAAGGCAGAACCCTTTCCAAGATTGAGGTTCCGTGCTGGGGTCTGTTTTTCAGGGGGCGTGGGGAGGAAGGGGAATCACTAGTCTAGTATTTAGAGGATAAAAGAACGTTTTGAATAAAAACGCCAAGAGAATTGCTCTCCTTCGGAAACGAGAGGATCAAAGGGAGAAAGGAACGAGAGCAACGTTGAGGAAAGGAACTTCATTTTGTCGGATAACCTTTTTTCCCTTCAACTTTGTGTGAGAGGGAGAGAGGGATTTCATTGGCACAGAACTTGAACGAAAAAATGGCGGTTACAGAAGGGATGGGGCGGGCAGGGGGGAGTCCTGGAAATCGCGTCATTGGCGAAGGAGTAAATGGAAGTCAGGCGCTGCGGAGACCATTTGACTTAAAAAGAGGTGGGGACGCGCGCCCTCTGGGGGCGTGAGCTTTTGCGTCATCTGGTGGGACTTGGCTGTTCCAACGCAAAACTCCGTGACTTGCCGGGTATTGTAATTTCCAAGGACTAAACTAAAATATGAAAAACTCTCTTCAAAGAGGAATGCGTTAAACAAAGGCGAAAAAAAAGGGCGATGGGCCAAAGTAGTGTCTGTCCCGGGACAGGGACGCAATGGCATGTGGGCTTGCTGTAAAAAAATGAAAACGAGTCCGTTTTTAATGGCCTGGGGGGGGGGGGGGGACCGGCCTTGTGGGTGGATAAAAAAGAGGTCTTGTCTAAGGCACCAGTAAGAAAAAAGAGAAAGACTCAGCAACTGAAAGATTGTACAGTGCTTGAAATCTCGTTCTGGAGGAGATGTCGAGGGGGGAAATATGCTAGGGGGAAGGATGACAGGGGAGGAGGGGCGTGTTAAAAAAAAAACCTTGTTTTAAGTGGGTTCCCGGGGCCGTGCGGCTGTGAGCGACATGGAACTGGGAAGATTCGGTGGGAGCGAGGGGCCATCATGTTATTGCAGCCAGGCGGTGTGTCGGGCTGCAAAACAACGGAGAAAATTTGCTCGGCAAGAAACTGGACCAGCAGAAATCTCAAGCCTGCGCAATTTCTTTTATTGGTGTGGCAGTCTTGAAAAGGCAGGAGAAGGGATCTGTCCGTAAAAGTTCAATTCGGAATTGATGCGCAGGGCCAAGCATAAAATTTTTAAAAAAAGGTGGGAAATGGGAAAATGCGCTTGGGGAAGATGTTGGAAAAAAAGGGAAAGAGGACAAATATTAACATGGTAATCGAAGCAAGGATATCATCCAGTCAAGGGCTTTTTAAGGGGACACCGATGCTTCTCAGGCCTATTATGGTGGAAAAAAGTTGGGCGTGCGACTTTCTTACTTAAGGGTTGGAGACAAGTCGAAAAAAACTCTGTGAAACTGCAAGGAAAGGGGAAGATGAGATTTGTACATGTAAAAAGATCTCTGGTGCGCCGGGGAGAGGGGTTGCAGTTGAGTTACGGAAAAGCAGCCAAGGTGATGGCGAGAGAACTACACGCCATAGGGCGAGCTAAATAATTGAAAAGGAGTGTTGGTTACGGGGCGTCGAATGGGAGGAGAACCGGGGATGCATGGGGAGAGGCAAAAGGTTTTCCTTTGCGCACGGAGTGGCAATCTGCGGGTGGGGGAGATATCTTCGCGCGTTTCGGCGTACGCAAAAATTGCAGATGGAAAGGCTGGAAGGAAGTAAAGGTAAAAAAAATCTAGGGTGTCTTCTGTATCGTGGGTGAACACGCGGCCCATAACGAAACCGTCTGCGATCTCTAACAAAAAAGAGAATATCTAGATCTCACGGAACAATAAGTCGGCGTGGGGGGGGGAGTCGTGACCCAAAGAAAAGACGCCAAAAATAGATCGAGGAAGGATTGAATCTGCTTTCGCACCGCTTCAACACTATTTTACGGGGAGAAAGGAAATGCGTCTCGAGGATCGAACAGGGGAAGAACATCTGGGGGGATCACTCTTGTCACAAAGGCAAAACTTAGAGGCCGACCTCCGACTGGGGGATCGGGAGGGTAAATCTCGGGGAACAAGACGACGCACGGGAAACTAATGGGAGGGCAAAGAAAAAGCTTCTCCCGAGGCCCCTCTTCTTTTAGTGGGATCGGAGAACAGCCACTCGTATGTAGATAAATGGAAAACTCATTCTGACTCTTCCACCAACCCGAGAGCTTCTCCTACTTACGACAACCTGGGGAAAGCATCTTCACACGGTCAGGAAACGGCGGAGCAGGGTCGTCCCATCCGTCAAAGGACCGGGCCGGAAGCCAACGGGTCACTCCCGGAATCGATGAGCACTCTCCCAGCACAAGTCGCCGGGACCTGTGTAGGAAAGGCAAGTTAGGAACGGTCAAATAGGGGGCCAATCCACGTGAACCAGAGCCAAGCGCAGGCGGGGCTATCTGCTTCAAGCTGGGGGCCTTAAAGAGGGCCGATGAAACGGGGAGAACGGAAAACGGAGGGGAGGGCTTTGCCCCCTCCTGACCAATTCCACCGAGTTAAAAGGACGAATCACCGTCTATCCACGTGTGGAGTCTACCCCGGGAAGAGCTCAAATCTCACGATTGGACGGTCACCGCACAAACCGGGCCAGGAAATCCCATGAGAGAGGAAGCGCTACCACAGGGAACAAATAATTGAGGGTTGTCCGAGGGCTCACAAAAGAAGAAATTCGCGAACAACCGCCAAGAGCCGTAATACGAAGAAAAACTTGTGGACAGCCACTAATCCTTGAGGTCAGGCCCTTCTCCGCCAGACAACTAAAAAGGGTCACAATCAGAAGGCGTATTTTTTTGAAGGTCAGACCTTGCAAGGCTAAAAGATTCTGAGGTAGACACAGGAAGATAGGCAGGGAAAAAAAAGCACGAGGAAGCTGTGTTTTGGCAGACCAGATCTTGACAACCACTTTGAGCTTTTCCGGGACTAATTCTCGGGGGGGCCGCCAGGAAGGGGGAGGGGGGAGCCGTCACGCCAGCCGGCGACGAGAAGAGAATGTTCGATCTTGAAGGGCATGCCACCGGGCACTTTCAAGCAAACTCTATTATTGGGTTCACTTGCGGGGGGGAAACCCCTGGGGAACAATATGAATCAAACTGAATCGAAAAAGAGCCAGCGACGGCCATACTCGTTTTAATACAAGCTTCCGGAATCGGATTGAAAACGGAATTGTGGCATCCCCAAATAGCTGTAAAAGGCTACCGAATCTGCGCAAAGGAAGAGGAATGGAGTGCTATGGAGACCAGAATAGAGAACGATAACATCCCGTTGAAGAAAACGGTCCTACCTTCAAATCGACACTTTCTTCAGGGTAACTCGCGGGCAGGGGGGGGGGAACTATAGCCTGATTAGACGGGAGATCAATCAAAGAGGAAGGGAGGGGGGGGCTGACAAAAAAGTCGCGCGGTAAGTAGACAAGACTCAAAGAGACTCATTGCAAAATTCTCGGTTCTAAATAACGGGGAGAACCTTCCATAAAGAACTTTGACAGGGGAGGAAAGAGCAAACGCTATACCACAGTTACACGGAAAAAAAGCAGAAAAAATTGGGCCACTTTCATAAAAATAGATCCGGTGGGTCAAAAAAGTCTAAGGCTAACGAAAAGCCTCGCGCACCAGACGAAGAAAAAAAGGAAAAGACTGGTCTTTTCTCGGCGAAAGGGGGGGGGGGGGGGGGGGGGGGGGTAATGAGAAGGGGGTTAGAGGAATGTATCAACTTCGCCAAAAGAAACTCTCATGGGGGTGCCGGGTTGGCGCCGATGTGAGGGAAGAGAAGGCTAGTGGAAAAACCGCCTTCGTCTGCCCAGAAAGCAAGACGAGAAAAAAACCAGCTCCCTGCGCCAAAAACCTTCCGCAGCGAAGCGAGGTCCACACGTCAACTTCGATGGGTATCAGGGGGGGGAAAGGGGGGGCACGCGTTCGAAGAGAGAGGAAAAAACTAAAGAGGAAATATCAGAAAAAACAAAACTGTAGAGGGAAGGAAAGGAGAGAATTTAATGGCTGAGAGGAAATCATATCTCCTCGTGACAAAAAGGACAAATTATCACCATCTCCGTTTCCAAGGGGGAGGTAGTCAAACTAGACCCAACAACGAAGGGGGAGGAAGGAAAGGGGGTTAGGGAACTCACGGTATCTTTTCTACGAGTTGGTCATTTTCACGAACCGGGGGGGATAACTGTTTCGAGTAGTAGCTTGATCATTCTGTCTCAAACAAGGAAAAAGAAAAATAGGTGCTTCGAGCGGGATCAAATGCAAGGAATAAAAAAGCTAAAGAATGTCGCGGGAAGTAAGAAATACATGTCTTGTGTCTGGGGCTATTTTTAGGCGAGCCCAGGAAAGTGCAGGAAATAAAACAGTATTCTGGGGAAAAGGGTGGAAAATTTTTGCTGGACGACATGGGAATCAGGGGTCGCGGGGGGGAGTAGGAAAATTGACCTACTTCAAGGGAAAGGGACTTGCGGAGAGGAAGGTCTGAGGGGGAAAAAAGAGGCACCTGGGTTCAGTCGCTGAAAAGAGTTCAATACCGGGCGCAACTGGGAGCTTCGCGGGGGTCCCTAAAATTCAGTTGAGAAAGGGAAAGAAATCCAAAAGGCAACGAACTGAAAAAAAATTGGGGGGGCCAGGGGGAGTTTTACACCCGGTTGAATAAGAAAGTAAAGGGTTCATTTTTGAGACTGGGGTCTGAGGACCTGGGGGGTTTCCGGGTGGGAAAAAAAAAGGGGAGTTGAGCGTTAGCGATGGAGGCGGGGAAACAGAGAAAGGAAGATTTGCTAAAAGGCCTGTCTGGGAAGAGGGTAGGGTTGGTAAATTATGGAACAGGAAAAATATGACTTTTGCGCGGGGGGAGGGGAAAGGAGAAATGGAACCAGGGCGCGTTCAGGGACTGAGGAAAGAAAAAGTGAGGACAACTGTATTGGAGGGGCTCTACCTCTAGGGGGGGGAATGAGGCTGAGGTTGAGACAAGCCCGGGAAAAAAAAAAACAAAAAAAAAAAAGGAGATGTTCAGCTGTACCAAGGGAGGAAATAAACGAAAAGATCCGAACATTAATCGAGCTTGCCTCCGAGGTCCTTGAGGGGACTCTAAAAGAAACAATGTGGTACATGGTTCAAATTGGAGGGCTTTTTGAAAGAAAGCTTCGCAATACCCGTGATGGGACAGGAGATGAGGAAAAATATCCATCGGGGCTTGCCTGTTTTTTGGGAAGAGCAAAGAGTCCAGGCTTGTAGGGAATCTAATATACTTCGTAAGACGTGAGGAAGAAAAGAAAATAAAGGAACTGGTCCAACCGAAGGAGGGGAAGGGGGGGGGGGACCGGCTCAGTTTGCCTGTCTAGAGGAGTTCGGAAGGAATTCAAAATACGGTTCGTCACACAGCGGGGGTAGAGTAAGAGAGGATCAGTGGGCGGCGGGTCGCTGGTGAGAGTGGGATGCGTTGGAGCTTTGGAAACTGGATACGGATGCTTCAGGGGAGGGAAGTGGAAGTGGAATGGTGCTCTAAAGGGGAATTGTGCTCCGGATTGTGGGCGGTGATGAAAGCGGAACGAGGAGGAGAATTGTGGAATCGGCGCGAACCTTAGTAACACCTATAAGAAGGGGGTGGAAAATGGAAAAGCACTCCTCTTGGGAAAGCTCGCGGTTGATGGACTTCGCGGGGTCAAGCCTGGAGGAAGGGCCGGTTGCCAAAAAAAGGTACCATTGGAAAAAGGAAAAAGATAGGAGACGGCGCAGACGGGGGGGTAAAAATTGAAAGGACTGGAAAGTCCTATCATTTTAAAAAAAGAACGCGTGAACTGAAGGTAAAACAAAAAGAGGAAAAAAAAGTGGCCAACCCCAAGACCGCAAGAGGAAGAAGGCCGGACATGGTTAACTTCGAACAAAAGGGTTAGGTGGTAAGGACTCGGAATAAAAGACATCGGGGAAGAAAATGGAGGGAAAACAAGGTTGGTGGGCAGGCCCGGGGCGCGTGCGGGCGGGATTGCGGAGTGAAGATCTGAATGGGAGGGGCCATCCGGACAGGGGATTGGGCATGCTACGGTTTATAGGGGAGCGTACGGAGCGGCTTAAGACAAGGTTTCAGTTATCTTTTTGAACAGGAGAAAAAAGAAGAGCAACGATTGGCTTTGGGGCCTGAAAAAAGAACTACCACAAAGAAGGGGCGCCAGGATCCTGAAGGGGTTCCGATGGTTGGTGACGGAAAGAAAAAAAAGGATGAGCTGATACCGCTCTGCGCTGGCGGAGGGGCGGGAAGAAAAGACGGTTGCCGTTTCGTAAATCGTTCAACAGAGCCGTTCCACTTTTCGAGGGAGACCGAACTGGGCGAGGCGACGCAGTAAAATGGACTGGGCTTACGAAGGGTGACAGGGTGAAAGCAGGGAGTCAAGGTTCTCTCTATATTTTTTGGAAGCGAGGGTTGGTGACAAAGCGGCACAAATGAAACTAGGAGGCGCTTGGCCAGTGCGATCAGCTACCAAACACATCTTCGGGAATAACTAACTGGGCAAAAAACTGTAGGGACTCTTGGGGGAACTCTTTGTTCAACAAATGCCAAAACAAAAAAAAAAACCTCTGCGAGGGACCTGATTTACGAAGGGAGGGACAACTGTCACCGACGGGAAACAAGTCCCTTTTGTCATACAGAACCCGGCGAAGACCGATCTCGCCAAAGCGTACCCGGCCGCTTGTCTTCACTACGTTAAAAAAGAAAGTGAGGCTCAACGCCTCCGACATAGGACAAGCTCTTGAATCTCTCAACATCCCGGGGGGGGAACCCAGTCACAACCGGAAGAACATGGTCTTGAAAACTGGAACATCTTCTCCCGGCGCCTCTGCGGAGGTCTGAGAAAAAAAGGGTGTCTATGCTGGTCTCCGAAAAAAAATGATACGGAAAACTCAGGTTACTCCTAGTGAATAAAAAAGAGAAAAAAAAACGATCTTCGCAAACAAAATTATCAACGGAAGGTCCTGAAGAGAACAGCGTTTTGTTTTCGACTGCGCAGCAAATCCAGTCAAAAGCGCCCCGGGCCTGCCTCCCAAGTTGTTCAAAAAACGAGAATCCTGTAACTGGACCAAAGTCCAAAAAAGACGCAGGGAAAAGGCCAGTAATGGAGAGAAGTAGCGAGATTAGGGGGGAGGGCAGGGGGAAGTGTCCGAGTCCCAACGTTGGTCAAAATCTCACTCTACATGTTTAAGTCTGCATTCTCCAGCCTGTCAAGGCTAAGGCGCGAAATTCAAGGCTGAATAACGGCCATATCAGAGGCGCGGCTTGCAAACCGGAAGGAGGGGGAGACAAGTCCACCGCGCCTCTTCAACCGCGCCCTGGGGGGGAGGGTCCCAAATCCCGGGTCTTAAAAAGGAATTTTCGCTGAATTCGCCCGAAAGAAAGCTTGCAGGAACGCCACCACAGACGGAAATCACCATGAGCAAGCGCCAGCGAGAACAAAAAAAAGCGGAAAGATACACTGCATGTAGGTGACAAGGAGGCTTTGAGGCAAGAAATTCAGATCATAACTCTGAAAACCATCCGCCAATCGGCCAAGAAATAAAGATGGGGGCCAGCCCTAAATCCCGGCTTCAGGAACCTTCTCAAGAGAAGCTCTAGACGGCCACTAGCATTGAAAAGGGAGGGCTTCTGGAGTGGGGTTTCAACTTTTGCGGAAGATGGGGGGGTCCTTCGAAGCCAATCTCGGAAAGAGAGGGGAAGGCCCCAGTCCTCGTCGGCCTCTTCCAAAACGTAAAGGTCCGGACTTTAGGGGGGTGCCAAAAGAACATCTTGCCATACAAGGGGGTCGAAGAGGTCCACCGGAAACACGAATGGCGACTTTGACCTCGCTACTTTTGACTTGGTTTCTTGCGCCGTAACTCAAAGGAAAGCTGCACTATGTCCGTTCTATCTTTCTCAAGAGAGAACAGGGCCATCAAAGAGGGACCACGTGGGGTGGTGTTGGGGGGGGGTGTGGGGGGGTGGGGTGGGGGGGGGGTTGGGAGGGGGGGGGGGGGTGGGGAAAAAAAAAAAGAAAAAATGGCGTTTTTCACTGAAGTTGCTGTGGGGGGTGACAAATAAAGGGGGACCGAATACGCAAACAAGAACTCGTCACAAACCAGGATGAGGAGAGAAAAATAACCTCGGTGGAGAATGGGGGGAGGGGAAGCAAGAGGCCCTTGAACGCAAACCTGGAGATCAATCCAAAGAACATTCGAAAAGAGAAATCCAGGGGGAAGCAGCAAACAGAAAAGAGGAGACAAAAAAGGAGTCCAGAAGTCCGTGCGAGGTTGCACCCCCTCCTCTGAGCTCAAAGATAAAGGTAAAAATGGCAAGGAAAAACAGGAATTCAAGGGTTTGCAGAAAATGAAGGTGAAAATCCTGCTTAAAAATGGTTTACTCGGGAGTGGTCAGGGACGTTGCCCTGGATCTAATCGTCACGCCGACGAGATCAAATACGAACAACCGAGGCGCTTGGAGAAAAGGCGAGCGTAGTAGCTATCCGCGAAAAAAGGAAACGGTCACAATGGGGATCGGGTTGGGGGAAAATCACACTTCGCGCCCAAAGTCAAGAAAGGAACGCCAAAAGGGAAAGTTCTTAACTGTGCGGCCATATCAAGCGGGACCACATCAACATAAGGGGAAAAGCAACGGGGGGGAGAACGAAGGGGGTTTAGAATTCTGAGGACATGCCGGGGCGGAATGGGAATCGTAGAAAAAAAAGACAGGGAAAGAAAACTGCAAAGAGTGTGTCGGCTTCTAAAGTTCAGCAGACGGGGGGCAAGAAACATTTGAGACGGGCTCGCCGAAAGGATATGATTGGAATTTTGCGCAGAATGCTTCGCCCATAGCGCTCACACTCCTTCTCTGGACAACGACTCAGCATACAGGAGGACCGGATCCCGTTTACCAGCACACTTGACTCGACACGAGGGGGGATGGAAACGAGTGGAGGGAAAAACTCCCATGGCGTAAAACGCGATGGGTAATCATGGGATTTGGTCATCGGACTGACTCTACTATAAGCGAAAGAAAAAAGTACCAGAGAGCAAACCACCCCACATGAGGAAAAGAAAAAATAGGAGGGGAAGGGAGGGCTCGTTTAGATCGCTGGATCACGTCGACAAATCCCATGAGAAACCATCAAGGCAGGGGGGGGGGAACCATGGTGCTTGAGACCACCAACTCTCAAAAAAAGAAAAAGTTCTAATTCAGTGGTAAACGGGGCCCAGGGAGCTTGGCTACGCGGAAGGAAGGGGGGGAGGGAAGCCGCAGGCGGTGCAGCGCGGGCTGAGAAAGGAATCGTCGCACAACACTGCCCATATAGATCTTGGCCTGGAAATCTCATTTCTCCCCTAAGGAGAAAAAGCGAGGGGAAGGTCTGCCGAACATTTCGGTGCATGTTGCGGAGGTCTTTTGCGCGAGGACATGCCGACAAGCATGGGTCAAGCGCCTGGAACACCGGCGCTGGATTCCTGGTTTTTGCGAGACAGGGGGTACTTGAATGCGCGGTGGCGCATGAGGAAAAGGTCCCAATGCCAAGGGGGGCGTTCCCGTGCTGCTGGACTTGCAGAACAGTGTATTACTAAAACAACGAGCCCTGGTGCAGGTTCAGTTTCCTTTATGAGAGACCGGGAAAATTTGGCACGGCCGCGGGGGCGTAGGAGTGCCTCTACAGGCTTCTAAGAGGAAAGACAAGGGTCAACGAACCTGAAACGCAAAGGTTTGAACAAAATTGTGAGAATCCTAGAAATTCATTGTCGCACGGGTAAGGCTGGGAGAGCCTGGTGTCCGGCAACGTGGATTGATCGGGAACGATGGAGGTGGGGAAACTCCACTGTCAAAGAAGGCGCAGGCCTGGCGTGTCTTCTAGTAGGGGGGGTGGGGGGTGGCCGCATCTCGCGGTTTCCGCAAGGGGGGAGGGGGGAGAGATCCAAGGGCGAGGGAACGGCGCTGCGGAAGTACATTGATGAAAAAACCGAGTAGGGGAGGGCGCACATGAAAAGGGGGGGGGCGGGACGCGGGGCGTTGCGCATCTTTCTACATTCGGTCCCACGCAAAACCGGAACCCGCCGTGGAGCGGGAATGAAAGTGTCTCATCATGACGAAAATCGAACAGGAGCTCTCGCCGCAGCGGTCAACTGCCGTGACGGGAGCAAGACCCCTCCCCGATGTCTCTCGATTAATGAGTTTCAAAGGAACCAGCTTTCGCAGAATCAGGAAAAAAAAAGATGGAGGGGAAAAATGACACGATGGCTGCGTGCAGTTTTTTGAACGAGGACAGACGAAGCCCGGGGCTGGGAATCGAATGGACTTCGAATTCACCGAAGGCACTCAATCTTCCAAACACAACTCACCTTAGAAGGGGAAGATCTTTGCTATAGCGCGTGCTTTCGAGAGGAGGGCCGAGTTAGTGGAGGGAACAACCAGAGTGGGAGAGTATTCGGAGCTCGGGCAGGGGGGGGAAAACTGAAGTTCGAGGGTGCAGTGGCTGGTAAAGCAATCTCTTTCCTACTCATTCTAAAAGTGAACGTCGGGGGAGGGGGAAATTCCTAATGGGAAGGGTCGAAGGAGGGGTGGGGGCGGATGCCTGCAAGCGGTAAGCCGTGCAAGGGCAATTTAAATCGGCAGCCGGAAAACTAATTCCCACCCAGACGGGGATTACGGCACGACAGGGGGTCTCGTGACGAAGTGTCTTGTGCACGGGGACAAGCGATCCGTGATTTGGTGAAGTTTACCGAGAAGTTTTAAAGTACGGAAAGTGGAAAAGCTGAAAATACATTCTTTTGTGAAGCAGTCGGTAGGGTACAGAACGCGTCCGATGGGTAAACAAAGGGGAGAGAGGGAAGATTGTAAAAGGAGACGAAGAGCGCCGAGGGGGTCTCTCATTCGTCAGGTCACAAAAGAAAGCAAGGTTTGGATGGGGTAATGTAAGGGAATGCTGCTCATACTGATGAGGGCGTGAAAAAGTTGGGATTCTCAGTTTCGCTTTCATGATTTTTAGGGAGGCCGGGGGAAAAAGAAAAATCTTTCCTCCTTACGTGGAAGGATAAGTTGGGCGCTCACGAGGGAGAAAAAAAAAGATCGCGGGGGCGCGGTAGGACGAGGGGCGGAAGAAGTGGTCTTTTATCTTGGGAAAAAAATAGACAGATTGGGGGGTTGATACGAATACAAAGAAGAGAGTTCAGCCCGGGAGAAGAGGTTTAGTGTTGGAAAGACCAGGGTCCCGGGGTTACGTTTGCGGAACCAGGGATTGTCCGTAGTATACCGAAGTTGGAGAAGGGGCGAAAAGGGGGAGAGAAAAAAAAGGGAAGTGTGAGGAAACGTAGTGAAGAAAAAGATGGCGACAGAGTTTGTTGGTGTGCGTATCGCCGGTTTTCGGAGTAATCATGAAGAAAATGGGGCGGTTTCTAAGAGGTGTCAGGTGAAAGAAAGGATTCAAGCAGTTACAGAGAGAATAAAGGGGGGTGGAGTATGGATTTTGTGAAAAAGCCATCAAACCGACCAGGCTTTGAAAGTGCTATAGGATCTCCAACAACAACGGGGGGGGAGGAAGGAAAGAGATATAGTAGGTTGGACCTCCTCGCTCTTTAACTTTCATTGGGCAACAAAAGAGGAAGGCAGCCCAAGAAGCCGATGAAGAAGGGAGTCACCTGCACCGAGGAATCAAACTCAAAAGGGTAAAGAGGAAGACCAAACCGGAGGAACGAAATTCTCCAACATACTCAACTGGGTGAGGAAAGACCTGTACGAAACGTAAGAAGACTATACAGCGGACTGGGTCTGTATCGCGCCCAATCCAGTGCAGAAGAAACGTCACCGAAGAGGAAAAGGGTTTCAACGGAGCCTTTATCCCTTCGACCTCTTCTGGTATTTGTAGGGAAAAGGCAAAAGAGGGCAGATGGAAGAAAAAAGGAGAAATGAAAAAAGCTCTTAAAAAAAGCACACGTAAAGGAACGCGAAAGAATCGTAGACAAATATTCCTCAAAACTTTGAGAAGATTAACTGGAAAGGATGAGAAAGTAGCTTTCGATAGGGGGAAGAGATCCCTTCAAACGAGCACCTACTGACCAAGCAAAAAGTTTGCGAATCATGGAAGAAGCCGCAAGACCCTTCAAAAAAAAAGGGGGGAGAAGGAATGCGGGAACTCGCGCAACAAACGGCTAAGGTGGGTTGAAGATTTGAGTAAAATTTACGGCAAGAGCAGGCGGTAAACTCAAGAGGGATTCAAGTCTTTTCCAGGTATGCGCCCTCTCCATCAGTGCTACTTAAAAGGTAAAAAAAAGTGAAAAAGACCAGAAGAAAGGGAGAGAGTGGAACCAGGATGCGAGCCATTCAAAAACCGGAGAGAGGGGGGCACAAGAGGGTGCCCGAAATCACAAATGATAGGGGAAAAGTGTCAGGTTCTCTGGACCGAATGGTGCACACGCAAAGAAGGACCTCTTTAAAAAAGCAGTAGAAAGCACATTAGGAGTAATAAAAAGAGACGTCGGTAATCATCATTAAGTGTGTGCCTCGGCGTCCCTCAAATCAGAAGGGAAGAACTCGACAAAAAACGAGAAGAAATAATCTACAATCTTTTTAAATCAAATAAGAAAAATAGGATTTTAAAAGAGTCATCACTCGGTGAAGCCAGGGAGAATTACCACCTCATCCTCTTATTTTGGGGATGGCAAAGATGGAGGATTCCTCGGGGATTAGAAGAAAAAGAGCTGAAAGAAAATCGAAAGACCCAGGGCTCGTAGGCAGAGTAAAAAACCGGAAGAAGGATATTTGTAACGGGGCCAGCAATTGCCCAAGATTGCAATAACTTTCAAACGGGACAATCAAGGGGGGGGAAAGAGGTCACGGGTGAGGGAGAAAGTAAAGGGGGGGGGGGGGGGGGGGGGGGGGGGGGGGTGGGGGGGGGGGGGGGGGTGTGTTGTTGGGGGGGGGGGGGGGGGGGGGGTGGGGTGTTTTTTGTGGTGGGGGGGGGGGGGGGGGTTGGGGGGGTGGGGGGGGGGGGGGGGGGGGGGGGGGGGGGGGGGTGGGGGGGGGGGGGGGGGGGGGGGGGGGGGGGGGGGGGGGGGGGGGGGGGGCAGTAACTCGATGTCTGGAAGAGAGATCCTTTTCTGTCTGTCAAAGAAAAAAAGGGGCCAGTCCCGAACAGATAAAAGGGGCTTGTTGTAAAGAAAAACGGCGTTGGCTTTGGAAAAGCCCCATTGACAAGGAAGGAGAAACGCAGAGCAACACAATAGCCGGACTCGACGTCCATAATAGGGGGGGGTTTGTGTCCTCAGATGCCATTGTAAATGGGCATCCAGAAAAAGCACAACAAAGGGAAAAGGGACTGAGAAAGAAAAAAGAAAATCTGAAAAAGAAGGCCTTCGCAAAGAGGAAGTTCTTTGAATACACGAACATCCTCACTAGAAAGAACACAGTTGCCTAACGACTGAATGACATGGCCTCGAAACGGAATAGTATGAAAAGGGGGGAACCTTCGCTGTCAGGCGTGGGACCTTGTCTCATCTGAGCGACGGAGAGCATCCGCGCAGTCGTCTGGGGCTACAAGGGAGGGAAAAAAATCACCGGAAAAAATGAAAAAATGTGATCGGGGGGGACGAAAAAGTGGACGAGAAAAAGGAAAGAAGAAACTGGGAAAAAGACTTTGAATTCTGGTTTTTCAGGAAAGAGCTAGATCCCAAAACAAGCGGACCAAAGAAAAATTGGCCAGGAAAGAAAAAGAGGCCGGGGAATGAATGAAAAGGACCAGGAGGGAGGGCCCGAAACAGAAACCGGAAAACAGGAAAAAGGGGGGAAGGGGTCGGTTCTTCGAGTAACTTCCGCCGGGTGAGACCTGAATGGTGATAAAGGGAGAGAGACGCAAGAAGGAGAGGGGGTAAAATGGGTTTTGCTCCGGGAAGGGCTGATCTCTCTGAGACAACAGCCTGTCTTCCTGAACCAGCAATACTCGTACGAGCAGCTCAGGGAGGAGAAACTGGTTGTCTGAGGGAGAGTGTAAGACAGGGGGGAAAGGGCTTCAACGTCGATGGTGATCAAAAAGGGGTTTTGTGGGTGAAGCGTGACTGAGAGGAAACCAACGGAAATCGCTATAAAACAAAAAAAAAATGAGGAAGGAAATCTAATTTTACATTCTTGGCGAGTCGAAAAAAAGCTTCGGAGTACTCAGGAAAAAAAGAGAAGTTGAACAAAATGGGCGGTACCAAAAATAAGCAAAAGAAGGTAGAAAGCTAAGGGGCGGCGCATTGATCTGGTACGCTTGAGTTCTTGCGGGCATCTGGAGCCGAAAAAGGAGAGGGGACAGAGTTACAAAAAAAATGAAATCTCGAATAGTGCGGAGGAGAGACGTGGAAAAATGAAACATGCAGGAGAAAACCTTCTCCTGACGACGGAAGTAATACAAGTTTCGGCCTGTTACGTGCGAGGATGGGCCAAAAAGGGGAAGCTCAACGGGAAAAAAAGGGCTCGGGAAGGACCGGTGGGCAAAGTTCGGCGGGGGGACGCTGGAGCGGAGGCGGTGAGAGGGGCCAGGAAATCAAGAAATTCCAATTATTGGAATGAGGCTGGAAGGGGGCGGGCAAGGGGGGAGGGGGGGGAAAAAAAAACGGACAAAGGGGGCCAGGTAGAGGTGATGGTAGGTTTTCGCAACCGAGCCGAAAAAGTTGCAAGCTTCTCGAGGAGGAGTGGAGAACCAGGGTTCGTTCGAGATTATATCAATTAAAAATATTGAAAACGAGAGGTGTAACACGGAAAGAGAGTCCATTTCAGTGGTCGGCACTTGTAGCCAATTTGACCTTAAAATGGGGAGGGATCTTGAAATGGTCAGTGAAAAAAAATCAGAAATGTAAGATTTCGAAAAGGGCCGGGGGAGTTGGACAGATTTGTGTGGGGGGTTTGTTCTGAAGGGACAATTTACAAGGGAGGGGGGACACATTTTTCTTCGGGAGCGTTCAAAGGAGAGAGAGGGACCTGGAACAAAGAGTATGGAGGCGCGCCGCTCGGGGGAGGGTAGGGCGGAGGTTTGGCTAATCGCACTTGCTTGTCCCAAGAAAAGAAGGGTAAAAGCCATTGCCCTGTCTGACTGAAGGAGAGACAATTGAAGCGAACATTGGGACGAGAAGTCGAGGACCTGGAGGGAAAAGTCTAAAAAGAACAAGAAAAGGAAAATGTGAAAGTAAGGGGAAAGTAGCATTTTCTGTTTTCCCATGTAAAATCTCGAAATGCAGGTTGTTCAAGGGGGGGAGGGAACAAGGAAAGCCAAGCGGAGCGGGCAGGGGGTTTTGTTACAGGCACTGAAGGAAAATGTTCCTTCGATTCTGAGTCTTACAGGAGGAAGAAAAAACTGACTTGGATAACGGATTTGTGGGAAAAAGTGGCCGGATAGGGGGAGGAGAGTAAGGAAAGGAAGCCTGATTTCTGTGGGAGGACAACAGCTTGGGATAGGTATCTGGGAACTGAAGTGCGTCTTGGGGGACATTCAGGTTATGTCACCGGGAAGGGACTGGTCTGGGGACCATAAAGAAGGAAATGCCGGTTAAAAGAGGTACGGGGGAGAGATGGCCGCGGAAGACATTTATTGTTCCTTAGGGGTGGGGGGAGGTGCCGCGGTTCAAAGGGGGCAGGAGGGGGGGCAGAGAAACCTTGGGGGAACATACGGTTGGAGTGAAGGAAAAGAAGGAGGGAGGGGAAAAAAGCTCAAGGAGTTGTTGCTTCGAGTTGGGCCTCAAGGCGCGCCTGTTTGCTTGGGGGGAAGTTTGAAGGAGACGTTTTTGAGAGGGGAAACTGAATGGCGGCCAGTCTCATTACAGTCGGGTAAGGGCAGTAAATGGGGTCGTCGTTTGACTCCGGAATTTCACTCGCCACTTTTACAGCGGAAAAACGGGGAACGGCCGTGTACTAATAGGAGTCTATGGCTTCGTCTGAATTCAAGTAGGGAAGGGGGAGTTTTGGGGGAAGGGTAAGTTAGGCGTCTCATAGGAGAGAGGGGGGAGTTGAAACCTTTTTTTTGGTATTCATGACAAAGGAGCTGTGAAAAACTTGAAGGCACATGGACCGTCAAGGGGGAGAACGCCTACATGTAAGCGTCACGTAACTTGAAGGAGAAAAAAGAAGGTTTTGGTCTTGCTAAACTCGGGGAAGGGGTGGACATGGAGAGAAGATTTTTCAGGGTAGGGGTTAGGGAGAAATAGAAGAAAACCCTATTTGGCTGTCTTACGAATAGCTAGGGCAAAAGGAAATGTTAGGTTGAAAAAAGGGGGCGGGGTTGGGGGGAACGGGCGAGTAAGCAAAAGGGGAGGTGGGGTCCGCGAGACGCTATTGGCTCGGGAGAAAGGCGGGGGGCGGAATTTCCTTTCTGCACGGAGGGGAAAAAAAACTGGCGACTAGTTCTATAGAAGGTTCAATCCGAAGGAGTACGCAGTAATGAGACGTAGGGGCAGGTGAAATCAGATTCAATCAGGTCCATCTCGAAGGGGGGGGGGGGGGAGGAGGATCTTGGTCTGAAGGACACTCTCACCCTTTCGACATATAAAAAACAAAAAAGAGGAGGAGGGGAAAAGATAGGAGCGCACGTCCAGAACGGAAACAGGGAACGTGATCCTCGGGGTGGTTATACAAAGAAAATTCCGAGGACCTTCAAAACCGTCTTCAAGAACAAAGCGTCAGCCACGGGAAAGGGGTACTGGAGTACGAATCGACCACCGGAGTGCTACGAGGAGAAAACAAGAGAGGAGGTGTTTGGAAGGAACCGTCGCTCCCGATCAAGACGAGGGTCGCGAATCCCTTGAGAAGACCACCGTCACCAGAGGGGAAAAGTGTCTGGCAAATGAAAAATACTCGACCTGTTCCCTCTTCGTGTATTTCGTAGGTCAACCCGAACGTGCTACGTACAACCTATAACTAAAAAACTCACTTAAGCCGCCGTCAGGAACGCAAAAAACGATATTCGACAGCGGGCGCAAAAGAATTTCTCATCTTCACAAGTTGAGGGGAGCGGCTACAGAAGTTCTACAGGAAAAATGACCTTCACCCAGGGAAATGCCATCACACAAACTGGGGGAAAAAAATCAGGTAGGAGCCCCAGCGGAAAATGACCCTGTCAAAAAAAAGGAACGGCTCCTAAAGGCCGAATGAGCGCTCTTCGACTAGTCAGTTCGCCGGTCAAGTGGAGAGTCCGAAGGGGGTAACCGAAGCGGAACAGCGAAGGCTGTAAAACTCAGCTGGGAACTTCAATCCCTGGGTCATCCAGGGACTTATCTTCTCCATCATTCCTGGACTTCCAGAAGAAAAAGGGGACGCGAAAGGGGGGGAAACAAATGCTAAGAAAAAGTAAACCGCGCGAGGACACCTCGGCTCCCGAAGACCTTCAGGCTAGGGGAAAGGAAAAGCTATGCCGTGAATTTCCAACTCAAGGCCGCTGAAGAAAACCACCGAAAGTAGACAGCAAAGGAGAAGCGGGGGCCATCTAGACCAATAAAACGCGGGAACCGTCCATAAAAGGCCTTATTGCTTAGGGGGCTCCATACTCCGTCTCCTCTAAGAGGAACACAGCAAGGAGAAAGAAGCAAAAAATGTGCAAGAAAAAGAAAATCAGGACTCAAGGCCCAGGAGAAGAAATAACGGAGATATGAGGGAAAAATGGGGGAGCAGGATCACAACCTTTCCGGAAATAAGGGGAGAGTTTCGGTTCCTTCGGGACAAGGTAGAGAGGAGGGGGAAGGGTCCTAGATGCAGAGTCAAAAACAGGGGACGCTCCTCTTTAGATGGGGGACGCAAGCTCAACTTTACCCTGTTATTCTACGTTGTCCTTTAAAAAGAGGAGGGGATGTTGAAAATCGGTCAGGAAGGGGGGAGGGTTAAAGGGGGGGAAAGAAGTAAACGAACAGCCAAAAGGCGGCATAGCGCTATCTGTAGGGGTCATTCTCACGTGCCATTCCCTCTTCCAAGGAAAATGCTGGTCACGGGGGGGGTGGACGGGGCAAGGGACCGATGGACGCAAACTCCGCGCACTCAAACAAGAGCGGCTCTACCGCATAGTATAGTTATTAAAGGAAAGGGGCTTGACCCGGAGAAAAGACCGCCAAAACATCGGAAACAGCGAGAGGTCCAATCCGAGCACCCGAAAAAAGAGGAAACCAGTGACCTTCGCAAATCGAATGCTCACTCAACTTAAAAAACTCTCACGATCAGCCTTCGAAAGTCTACGACGAAAAGTTGCAAAGACGGGAAAGGATGAAACAGGTGTCCTCGAGTGTCAGTTCGTGCAAAATGGAATCAAGAGGTTCTCGGAGAGGGATCCTACGGCGTTGGACAGAAAAAACGTGGGCGCAGGGGGACACTCGAACATCACCGGCGGAACATGAAACAGTTTCTCTTGGGTTTCTAAAAATCACGGGGGAAGGAGCCCGTCACCAATTAAAAAAAAAAAAGGGGGGCATTACTTGAGTTTGCCCAATCGTAAAATAAAAAGCGTCCAAAAAATTTGTCCACTGTCATAAACACAACCCCCCACCAAAAAAAAAAAAAAAAAAAAAAAAAAAAAACAAAACAACAAACCACAACACAAACCAAATCTCCAGGGTTTTCAAAGATGACCCTGGGAGGGGTCCCTTGGCACTCTCTCAAACCACTACTTAATCCCCTTAGAACTTGAGTGGCTTCCGGCGAAAGACGCGCCGGTGAAAAGGAGGGAGCACTGGAGCTCGGAAGAAAGAGGGTATTTTCATTTGGGTCTCCGAATGAGACATAGTCCGCTCTCACCTCTAATCTGCCAAAGGAAAAGATACGCTAAACATTCGCAAAACTGCCTTCGGACAAAGGGGGAGGGGGCCTCGGGGGCTCAGGGAACAGGGAGTAGGGAGGGGTTATCAGGGGGGAATTGTTTTAACCAGAGGGGCAAAGAAGGAAAATAAAGCCTCTCAACAACTTTATGAATAGATAATTTATATTAACTTTTGATCTTTCTCTCCTTTCCAGCGACAAAAATAAATGAGCAAAAAAAGGAAAACATGTTCGGGACACACGCGCACCCAAGGCGGCATTGGGAGGGGGAATACACGGTAATCAAGGCGGGACGCGTATTGTATTAAGTCTCCGGGGGAGGGGGAGAGGGAGTCTGGCAAGAACAAACCTGCAATAGAGATCGGGACGTGAGCAAGGATCAACCAAGTCCAGATAAAAAAGTCTAGCTTGCTCCGTAATAAAAATACATTCAGGTGGGCTGTGGGAGGCAAGGTCTTTCCAATTGGAAAGTCATTGGAATCTTCACAAAGGGCGCGGGTGATGAAAGGCCAATGGGGGAGGGGGGGAAAATGTGGGAGATGGAACGGTGGGCGCTTTTTCTCTTTCAGAACGTGTCCGAATGATGTGCGTTCTTTCTGGTTCGGAAAGGGGGGTCGGAAACCCTAGCCCCTTTTGCAGGTCAGTTGAGGGGATAGTATAAGCAGGGGGGCGATACTTGGGGGGGCAGCAGCAATTCCGGCGGGAAAAGGGGGAATGTCCTTCACTTCTTATTATATCGTTAACAAAGAAAATGACACTCGATTGTTACACCCAAAAGTGAAAGGAAAAGAGTCCAGTTAAATTTTGGAGGAAAAACGGTGAAGTCGTATACCCTTTTTTGGAGTTGGCCAGACGTGGTGTGATATAGCGAATGGCTCTTTTCAACATCGGGACCTTGAAATAGGGGAGGGGGAGGTTTATTTACATTCGGTGGCTTGAGGAAGTCGGGCAGGAAGAAGCTGGGTTTTTGGTTCACCAGGTGGCTGGATGCTTATCAAGTTAGATTCAAAAGGCAAAGGTGGAAACCATTTATTTACACAAGTATTGATGAGCGCCGCTCTGGCGGGCAGGAGGCGTAATCGTCAAAGCAAAAAAAGAACGTGGGAAAAACAAAGGGAGCGTGGTAAAGAGGGGAAAACCTAGGCATTAACAAAGAGAGTAGCTCCGCAGAGGGGGGTCCTGGCGGACTTAGGGAAAAAAGAAGGAAAAGGCGGGACTAGGGGAAAGGTCCTCAGGGGCCCCAGTAAACTCGAAAGAAGGGGTATTGATCTTGTCTTAAAAATAGAACGACCGTGAAAGTTTTGGGGGGAAGGGAAAAGAAGGCCAAGTGGGACTGGGTCCAGATCTCTAAGGAAAAAAGGGGAATCTAGGACGAGAAACAAGTAAAGGCCCCTCCTTCTATGGGGGGGGAAAGGAGAAGGGGAAGGGGAAGAGCTTTCGCTGGTAAGAGGGGTATGGATTGATGAAACAAGGATTGAGAAAAAGGGGAAGGGCTCGGGGAGGGAGGTGACGCTGAAGGGAGAGAGGCCTGTCTTCGTGGGATCAACGGGAAAGCAGAGGATGCGGTTCCCCTATTTATCGAGGGGTGGGGAAGGAGGTATAATTTTACTACCGGTGTGTTGGAAGTGGGCCTGCAGCGGTGCCGCGTATTTCTAAATTGACTCTAGAAACCAGGGAAATGACACTAGCATGTGGTGAATTGCTTACAGGGGAGCGGTGGAGCGAAAAAAAGGGGGGGGGGTTGGCTTCGAGGAGGGGGGCTCCAATCTCTCACTTTGTAGGGCCTGTTTCGGCGGTTAGGGAGGAAAAAAACGATTTCTCCTGTGCACATGAAAGGAAAGGGAAAAGGAGTGAGAGGGTGTGAACGCCCTGCACGGGTTAAAGGGGAAAGTTTAAGCGGACTATTGACGAATACTGAAGAAGGGGGGGAAGCTATTCTCTCAATTTCAGGTTCATGAGCCCGGTTGGAGTGGGGGGGGACGTGAGGGCGGCGAAGAAAAAAAAATCGATGATGGCTTTTAACGTTGGGGGGAGGCCCGGGCGCTTTCTTACTTAATTTGATTTCAAACAGGAGAAAGGTATCCTTTTGACGTTTTAGAAAAGTGGTGGGAGAGAACGATGGAGAGACGGGGGAAAGGTCCGGACGCTTGGCGTAATAATATTTCATGGGATCGGTTGGTCAGGTAGAAACTATTCTGTTACTATCAAAAAAAAAAATGGCTCCTTTATATCGTTGTGTGAAAAGAACCAGGGCGAAGGGGGGGGTGTGGTGACGGGCGCGTCGACAAGGGGGGCGATAGGAAAGCAGTCGGGGCGTGTGTAGTCGCTAAGTTGTGGGTCAGTGTGGCTTCACTGAGTAACCAGGCCGTGAAGGGGTTGGACGATAATCCTCTTCAGTTAAAAGGAGAAGGACTTGAATTTCTGCTCTTGCAGGGGAATGCCAGATTCAAGCAGGTACTAGGGGGATTGGGGCAAGGATCGATATGGGGGGTGAAAAAGGTCGCAATCACGCTAGATCTGTTTCAGGGTGTATCCTCAAAACAGGAGGAGGAGGGGAAGGAAGAAATAACGGAATGAAGGAACGGCAGCCGTCGCGGGAAGGTATTTCCGATGTTGGGGTTTAAACCAAATCATCAGACATCCCATCGAAGAAAGGGGACGCTTGGGCTTAAACCTGCAAGCTGGCAGCCAAGGAAAAGTGGAATGCGGCCTGTCCACCGCTCGCGAAATCTCCCACACAGCTTCTTATCCAGGGGAAAAAAAAAATGAACCGCAAACTGGACATCGCGGTATCAGGGCGCCAAGAAGGGGGAAGACTAAAAAAGGAAACCAAAGTCTACCTTTTGAGGGTACAAACTGAACGGCTGCGGAATCGGACCGAAAAGTTAGTGGCTTCTTATCATTTGGAGGCTGGGCAGCCGAAAACCCGATAACTGAAGAGGAAAAATTAAGGCAAGCGTAAGCCTCTCCCCGAGGATCTTCTCATCCCTCCAAACTTGGGGGGCCTCAAGCGCCCGTTCATAGGGGAGACAAGGCTTCGGGGGCTTGAACGCTACTCTTCAGAACGCATCTCCGGGGCAACAGTGGTTCAAGCCTCATCCGATGGAAGAAGAACGCAAGGGGACCATTCACAAACGCAAAGGCCCTGGGAATAAAAGACGACTCTCTTCAGTTCTAAAGGGTTGTGGGAGAGTCCTCGATTTGTGGGGGGTCAACCAGGGCACCAGCAGGGAGGAAACTGAAAAAAGCTGCTTCAAGTCCCCTTGAAAAGACTGTAAGAACAAAGGTGAAAATCATAACGGCAAGAAATCAGAATCACCGCAGTTGCCCCAAGCCTGCGAAGCACAAATTCAAAAAAAAAGCGCGGCTGAAAACGACGGCGTGGCACCTGAAATCAAAAAGGGCTGCTCGGTGGTGGAATTCAGGTGTCGCTCCGCACGCAAATCCTCGAAACTCTTCTACCGCCACACCGGAAGACAATACCATGATCGCGGCCATCGAGCCCCAGCCCCCCGCGGGAACCGCAGGGGACAACTGCGGGTGGTATTGCCACCGCACAGCAATCCGAGGAGGAATACCCGCCAGGGAACGGCGCCTTACGATCCAAAGTGGGACAAGCCACGAAAAAAGGGGAAGGGAGGACAAGGTCTCACCAGCACTCGGATAGAATTCGCACTTCTCAAGTTCAAGACCAGTTTTGTTGCCTTCTGGGCTAAAAAGAAAGCCCGTCGAAAAAGCCGAATTCCGAAGACCAAGAACGCGGCGGCCTACGTAAAAAAAGGGGGGGAAGGAACGCCAGGGTATTGTTCTCCATCACCAACCATAAAACTATTGATAACTTTGGGTCCGGAAAACGAATGAGACTTTGGGAAAAAAGATCAGACAGGTTCGGTTCATTTCTCCTGGAAAACCCACGAACAGCCGCGTCTGCACTATCTCCAGGGGATATTTGACGGAAACGGGGAAGGGGAAAGAAAGGAGACGCGAAATGGCGGTTGCACGGCTGTGAGGGGACCTGGACAAGGGAAAAAGGGGCGCAAACTCCTCTAAATAAAATGATCGTCGCTCTCATACTCTTGGTAAGAAAGTGGTCCTTTCGAAGAGCGTGAAGAAAAGGTGCCTAAAACAGCCACCTGAGAAAAAAAGCAGCTGCAGGTCCACCTTGGGGGAAAGGAACGCAGCAACAACGAAATCCCTGAAAAGCAACCATCTTCCTAGGGGCCTTGGAGAGGATCTAAGACCCATCGCTCACTGTGGGCCGGGGCCGGGGGAAAAAAAAACAGGTCTCCAGAATTAAACGTGAAGGAAAAAGGCAAGGGACTCATGAGGCAAACCAGGGGGTTAAAACCAAAAAACGGTCACATTTCGTTACCTTGATCTCCTCTCTGCACTTAGGGTAACTAACTCTGCTGGCTTCACAACGTTAGGAACTCACCATCACCAGGGAGAAAGGGGGGAACAGGTCTGTTTTCGATAAAAACATTCTCAAAAAGTCCAGCAGCAAGACTCAAGGGTGTGACAGCCACTCTATCCAAGATTCAAACGAGTCCCCAACAAAATTTTGAAGGGGGAGAAAAGGCCGGTGTTCCAGAAGGCTGAACAAATGCAGTCGTCCCTTTGCCTAGACGCACCACCACCGCCATTCCCGCACGGAAAATCTGGAAAGGGCGAGCCGGGGTTGGGAAGACATTTTATCACACGCTCGCACCAAAAGAGAGAGAGGAAGGGCGAAAGGGGGCTTCGAAAATCCGGAGGCGCACCGCTTCAAAGAGGCCGACAGAAGCAGTACGCCCAGCTACGTCAGCACCTTCCTTCTCGGGGCGTCGTCTGTCGCCGCCCAAGGTCAAGTATGGTGAGAAGGTTGGAAAAAAAGGAAAGCGAAAGAAACGAAGCCTTACGAGAGGAG
>Ga0179593_1667499_pt1 | contig 26234 bp, 35 predicted proteins | sample CZODoug2_1_08_16_FD_185931 | JGI IMG/M metagenome (GOLD analysis project Ga0179593, IMG submission 185931) | Vadose zone soil fungal communities from Angelo Coast Range Reserve, California, USA - CZODoug2_1_08_16fungal (PacBio error correction) | ecosystem: Environmental > Terrestrial > Soil >...
TGGTGACTAAAGGGCCGCTTAAAGAAGCGCGAAGAAAAAGGGGGCCCGCGGAACGGTATGGTTACGCCAGCAAAAAAGGAAAAAAGTGGTTATGAACGACATGTACCAGCGCTACAGTCGTAAAGAAATGGTGAAGTTGCTCCATCTTCCCAAGGGGGTGTGGGCGATAGGGAAGAGGGAAAAAAAAGTTCTAGTCAGAAAGTGACTGGTCTTGTGCTAACTAAATTTGCCTGTCGTTGCAATGGAATTTTCCCTCGCCGGAAAAAAAGGGGAAAAAGAGCAGTCAAAAAAAGACCAGGTAGGGCAGGCAAAGGGGGGGGGAACAGGGGAAAAGGGAGTGGTCAGTGAGAGTTCGGGGTTCACGTCTTTACGAAAAAAAGCCCAAAAAGCTGGAGACTTGGACTATCTTTGCGCCAAAAGAAAGTAGAAAACGGTAACCGACGTTGCTCTCTTACCGACGCAAGGGGAAAAGCGGTGCAAGGGAAAAAAGGGGGTCCCTGGTCATACAAGCGCCCGAGCGCGCAGCACACAAGAAAAAGGGGGACTGGGATTCAAGCGAAGGAGAAAGCTTGCAGAAAGGATGTGGAGAGGCGCTTGGGGGGGGGGGGGGGGCTTCAGGAGCAAAATCGCTCTTACAGTAGGAGAAGAAGATAGCCTGTGCTGCCGAAAATCCACTTAGCTCAAATACAAAAGGTTGAGAGTAACGCTTCGATCGGTCCTTGCAGGGAAAAGAAAGACCACTAATACAATCCCCGGGCGAAAGCCAACACGTCTGACTATTCAGAGGATCATCATGAGGGGAAAACGCCTTGATTGGAGGCAAAAAGGAAAGAGGAAAACATGCAAAGCTGAGGGACGGGTAAAAAAATAGGCCCATTTTGGACAAGAATTTTTCGGGGGCAGTAGGAAACGGACAGGCATTCCGGGAAAAAACCGCGGCGTCCAGGAAATAGGAAAACATATGCGTAATTCGTTTGCCAAGGGATCCCATTTTTGGGCCAAAAGGGAATGATGCGTAACAAGGATCTCAAATACGGGGAAAGGGGCTTTGCCCAGAAAGGGGGGAAAGAACACGGGAAACCTCCGTTTCTCTCAATTGATACGGGACGCGGATGAAAAGAAGATCGAAAACACGACACCTAAAGCAAGTCCCCTACTTGGGGAAAGAAGACACTGCCGGTTAGGTCATTAGGAGCAGCAATGGGCGTTTGCGCAAATCTTAAACTGAGCACACTGAATAAGGACAGGGGGGAGTCCCGGCAGTGGAGTCGATGTCATCGCGGGAGAAGTGCGGGGGGGGGGGGGTTGTCATGCTGGGAGCGGCTCACAAAAAAAAAACTGACGTGGGGGCGCGAAGAAATAGAGTTAAGGAGGGGGGGGAACACTCAGCGCAATAGCCTCCAATAAAGAAAGGGGATTAGTCCCGCAATGGCCCTGTGAATTCAGGGACTGGAAAGGGTTACAGAAAAGTCAAGAGATGCACAGGTTTAAGGAAAAGTAAGGGAAATGGAGGAAACAGGGCTTTCCATAGGGGGGGGGTTGCCGAGCGAAGAAAAGGAATTGTGGTGCAAATTCGGGGTCAGTCAAACTCGTGACTTAAATCCCAAAAGGAAAAACATGCCCCAATTAGGAAAAGAAAGGAGTTAATGGTGAAAAATAACTGTCCCGTGACGTTTTTGATAAGGAATTGAACTGCCGCTACTTCAAAACCTGTAAAAGAGTAGTTCTTTGGAGTGAACTAAAAAAGCAGGTGAAAGGAAAAAAAATGGGAATATCCGAAGGACACCAGTGGGGGAGGACCATCTTTAAATTGACTGTGACAAAGGACGGGGGAGGTTTATAAAAAACCGCTAATTCTTCGGGAAGAAGGGAAGTAAGGCTTGTGAAAGGGCAAACAAGAGCTGGGCTGTGGAGTTGATGGATCAGGAATCGCTCAACACAACACAGAAAAGAGAGAGATGTTAGGACCAAAAAGAAAAAAACAACCAGCTAAAGCGAAAAAAAAAAAAAAGCGTCCAGGAGGAGGGTGGTGTATTAAAGGGATCGTGGGGGATCGAAAATGAGTCCCAAGGGGAAATGTAGGTCCACAGAAAAAATGGGTAATCCCAAAACTTAGAGGAATATCGAAAGGGGTGCTCATGGAAGTGAAAAGAGGTCGTGTAGTTCATAGCTCCAAGGGAATTTTGCCTGGGTGAATTATCAAAAGGAAGAAGGGGAGGTCCACCGTTCTAAAAAAAAAAAAAAACCAAAAAAAGAAACTGGTAGGGGGGGGTAGGGGTAAGGGAAATATGGTTTGGGGGAACATAAGGTCACGAGTTTACAGGATAGCATTTTTGGGGGGGAAAAAGTGCTCGCAAAACCAAAGGAGCACTTGCACTGGACCGTAAAAAATTAACATTCGAGCAACGGGAAGCCGCTGATTGGCAATGCTCAACTCCGCAAGAGATTAAAACTTGGGTCAGAAGAACGAAGAGAAAGTAAAGCAGTGGGGAGAGAAGAGGAGTGTCTACCGAAAAGAAACACGGGGGAAGAACGTGAAGGCACAACCAGATAGGGGAGAAAAAAAAAGAGATCCTACAACTTCCACGAAGAAACTGCATTTGGTTAACGTATTGGGAAAGGGAGCAAAACTACCGCAAAGCATTTCCAGGGAAGAGGAAAAGCGTCCCTGGACGCAAAAGCTTAAGACTAAGAAAACTCAAGCCAGGTCGGGGAGGACAGAACTTGCTTGTAGGAGGGGAACGTGTCGAGGTCTGGGTGAATGCAAGGGAAAGTAGGGGACAACGGATAGACGGGGGGGGGGGGGTGGTGATGGGTTGGTGTGTAGAGTTTGGGTCGGTTTGTTTTTGTTTTGGGGGGGGGGTGTGGTGTTTGGGGTTTGTGGGTGTGGGTGGGTCCGGACTGTGCCCTCCACCCCACAAACGCCCCCTCCCGGGAGACGGCCCGCGGCCCCTAACTTCCCTCCACAAAGATTCCTGCGCTTTCGAAGGGGGGGAACCTCCTTAAAAAGAAGTCCCAGGGGGGGGTTGTCTGCACCCAAGGTGCTCTTTCCCCAAGGGGGGGGGACCCGGGTCTGTGCCCTTCTAAGACCTCTGAGCGTTTCAGTCGCAAGCCTCGGAACAACGTGTAATCTAAAAAAGGGATCGTAAAACTTACAAAATTTCAGTGGTAGATACCGGAGGACGCGACGGGGGGCAGGGGTCGAGGGGTATGAGACCGAAGGGGAAAAGGGGGTGGGGCAGACGCAATATCCATGGGCGTAGTCGAAGTTTAAGGGACCCGTTAAACCACAGGAGTGAGTGAGTAGTGGCAGCAAGGACGCATCGCAGCTGTTGCAGACTGAAAAAAAAAAGGCAGGTCAGGAAAGGCCATAAAGGGGGTTCTTGCCAAAGAAAAAGGGCCGACTGGAAAGAGATCGCCTCATGAGGACAACGACGCCGGCACAAGGCTGTATAAAAAAACTGAGCTCGCTACTCCAAGACCCCGCTACCGGGGGGAAGAGCTGCGGAAGCAGATGGGAGGAACAAGGAAGGGGGGGGGTAAAACGCTTCCCTCCGGGGGAAGAACGTACTCTAATTCGAAGGAAGGGGAGGTTATTCTGCGGCGCAAATGGAAGCAAAGAGCCGAATTTGGCGAGGAAAATGGGAAAAATTGGAAGGGAAACCGTCAATCTAAGAAAAGAAATGCGCATTCCCAGTTGGCCGAAAAGGAAGGAACACTAACCGGGCGGGGTAAAGGGTTTTGTAAAGGAAGGGGCTACAACTTCTAAAAACAAGGCTTGCTTAGATATCCATGAAGGTGAAGTTTGGAAAAAGGAAAAGATAAAAATTAGAGACTTTGTACCGGATCACCGATTTGCGCCTGCCCTATCTCCCAAAAAAAATATTTGGCAAATTAAAAACAACTGTGGACCGGTACAAGACTTAACTTTTACAAAGGAAAGGGGTGGGGGGGGGTGTGGTGGGGGCTCCCTGTTGAAAGAACACTTTTCACGAGTGGCTTTCTCTTACCAAGAAAAGGACAATTGCTTCTGATGTTAAGAGTGAGGTGCATTAATCTTAGAGACGGGCATTCAAAGAGAAGAAGAAAAAAAAATATTTTAGAGAGAGGGCGCCGAGCGCCCGCTTAGGACGCTCATGACATCACTGAAATAGAAAACACAGCGGGAAGTCGGGGTTCCGACCAGCACAATAAGGCACCCCAGGGGGGAGGGAGAGAAACTGTCCAAAGGAGCCTTTAACGGCGAGGAAGGAAGAGTTACCAACTAGGTGGTGCAAAGGAAATCTGCCCCTGTTGGGGCTGATCGGGGAAAAGAGGGACAAAGGTGAAATGCGTAAGTGAAGTGGTCTGAGCGGGAATGGCTAACTGAGTGAGGAGTAATGGATATTGTGAAAGCGCAGCAGCCCGCGGAAAAGGGGAATACGGAAAAACAGCCAGGGGAAGAAACGGCGGCTTGCTTCGAGCCGGGAAAAGGCCAGGTTTTTTTAGGACCGAAGGGAGAAAGTTCAAGGAACCGCCAAGCCTAGACAATGAAAACCCGCTGCTCGCTACGTGCGACTCCAAAGAAAGGGACACTCTTCGCGACCCTTTCCAGCCAAGAAAGGGGACTTTGAACTCATTCTGAAAAAGGAAAAAAAGCTTTGTAAAGGCTTCCATTGTTCAAACTGTTCGGGACCGACGCCGATCTCGGAAATGTGCGGGTCTTGGATTGGGAGGAGCGACACCAAGCAAAAAGAGGTTGGCGGAAGGGTGGCGTACAGTTTGATCGAGGAACTTGGGACAGGCGGTCCAGGAAAAGACGCGGAGTGGAGGAAAATCCAAGGGAGGGCCAGTGACTTGGAAAAGCCTGAGAGGGTTGGATAGTCGCAAAGCGATCGACCGTAAAAAAAAAAAAGGGCAAAGGGGAAGAAAATCGGAAAAATCAACCCTTGGTTATCATGGGAAAAAAAACAAAAAACACTTGCAGGGGACTCTATAGTCTGGAAAGAGGGGGAAGGGACGGGAAACCAATACGAAGGGCACATGAAACCGATCGGGCCATTTCCGAAGAGAACTAGCCATTGGTGAAAAATCGTACGATACTGGGAAGACTTAAGAAGAGAAAAAACCGTCATCCAGGACTGATAAGGTGCACGAAGGGAGTTCGGGAAACTGGACACCATTTGTGAAGGGAAAAAACGTTTGCGATGCTGGCCGTTCGTCCCTTACAAGGCAAGGGGGAGGAAGAGTTCCCCGGAGAATCGAACCCATTGGGGAGGGAATATAGAGTTTACTACGTGCTGGGGGAAATGGGACTCTAAAACGACCGGACTACTTGTCCAACTCAGAGGGCCGTGCTATGTCGCATGGGAAAGCAAGGGGAAAAGGCGGACAGAGGGGGGGAAGGGCGCTGGAAGTGCCGGGGTGATAACAGGTACGAGCAAGGACTAGAAACATGAAAAAGAAGGGGGTGTGTCGGTAAGGACAAAAAAAAAAAAGGACTGGGGGGGGCCGGAGCTTCCCACGGTCGAATGGGGGGAAAAAAAATTGTTTCGTCAGAGCCCCGAAAAGTCGAGGACTTAGCACTTCGGAAGGAGGGAACTGAAATTAAAACTTTTCAAGACGCTGCCTTATGAGGGCAGTTCGCCTAAAAGCGGATGAAAGGGGGGGGGCCGAGAAAAGTGGGGTACAGGAAACCGTATTGCAATCAGATGCTTGTGGGGGGGGCGGCAAAATCCTGGGAAAGAGCTGTATAAAGTCGATCAAAGAAAGTGCCGATTAACAACCCATAGTCAAAATAAAAAAAAACGGAAAAACGTTAGGAAGGCTTTACAAAGGAAGAATTTGGACTAAGCCTCATCCGAAAAAAACGGCCCAAATAAACGGCGCGGTGTAGAGAGACTACGAAGAAGGGGAATCTACAAGGAGGTCCGCCGTCAACAGGGGAGGGGGGGAGCTTGGACTACTGTTGACAGAAAGAACTTCGAGGGAACCGAGACCGGCGAAAACGGAGCCTGTCCCTCGAATGGAGCGAGGGAAAAAGGAGTCGCGAGACGGGGGGAGAGGTGCTGGGGGGGGATTGAGAGTCAATTAAAATCCTCTCCAAAAAGGGGAGATGAAACAAAGTATAAAAGGAGGGAGGGAAGGAATAACAAACAGACCCAGCTCAGTTTCAAAACAAGGCCCAGATCCTTCAGGAGAAAAAGAGGAGTCAGTGCCTAAGGGAAAAAGGGGAATCGTTGATAACTCATGAGTCCGTTCATTGGGTTGGGGGAAACCAAAAAGCTGTCCTCCAAAATCAGACCAGGGAATTCGGAAGGGGGGAAGAAGGGAATGGCTGGGTAACTAGGGGTTATTCCTATACAACGAACCTGGGGGGGGGGGGGATTATCTTCCGAAAGTTGAACTAAACTCGGGAAGATTGGGGAAAACCTTCTCAAGAACTCGGGGAGACTTCAATAGAGATGTTTTTTCGGAGCCGGTCCACGAGTTTGAAGAAGATGGGGCCACATTCATGGGTTAAAGGGCTAATTTCTCCATGAAAAACTCTAAAACTGTTCGGGACTATGGGGAGAGAGACGTAAAATGAAACTTGAGGGCTTTCAACCGTGGAAAGCTTCTTTTAAACAACCGTCCGACGGCCGAAGTGGAAGGCAACCCTGGGTGGTGTGGAGCAATGCGGTTCCCGCTAAAAGGGAAAAAGAGCAAAGAAGGCTCTTGGCGACTTGATGGCTGCGGGACAATCGGAAACGCCTCAACTGGAACGGAGGAGGGACAGTAAGAGTTTTTTTCGAATCAATGATCTGTTGCGGCCTCGAAAAAATTGCCACTGCGCGCATGGGGGGGGGGGCACTGGGAAGGAACTTGCTTCCACCTTACAGACGAGGACGGCGTCCCCTGCTCAAAGTTCGAGGCCGCCAGAACAAAAAGAACTACTTGAGAAATAGGACGGGCCTCCTACAAGAACGGCCAGGCCTTCAAAAAAGCTTGGGGATTTGGGGGTCGTGAGGGCTCAGTTATTGATCCTCCTTACCCGGGGGGAAAATCTAGACCGGGGAACTCACCATATTGGGGAATACCCTTCTTATCCTTCAATAAACGTATTCCATGCGGGAGGGGGGGGAAAGAACGGCACCCTCTTCGTGGGGGGGTGTTCAGAAAAAAGAAAGGCCCGGCAAGCAACCTGAAAGGTGCAGGGGTTATGGTCATCTGTCCATTTGTCTTCACTCTGGCCCTTCCTCTTGGGGGGGAAGCAAAGACCGTGTCCGATACAAACCAGTGCTGCCATTTCCCTTAGGCCAACCGGGGGTATAAACACTTTCCAGAAGGGTACGGGCGATGTTCCTCTCTAAGGTCGCCGGGGGGGACAGGAGACGTGGGACGTTGCTTAAGGGGAAAGACCTTCGTGTGTTTTTGGACCGGCTCCTCACAAAAGTAAACGCCTTAGGTCCGTTAGTTCTGGAAAAACACACAAAAACCCAAACGTGTTTGAGTCACTGCTTCTCCCCAGTACTAGGCGTTGACGGGCGTTCAGAAAGGTACCCCGCCCAGGAGAAGCGTTCGGCAAACGAGACCAGAGGGCTAAACGCAGCCCCGCTCCCGGACAAATAAATGTGCAGGGGCTGGGCCTCAAAGCTCTCCGCTTGGGAGCGGTGGATACGCGAACAACTAACTATCTCTACGTACAATTCCGCAAGCTCCGAGACAGGAAAAGGGGCGCCAATACTTTCTCTACGAACTCCTCAAACCCAGAGAACGCTGTTCTCGGTTAGGACGGCTTGGGAGATATCCTAAAACAGGAACACTTGTAAGGGGGTCAACTGTCCTTACAGGGGGGAAACGCGTAATAAGAGGAGTAGTTCTTCGTTCGAACAAATTAGAAATATACGAATGGCGGAGGAGATTGAGAAGGATTGCTCCTTGCGATTAAACAGAGCACTTGGCGAAAAAATCCGGAAACAAACCTACAGATTGTGTTTCCGACTGTCAAAAAGAATTCAAGCTGAGATTTGACCAGAGGAAATTACAAACTCTCACGATTTGCTCAAGAAGCAAAATATCTCGCAAATGAAACTCAGGTTTAACTAACTCTCACCTAATTGTCTCTAAAAACAAAGATATCAACGCCCTTGAAACTTATGATAACCACCCCCCACAGAGGTGGGGAAAAACTCCGCTAGGAACCTTTTCAAAGCAATTAAACCCTTTCCCGCATTCCTTGAGCGCACTAAACAGGGGTCAGGGCTGCGATTAACCAAAAAAACCATTGCTGAGGAGACTGATGGGAAGTCAGTCTGCATGATACAGCGGCTCTTAAAGAAAAAAAAAAGGAAAACAAGGAGAGAAGAAGGGCGGCGCCCGCCTATAAACGAGAGGGGAAAATTCCCATGGGCAAGCGTGGGCAAAGGGGGGGGGGGATAGCCAGGACAAATAGAACCACTTTGGTGAAAAAGGGGAGAAACGGCCAGGGTTTAGAGGGCGCTTCGCACGGGCGTCCAAGAGGGGGGGGGTATGGCTAAAGAACTTACAAAAAGGGGGGGTTTGGGGGGAAAAGGGCAGTGGGAAGGACGGTGTCCCGGTTCTAAAATGACAAAAAAAGCGCGGGGGAAGGCGTAGATGGGGAAAAAATGAAAGGGGTTTGGAAAAAATTTAGAGGGGGAAAACGACGCAGCGTTCGTCGCCTGAAGGGGAAGGAAGACAACAAACTACCCGCCAGGAGTGAGGACAGGGGCTTAAACGGCGCATTGAAAGAGAAGATTGGGTTCAAATCGCTTACGGGAGGGTCCACGCTCCGCCAAAAGACTAAAAGAGCCGCTGGATTGCGCTCTAGCAATTGCGCCGCACGAAGAAAGAAAGCGACGAAAAGGGTTTGGAAATCGTCGGGGGAAATGATGGGCTGAATCCATGGTGGCGAGAGCTCCCAATATATCAGAAGAAGAAAAAGCCAGGTAGCTTCAGGGGAGGAGGAGTAAATCTTCAAAGCTTCAGGTTAGGAAGGAGGGGGGGGGGGGGAGATTTCATTGAGCCTAACGATTGGGAAAGCCAGGAGAACTCGCCTTGGGGATAAAATCCACGTAGTTGCCTGTCCGGGAGAGAGTTTAGGAAGAGGAGGTTGGAGATCTGCAAACGGGGGTAGGTTCTTTTCAACGACGAACGACCGCCCACAGGGGGGGAGAGGGGGGAAAAGAAACAATGGGGGAAGGGAAGATACTAGGGGGTCTGAAAATTTAGTATTAAAACGTTTGTCCGGGGCGAGAGAATTAACGATGACAGGGGAAAGCTCTTCCAGATGAACACTGAAAAAAAAGGAGGGCCTTGGGTAACTGATCAGTTGTAGATTACTTTGGGAAATCCACGCTTCCGGTTAGAAGAAGGCCTGAAGGAAATCAAGAGGAAGGACTTCTCATTACGTTGGAATGCCAGTGAGGAAAAGGGGCCGGAAAAACCACGGTTAAATGGTGCCCAGGGGGAAACAAAAGTCAAGAAGACGTTGGCTGTTGCTTTGGGAAAAAATGGATAACCCGAAATTTAGGTTTAGGGAACCTCGAAAAATACGGGAAGGGGGAAAGTATTAAACCTACTAAGCCTAAAAAACCACAAATTCCTACCGGTGAGAAATGAAGGGAAGCAGGTATTAGTCTCACTTTAGGGGGGTGATCGGACGGGGTAGGGGAAAAAAGGAGGACCGGAGAAAATAAACAGTTGAAAACGATCATCTCGAACCAAATTCCAACGCAGGGGTAGGGGGGGGGAAGGGGGTCTAGGGGAAATAAAGGCTCTACTTAAGAGTTGTGCCGAAGCGGAAAAAGGAGGGAATTGGGGGTTTAATCAGTTCCGAAGGAGTCAACAATGACGGATTAGGGAAAGACCACCAATCGGAATTAGCGGCGGAGGGGAAAGAATCAAGGGCCCTGGTTGGACCTTAAAGGGTAAACTCTGAGGTCGAAGTCCAAAAATGAGGGGGTGGCTCTGAATTGAAAAAAGCGGAGGGAAACCATGAGGGTAACTGAAAAAAAAAAGGAAACGATAAAAAAAACGATTTCCAGCCCGATTGGGGAAGAAAAACCCCAGAAGGGGGGAGGCGGGGGGGGGAAATCTCCCGGTTCCCGTTTTTGGGGAGAGGGCACGAAGTCCCGGAAACGACCCAAAAGAAAGAGGGTTATGTAAAAAGGGGAGAAGCGACTTTAAAAAGCCATATACAAAGGAGGGAAGAAAAAGCCGAAGGAAAAAGTTGATTACGGGAAAAGCTTTGGATAAAAAGACCCTTCCCTTCCCCTGAAGAGTGATAACCTAAGACCGAGAGAATGCCTTTCTCTAAGGAAGGGGAGAGGGCATTACGACACGAGGGGCTGGGTTGATGGGAAGAGGCAAAACAAGCTACTCGAACAATTAGAAGGAGGGAAAACGAAATCTCTGTCCATGACGCCGGCAAAAGAACCTCTAGGAGAGAAGAAAAGCCTAAAAAAAAAATCTGAGAGGGGTGAAAATGCTCCTGTATGGGGGTGTTCTCACCCAGTCTGGAAGGGAGGGGAAAACTTTACCAGCCTAAATTTGTCAGACAGGGGAAAAAAGGTAAGGTAACTTTTGCTCAGTCTTGGTAACGGGCCTGTTGTTTAGGGAATAGACAAGAACACCATTTGGGGGGGAGAAAAAATTATAAAAAGGAACGGTACAGGGGAGAGGGGTGTCAACGGACGGGGGAAAGACCTGGGAAGTCCCCGTGGGGGGCTTAATGGGGGGGGGCTTCAGCCTTCACAAAAAGGGTTTGACGACGGAGGGGCACGAAGTTTTAAAGGAGGTGCTCAAGGCAAAACCACGCAAGGCCCGGGACCTGAAAATTGAAAAGACCCCAACGAAACGACGACTGATCAGGATCGAGCTGGCCGCTAGAATAGGACGTTTGCGTCCTTCGGGGGAAGAGAAGTGGAAGCAGGGCGGGGGGTTCGATTATTTTAGACCGAACAATCGTTGACTAAAAACTTGTTAAGATGACAAAACGTCAGAAGGTGGGGGGGGGGAGCCGAATAGTTTTACAGCCCGGAAAAAAAATCCAACGGAAAGAGAGGAGGGGGTGTGGAGATGGGGTAGTAAAAGGGATTCCTCATGAACGGCACTGCAAATCAGGTAAGTGTCACAACAGGCAGGAAAAGTCGCTCCTTCGAAAACTTGGGGCGAATAAAGCGACTAAGAAAAGGGAAAGGAGAAGTGGTACCCCTTGGTTGGGTGGGTGATTGTTTTAGAGAGTCTTGAGAAGAAGCTGCCCAAGGTAAAATATAAGACGGCGGGAAACAGAAATGCGGTCGAGTTCCGGCGCCCTTAAAAGCAAACAGTTAGAAGGAGGGGGAAGGGTTTAAGCCGCACGGCATCAGGGGAATGGTTTTTTTGAAAATGCAAAAAAAAAGGGGTAACAGGCCGCAAGGAAAAGATGGAGAAGGGGGGGTCCTGCTCTAGTTTAGGCGGGAAAGTAATCTGGACCCAGAATAAAAGACGTATATTAAGGAATATGTGGTACAAGGGGGGGCCTATTTACGGAGCGCCTGGTTAGCTAGGGGAAGGTGGTCGGAAAGCCCCTTAAGTTTGGTAATACGCTCAAAAAACGACCCTAGGAGGGGGCTCAGGGGTTCGCACTTGGGAACGGGGCCGGGTTAGGAAGTATGTCCTTCCATGAGACTAATCTTGGCACTAAAAAAATGCGTCACTCCCAATATTCCATCTGAGAAAAGAATGTTTTTTTTCCTCAAAGAAAGTTCTGACTGCCGTGTCAAAGAGGGCCTCTCATAACTTCATAAAGGAAAGAGCACAAGGCCTACTGAGCTGTCGATCTAAACGAGAAAAAGCAGTTTCCGAGAGTGGAAGAGACGCATTGAACAATGGAGAGGGTGGTCAAAGGGAAAGAAAAGGCAAGATAAGGAAGTCCGTCGCAGTTATTGGAGAGAGGCGTCTTATAAATCCGCTTGGAAGGGGTGGAAGAAAAGGGAAAGGGTCGCCGTCAGGAGAAAAATGCGGCTCAAAAGGGAAGCCAGTGTCCTGCAAATAAAGGGTAGTTTGCGTAACGGCGAACCCCTGCACATAAATGGATGGAGGAACCTACTTGAGTTAGCAAAACCATAGAGAAGGAACAGTTTCAAAGACCTTCTCACCAAGGGGGCGACCGCCAAAAAAACTGGAATGGATGGGAGCAAACCTGAAAAAAGAGTTGGGGATCCGTCACAAAACTCAGAAAGGAAAGCGAAGTCAAAACGAGAAGGAGACTTCACTATAAACAAGGGGGGGAAAAAAAACGGTTAAAAAGTTAAAAAAAGGGAATCCTTTCTTATTATGGGTAAACGTGGTAGAAGGAAAGGGATATAATTGCGATCCCTCCATGGAAAAAAAAAAAAAGAGAGTACTGGATGGAGCTAAAGAGAAAGGATATGGAAGCTCTTCCTGACCCAACATTAAACTAATAAAAGGCCACGTCGTTTTAAGAGATAATGAAAAAACGGGGGGAGGGGGAGACTAACGCTGCGTGGGAAGGGGGGAGGATAAAACTGAGATTTCTCTGAAGGCACAAGCTGGTTGGGGGGAGGGGGAAAAAACAAGCTTCCTGTGGTTGGGGGTCGATTAGGAGAGCATAGGGGGGGGAAAAGGGTATATATCGATGGGGGAAGTATAGTGTTGTTTGACTATTTTTACGTTTGGGGGGGAGAGGAAAGGAGGTCAAGCAGCACTTCGCTGCCGGGGAGGAAGAAGAAAAAACTAAACCTAGGCTGGGTAGCTTGCAGGGAGTGCAAGTTTTGGTGGAAACTTTCTACAGGGAAAAATTGGCACTTCTTCAGAAAAGATCCTCCTCAAATGCTACGCTGGAGGAGAGAAAGAACATGTTAGCCGACAGAAGAAAAAGGAAGAAACGGAGTCGCTGGAAGGGGCGCTACTGCCCGAAGATGCTAAAACGAGTATTGGTCGATATCTAAATAAGAAAGACAAAAGGGCAGGGGGTAGATTGAAGGATTCGGGGCGAGATTTCGCAGCAGAAGCCTGGGGGGGGAGAGGTTGCTTAAAAAGAAGAGAGAGTGCATTCTGGGCCAGTCAACGAGTAGAAGGGGGGGAGGAAAGACAAGGGTCCCGTAAAATAGAGGGCAACTTCCGGGGATGGCAACTCTTCGCAAGGAAAAAAGGCGGCAACTCGTCGAACTCCCTCCAAGGGAAGATTCGACGTCCAAATGAACCGAATATGTTGGATCGGGAGAAGGAAAACCTGGGTGATGGCCCTTGAGGAAAGACGTGAAATCTCTGAAAAAAGGACATCTCTTCACGTTACGGAGAAAAAAGGGCTGGTCTATCATTTTTCGTACGGTGAAAAAAAAGGCGCCACGCTGAAGAAGAAGAAAATCGGCGTCCGGCAGGATTGCAAGAAGGTTTATTCGGGGGGCTGCTAAACCACGGTTTACTACAAAGGTTGCCTATTGGTTCAGTTAAGGAGGAAAGGGAGCCAAGGAGTTAAGGGTGACAAAAGGCCCTTAAAGGGTTGAAGGACCGTTCTTTATAGGGGGAAGAGGGAGACCGGAGGTTAATTAACGACCGAAGAAGTCCTACTTGGGAACAGGAGACAGCAGAGCTAATACTTTGAAAAAAGGGGTTCGCACGTAGCTGACGGGGAAGGAGGCTCTGAAGAACTGGGAAGGGGGGGGAAAGCGTTTCAGTGCGTAATCGAGAAAGGACTCCGAACCAATTCAAAACGAAAAGTAAGTTGTGTTCTGGGAGAACAGAATAACCACCTCTCTGAAGGGGTGGGCAGGCAACTTCCAAAAAGAGCGGGGTCATCGAGGGGTTAAAGGGAAGAAACCAAGCGACAAGGCCGCGAGGAGGCCTAGACTTCGAGGAGTTCCAACCCGGGCATGGGCCCAGGGGGGATCAAACTATGAAGGAGGCGGCAAAAGGAGAAGAATGGAAGGAACGGATGCCGTGGAGAAAGGGGAGTTGGGAAAAGAACGACCGTAGTGACAAAAAGTATGTGGGGGGGGGGGGGGGTCCTTCGATAACTTAAAGCGGTTAAACATTCTGTCCAAACTAAAAGGGAGAAAGACAAAACCATATGTCACAAAAGGGACTTCAACCCTGAAGACGGGGGGATTCAAAGTTCCCGGTTTTTTATAAGGAAGAAGGGTCGGGGGGAAGAACAAAACTCGTTCGTTCGTTTAAAATGAGAAAAAAGCAATCGAAAAGCAAAAGAAAGAATTCCCGGCACCCGGGATGGGGAAAGACCAGCTTGAGAGAAATTGGTTAACAGGCAGGATGAAAAAAGTCCTGGGGAAACCATAAAGTCTCCTCCGGCCTTCTCCTGTCTCATGGAAGGGCAAGGGGAGGTCTCGAAGCGAGAAATGGGAGGGCTTCTGTGGGGGACTCTTCATTAAATATGAACAAAAAAAAAAAACGATTAAAGGGAAATTTCATTAAGACCCCTCACAAAACAAAAAGAAAAAAAAAGTTACTCGCCGAACGCCAGGAACCATGAAGGAAAGCATGAGGGAGGAGACAAGGTACCTTTGAAAAATCATTAACTCTTTAAGTGAGGGGGGACACATACAAGCGGCAGTCAAAAGGTACTTTTTTCTCAAAAGGGGGAGATGGCGTGGGGGAAGAAGGAATTAAGCAATCGAACGAAAACTAGTTCAGGTTGGGGAAAAGAGACCGAAGTGGCCGGGTCGTCAAAAAAAACGGTATGTCAAGCTGAAAAGAAAAAAAAAAAGAAAGTGCTGACGGTTCAGGAGCCATTGAGAACGGAATGGGGGGGAAAAAGAAAGGGGTACAATTCTTAACTAGCATCCACAAAAAGCAGCAGGGGGGGGGGGAGGAACAATGTCAATCCACACTTATTCCAACATGGATAAGGTCAACACAAAGCTGGGGGGAACAAGAATTGCAAGCTCAGGAAAGAGGACCATTGGGCGATTCGGGACGGAAGGGGTCCATAAGCTACTTTAAGCTAGGGACGAGGGGGTGGTACAGAAAAAGGGAAAAGGCTAAAGAAGAAACTTAAGAAAAAAGGAAGGGGAAAAAAGCCAACCAGGGGTTTAAGCCTTAGAGGGAGAAGACTAACGGGAAAACAACGCCCGGTGCGGCTACGGGGGGGGGGTCGGGAGTCTCGAGAAAACGGCGCGGGACCAATGCAGGGAGAAAAGCAGTCACCCAGCGAGACAATGTGTCTCCCCCGACTAAAAGGAAGAAGAACAACTAGCCTCAAACTTAGGAAAGAGTGACAAATCTTACTTTGATGGTTCTGCTTGAGTCAGAGGAATGTTTATGACCTAGTCCCCCGGCGGAAAAAGGAACTGAGGTTTACGAAAAAGGGGGGGGGTCGTCCCGAATCAAGGAACACATTCTGAGCTTTAGACCAGGGGGGAAAAAAAAGCCTAAGAAAGGGCAACAATTTGGGTGAGGCCAAAATGGGAGAAAGATGGCCGACTTGAGGGGAAGGTATAGCCCATCAGGAACGCAAGGGTGGGAAGAAAAACTCGGAACTCGTCCCCTCGGAGAGGGAGGGGAAACCTAAAAAGTCCCTCGAAAAAAAGTAAAAAGGAGGGGTCCTGATTCTAAATTAACCTTATGGACGGAGCTGGGAGGGTTGGGGACCGATGTCTTAGGAACAAAAAGAAAAAGGGAGTTTTTACAAGATATAAATGGTAACAAGGGTTGAGAAATGAATTGAAAGAGCTCGTTCAGCGAGGGAGACCGGACAAACTAGAAGGGGCAGATCTCAAACCCTTACGAAGGGGAGAAAAGCTAGGGAAAGCAGGCATATGGATTTTAGGGGAAAATCAAAGACGTGATAAGGGACAGAATGACACAGATTGTCAGCTGAAGTCCTGGGGGGGGGGGGGGGGGGGGAAAAAAACGCGAAAAAAGAAATGTGCTGCTATACAAAAACACGCCAAGACCCTCTAAATGACGGGTTGGCGGGAGAGTACGAAAGAAAATGTGAAGAGAAAGGAAAATGAGAGGTGGTAGCAGGAAACGTTCTCTGGGCACAAAAAAAAGGGACGGCTAAGTCTGAGAAGGGACGCTCTAAGGCAGAAACTTCTCAATTGGGGCGGGAGGGGAGAGATTTTAATCCTTCTAGCTGGGAAAAAAGGCTCACTGAAAGGAAAGATATCCTAAAAGAACCACCGGAAAGGTAGTTTGCCGGGAAAAAAAAACAGCTTTGATTGGAACAGCCTCAATTTGAAGTGAGCAAAGAAAAAACCGAGATACCTAAACGCGCTTTCAGCAGAAAACAGCAAACACTTGGTTCCAGGACCAGCGCAAACAAATAAGAAGGGGGAAAACAATCACCAAAGAGGCACTCGCCGGGGTAAAAAGTACCTGGCGAGAAACACTAAGACGTTTTGGGAGATTGGGGGCAGGGCGGGAAAAGCGACCGTCACGGGAGAAATGGAAGGGATAATACGCTTCTAGATGGGAGAGTCCGCGAAAGATAGAGAGAAAAAAGAGTGGAAAGAGAGGGAGATAATCGCCCTCTTGGGGGAAAGAGAGGAGAAACGGTGGACCAAACTGCGTAAGGTAAAGCGAACAGCCAATAGGAAACCAAAAGTGGGGAAAAGAATCGCAAGAGGGGGGTTCGCTGTAACACTTTCCCTTCGGCGAAGGAAAGGGGGAGTTAAAAGTGTGTTAATTTGCTAAAAATAGATGTCCGGGGGGGGTGAAAAGGACAGAGCCACGTTAGCAACGGGGATAAGCGGGGAAAAAGAGAACTGTATTGAGTTATGTGTGCAACTTCAAGGGGAGAGGGGAAAAATTTGTCCCATCTCAGAGCTGAGGAGGGACTCTCAGTCCAACAACTAAAAAAGGGAAGAAGGGGAATGGCGGCTAGAACGAAGGGGAGCAGGGTCAGCGCTTGGAGAAACAGAAGAAACTACGACCAAAGGACAAGCGCTCTGGATGACAGGAAGATTGCTGCAGACGCGAAAAAAAAAAAGAGGGAAGGAACGTAACGATAAATCAAAAGGAAAGGACTTGAAACTCTTCCAGGGGTGTCAAGGGCCGTAGATCCCACTCCGGCAACGACAAGATTGGAGTCGTATATCGACAGGGCGCAGAGAAAAGTGTGCTCTTCGGGGGGATCCCATAATTAAAAAAGCTTGGACAGTCGGGAAGAAGAAAAAAGAAAAAGGGACCAAAAATTCTGGCCGCGGAAAAGAAGTGAACCCTTCGCAGGGTTGGGGGGAAAGGGGAGAACTCTTAGGAGAGAGGAGGGGGCTTGACAAACTAAAACTCATGGAACGCCCGCTCACGGGGTAGTTTCCAAGAAGAAAAAACTAAAAAGGAGTGATAGGAAAATGACTGGGGGGACATCCGTGGGGCCCGGGAGGAAAAAAAAGCGGGGTCCACCTAAAGCTCAAGTACTGGCAAGGGAGAAAGGAGGCCATTGTACCCGGAAGGGTTACTTTTAGTGAGTGCACACTCTTAAAAAAAATTCTAGTGGACCTCGAGGGCAGGGGGGGGTGTTGGGGTGGGGGTTTGGGGGGGGGGGGGGGGGGGGGGGGGGGGGTTTTGTTGGGGTGGGGGGGGGGGGGGGTCCTTCCCCTTGAAACTAATGTAACGTTTCCCGAAGGAAGGGAAGCTCCCAATTTGGATACAAACCCAGTGGTGTTTCCTTTCGGCATGACACAGTAACAGAAGAAAGGGTTGAGGGGGTTTAAACAGACTGATGAAAAAGAAGGGTATGGTGAAACCTCCAAGGAGTATAAGGACTTGGACTACTGGATAAAACCTCTACTAAAGACGAACCATGAAGAAAGGGAACGGGAGCCCCCCAAAAAGAAAGGAATTCTATTAGTATCAAAAGGTTTATTTTGCGCAAGGAGAAGCAACTTAAATTACCTGGGAGTTCCGCGCAGTTTCATGAGAAGCAAATTGTCTCGAACCAAATGCAGAAACAGGGGGAGGAAAGGGGGAAAAAATGAAAAATGGGAAGGCCACTCCTCTGACGTGGGAACGAAGACGGAGGTGTGAGCCTTCGGTCAAGGGAGGAAGAACGGAAGCACTAACTCCTTAGCTTCCAAAAGGAGAGGGGGGATTTTCAGAAAGGAGAAAATGCTTCCAGCAGCGGAGAGCCTGGAAAGGAGTGCAAAGGACTCTAAAGGTCCTTAAGGAACGCAACAGGGAGGGCCGAAACGGATGCTGGGGGGGGGGGGGACGAGCAATCAGGGTGGCTTATTGAAAGGCGGTCCGCGGAACATGCTTCAGCCAAAATATTAGACCGAGTGTGAAAAAAAAAAAACAAAAAAGTTTGCAACAGCGGAAAAAGACATCTTGAAAAAAAAACGGGGCAAGTTACGGCAACTAAAAGAGACTCCCCAATGAACAGAATGATGAGAGGAAAAAGGCGTTAAAAGATGAAAGGGAGAATAATGAGCACGGACAACGGAATTCTTTGGGGGGCTAGGGTGGGAGGGAAACTCATAGTGAAACAAGAAAAAAACGAACGGAAAAGAAAGATCTAGGGCTTCAGGCCGGTCGCGTCGCGAGCAATGGAGAGAAGTTGGGGGGTGGGTGGTGGGGGGGGGGGGAGGGGGGGGGGGGGGGGGGGGGGGGGGGGGGGGGGTGGGGGGGGGGGGGGGGGGGGGGGGGGGGGGTGGGGGGGGGGGGGGGGGGGGGGGGTGGGGTGGGGGGTTTTGGGTGTGTGTGGTTTTGTGTGTTGGGATTGTGGGGGTGTGGTTTTGTGGGGGGTTTTGAGGTGGTTGTTTTCTTTTAGGGCGTCTTCCTCCATCAGACTCGCCCCCACCTCGCGGGAGATGTTCATGAAACTCCATCCACGAACATCAAATCGAACGTGGGAAAAAAGAGCCAGTGTTTTGGGGGGGTTGGGGGGGGGGGGGGGGCCCCGTTTCGAGAAAAAAAATTCGCAAGGTAATGATAGGGGTGTCTACAAAAAGGTCATTTCTTGGGGAAAAGAGAAATGGGGAATAAAAGGAGACCAGGGGGGGGGGAGTAAATTCTCACCTGGGGGAAGAGATTTTAAAGATGTTTTTTAGGAACAGAGAAAACGAAAGGAACGAGGGGGCATTGGTGGGACGTTTAGTGCGTTAAACCGGCCGGACGTATGTAGTCAAAGCCTGTCAAAAAAACGTAAAAAAGGGGGAACTAAAAATATGGTTGAAGGAAGGTTCACGCCCGAGGGGGAAGAAAGGTTTGAACTACCAGAGTTTCAAGGAACCGGGACTCTCATGCAAACACAAAATAGGGAGGGGGGAAAGAAGGAAAAAGAAAAAATTATCCAGAAAAAAGAAGCCTCTGATTTTCCAAGAGAAGAAGGAAATCGGTTCACACCTGGGACGTGAGAATCTCGCCGAATGATCCAGGAACCCGGGATATGCGCATGTGTGACAGAAAAAAGAAGTGACAGGCGACATGAGGAGGCAAAGGGACTTTGGTTAAGACGAAGACCAAAAAATTCAATTCCAAAGAAAAATTAGCCTGCATTGGGGGGGGGAAGAGTGAGGGCGCGTCTTAACGCATTACAGCAAGCGGTTCAAAGCGGGAGGAAAAAGCAACACATCCCCCAGGACACTCATTTCGAAGAGCTAAGAACCGAGAAAGGAAGGAATCATGACAAAGGGGGTGATTTAATGGGGGGGGATCAGGGGATATTATTGGAGATCAAGGCAGCAATTATAAGGATAGAGTTTTCAACAACCTTAAATTAGGGTTCGAGGGAAACCAAGTAAGAAAGTGAGGGAAAGACTTTAAAATGCCTGGGGGGGGGGGGTAAAAACGTCAGCCAATAGCAAAAGGGGGGGGGAGAAAAAAGGTATACATTTTGTAACGAGGAAAAGGGAAAAGGGGAGTCAAGGAGAAGCCGTCCTAGGAAAGCGGTCATCTCTAACGCCTGACCCACGGTAGCCAAAAGGGACCCTCTAAATGGTCCTCTTGTCGCCCTGGGTGGAAAGAACATGTACCTTTTCATGTTGGGCGCCGATGGATTAAGAAAGGTTGTACCTACTCAAAAGCCAGGAGGGTAAAGGAGGGGGAGGCAAAGGCGTAACCACGGAAGAGGGCGTTCGCTTAAAATTGATCCGTGGCAAGCAAGGGGAAACGGGAATAGGGGGGACTCACAAACGACACCTCTATTGCACAAAGGGAAAGGAAATACGGGGAAATGGGGGAGGACGGCTAATCTCAATTTATGGGAAAGAGGAGGTCTCTCCTGGCCTGGAGGGACCCCACTCGAAGGAAAAAAGGGAGGCTGGCACGCTGACGTAGAAAATCGGAATAAACCCTGCAGTTCGGCTCGCGGAGATCTTGGGGGGGTAAGGAAGGACCGCAAGCAAAGTTCCATCGTTCCCGAATAAACTCTGGACAACAGGAAAAGAAGGGAGGAGAGGGGTTGGGCTGACGTGCTTCTAAATTATATAAGAGATAAAAAGCATGTCTAGGAAAGGTTGTCGGAAGGCTTTGGATTTTCTAGAGAAGAGGAGAAAACGAAAGATCATGCACCGAAAATCCATTTTCCTGCCGAACCGGGAGGTTGGTTCCGTACGCCGAAGAAGCTGCTTCTAGGGGGAAATAGAAAGGGAAAAACGACAAAAATGGAAGAAGTTAGACAAAGCCAACGACCAGGAAAGGAGAGGGCACGCGGACCGTGTCGGGCTCCGGAAAAGTCGCAAAACCCCCGGAAGAAGAATCACAAAAAAGCAACCATAAATCAAATAAAAATAAAAGTGGTATCAGTACGAAACTCTACGTTGGATCGAATAACCCTAAACGAAGACACACTTTGTGTCAAATATGATGGGAGGGAAAACCGGGAATCAGCTTATTATATTTTTAACACTGTTTATTAAATAGGCTACTCGTTCTATTCCGCTATATATAACAAACTGGCGGGGAGAGAGATGCCTTTTTTTGGAATAGACAAGGCGCTTCAGCAATTACCATCTCCTCGAAGTAGACTTACGGTTGGGACGAGAACAAAAACACACGTGGGTAAATCACGTGCGTATGTTAAGCGGCAGGCGAGGTTCGCGGGTAGGATGTACACTCTTGGGTTGTTGTGTAAATATCTACAAGGTTTTGGGGTAGATAGGAAGGAGCCTATTAAAAGCATTCTATATTAAAGGGCGCCTTTGGCTGTAGAGGGTGATGTGACTATTCAATTGACTTCGTTGGAAATGGGGTATGACCCTCTCCTCATAGCGCTTGGAGCAATTCCGGCACAAAAGAATAAAGGGGGGGAGAAATGGGCGTCCTCTCGCAGGGTAGGAGGCGCAGGATGGAAGATCAGTATTTCCACCGTCTTCCGCCCAAAGGAACAGCCAAAAAACGAGGCTCGGCTAGAAACAGAAGGCACGCGAAATAAGAAAAGCTGATCCGTAATAGTTCATCGGCGAAAGGGAAGCTGGAAAAAAGACGGAATTTGAAATGGTCGAGCTCTCCTCGCCGATCGTCAACTCCGAAACGGAGGCGGGTAGAAGGTTAAGAGGAAGCGGCGCATCATCCCGTCCTGGAGACGTCTCGTGGGGGGGGAAGGAAGGGGAATTGGGCTCCGCTGGGCCCTCGAAAGATTAGAATGTGATAAAAACCAAAAAGCTTTCAGATTGAAATAGATTTTCGAAAACTAGGGGGGGGGGGGGGGATGAGGAAAGAGGGAACTTTTGACAGGTCAAGAAAGTAATCCCCCTCGAAAAGGGGGGGGAACATCGCCATGACGGGAAAACTCCTATGGCTTTGGATCTGGGAGGTTAAACGTCCTTGTGGAAGGAGGGATACCTTACTCAAATTCCACCAAACCGCTTCCATGAAACCGTAGAACGTTTTTAAAAGGGCTCATTTTCGAAAACGCGGCGAAACGCCGGGAGAGAAGAAGGGAAAAAAATCGCGGCAGGGGCTGCATACCAACGCTGAAAGACCATGTTTGCAAAAGTCTACATTTTTAAGAAGTGGGAAATTGAGAAGGGAGGAGAACACAGGCTAAAGAGGATGCTGTACGTGGGGGGGGTGAAGCCCTTTATACGAACAAGGGAAGGTAACCCGTTCTCCGAATCTAGGGGAGAATTGAGGATCGACTTGAACGGTAAAAATAAAAATAAAGTCAACTCCTCATCCCGGCTCTCGGTTCCTCCATTGGTCGGGGCAATTTTCTTTCCGATGGGGAATTAGATCTAACTGACCTTATCGCGGGAGTAAAGACCATTCACTAGGGGAATCAGGGGTCCTGTCAGTTTGGAAAGGCTGGCAAACATCTAGGGGCTCGCAACCAATGAGTGTGGGACGAAGCTCCACAAGCGGCCCGTGAACATCTCTTGTTTAAGGTCAGAACTAAGAAAATAGCCGCCATCATTCGAACCGGGACAAAGGGAAAGCAACCAAAGTGTGAACTTCAAGCAGCGGGCAGTGCTATAATGCAAATAAGAGATGCACCGGGGGGCCTCGAAGGTAATTTAGGCTGAGGCTCCATGTTCTTTGAAGGGAGTGGGGGAAGGGTCAGCCAGGGAACAAAGGGGATTTTGCAAAGGAAAAGGCGCGTGTACGTAGAACAAAAAATATCCAAAGAGTGGAGAGACCCGACTCTTGAGAAAAAGAACTTCGAAACCGCCCTTTGGCGGGGAGTCTACGATAGAGAACAGGGAGCACGACGTTAGTGATATTAACTAAAGGCAATAAGTGAAAGCATATCACATGGACCGGATAAGCAGGAATGTTCTGACCTTTTGGAGGAAAAAGGGGGAGGAAGATTGTTACAAAAGCATGACTTCTGATTGACCAAAAGCATACGGCGGAATCGGCCAAGGCATCCCTTCCGAAGTGAAAGCTCTGGGGGAGGGGTGAAACTTAGCTGGAAAGGGGGGATGAAGGGACGGCTTCAGAGAAGCTCTCAAAAAACGGAAGTAGGTGAAATAAAGGATTGTAAAATAGCCATCAACGAACAGAAAAGCTAAGTGGCTCGCTACTCCGGAAGAGCAGAAATGAGAATAGTAGGGAGGGGAAGGAGGGGGGTGTGTGCGGAACAAATGAAATACGGTGGCAGTGTTCACCAGCCACAAAGGAAACCCTCAAAAAGGGCCGCTGAATAAGGGGACCCTGTTGTTACGATGGCTGTTGACTCTATACAGAACGTGCAAGGTTTGTGGACGTAGCAGGCCTAATGAAAGGGCAAACCGGTACGTTAAGGGAGGACTTTCTCACGAAGGCGGGGGAAGACAAAAATTAATAGGGGTTTCATCCTGTCAAGAGTTTAAGAACGAAGGAAAAAAAAGCAAAACCAGTCAAGGGGGGTTGCGACAAAACAAGTTTGGAAAACCGGGGACCTAGCCTTAAAGAAACTTTCGCTGTAACACCATCAGATTTGGAAAGGGAAAACTTGCACCGATGAATAGAAGGAAAGGGAGGCTGTCACGAAATAAGCCTAAGTGAGCAAGGGGGACCGACGGCGGCTATTGAGCAGGAGGGGTGTTCGGAAACGAAATCTGCTCGAATTCTACACTTGGGAAGGTAGGAAAGGCAGGTGGGGGGAAAAGAATTCAGGGCCAGCAAATAACTTTCCAAACCGCGGGAGATGGGGTTACTGTCTCTGAAAAAAGGAATGCCAGAAAGGAGTCCTCAAGAATGCAGAAGAGTCCTCAATTAGCTAAACTTGCGATCTCCTCTACCTAAGAAAGTCCAGGTTTACAATTGATGGGGGGGTTGTCCTTCCTGGGTGGCGGGGGGGGGAAGGGGCTTCCATTAGGGGACAGCGACCCTTCAGGAAAGGAGAAAAATTTCCTAACCCTAGGCGGGGGTGAGAAAGGCCAAACTTCCAGTCTTCACTACGGTGGGACCCACGGCAGCCAAAAAGGCACAAGGGTTTTTGAGGCAAAAGGGGGAGAGGGCAAAGGGCCCCTTAAAGTGATATCATCCCTCAGGACTAAAGTCAAAGGAAGGAGACACTCCCTGAATCAGGGGGGGGGGGGGAAAAGTACTCGAAAACTGATCCGTTAAAAATGCATACTACGTTTTACATTTAAGCGGAAATGTTGGAAATTACGGCTGGTCTCCCGAAAAGCAAAAAGGGGGGGTTGGCCCAAACAGAGATCCAATAGGAAAAAGACGAAGTGTTGAAAGTCAACAGAAGGGGAACTGTAGGTGTGGTCCTTGAGCACGCATCTTTTCAGACTTAAGAAGACGCAAAGATAGGAAAGCGACGGGGTTTTAGGCAGCCAAGAGAGCGTGCGACGGTCCCTGGAAAAGGCGCCATGTGGAAGCACGCGCCGAGAGAAGGGGGAAACAAGAGGAGACTAAGAGGAGACGCTCCGGAGTGGAGGCAGGGCAACATCTCGAATTGTAATCAATGGCCCTGGGGGAAGATTTTTCGGAACTGAAAAAAGGGCGGGGAACAGACCCAAGAATCGGAAAGGAACCGAGAAGTTGAATGGAATGAGGCTGGGCTCAATGGATCGCAAAGAGAAGCCAAGAGCAGGGGCACTATGTGGGCGGAAGCATTTGTATCACTTCGACAGGAGGAAGAATGGAGGGCAAGGCCAAAAAAAGGATTGTCCTGCCAGAAGGCTGTTTGTTGACAAAGGAAACGGCAGCTGCTGCGAGGAAAAGATCAAAAAACAACAACTTGAAGTTAGCAGAAAAAGTCTAAGGAACTGTGTCACCTAAGTTGCTCCAAGAATGGCGCCTGCCAGAGGGAAAAAAATTAAGGAAGGACAAACCAAAGCGGGAAAAAAGAAAGAAAAAGAGAGGACAGTACGAAATGGCACGGAGAACACAATCAACTTGCCTATTTGGAATAAAAAAACACGCCTTTCTGAGAGGTAAATCAGGGGCTAATAAATCAGCGGAAGCGCAAGACGAGCACAAAACGGAGTGCGACGGAAAAAGGGAGAGATGAATCAATATCTAGCGCTGAAAGGGAAATCCCAAAGATGGGGACCGCTCCTCAAAACACGTGCAGGTTACTAAACAAAGGGAACCAAGGTGTACCCTGAGGGAGGCACGGGCAGGGGGACGGAGCGGCCCGCGAGTTCGCGGACGGCGGGGAAAAGGGGGGGGGGGAAAATGCTCAAGAAGAAGGGTGATAGGGCAGAAAAGTCGGTGAGCACGGTGAGAGTGAAAAAGCGCGCTGACGGGGGAAAAAAGGGATGAATTGGATGGGGAAGTATGTTGCCCATCCGCAGACTAAAGGAGAGGTCTTCAGGGGTCAAAAAAAAAAGCATTATAAAGGAGCCTGCTCGGAAGAAGAAAAATTTTTGACATAGGCCGAATGAAAACGTCACAAACGCCAAATCTCCTCGCATGCAAAAAACTGAAGCTATATAAAGGAAAAACGAAGGGAAAGGAAGAATTAGACGTACGTTTCGGAGGGGAACAGCACCTAACCTCTGTATGGTGAGAAAAACAAGCAGCCCTCTCTACAATCTAGCGGGAGGAAAAGGACCTGAGTGGAAAAAATTGCAAAGCAAAAACCGGTTGTCTCGGCAAGGGCGGGGATGAAGGGGAGGACGTAGAACTCTTGGAAAGAGAAAGGACCGCTAGACCATGGCAAAAAAAAATTGCCTGCCTCTGAAATAGGTGAGAAGGGACTAGTTGAAAGAACGCTTCAAGATCCGTCCTGGTTGCAAAATCAAGACCACACAACAAAAGCAACTTGTTCAGTTCGAATAAAACTGACGAAGCTATGTGGCCTTGCTCAAGGGGGTGGGGGACAACAAGGCCTCGGGAATCCAGCGCTGAAGACGGGGACAAACAAGGTCTCGCCCTTGTAGAACGAGGGCAAGTGGAATCAGTTTCGAGTCCTTGCGAACAAGGAAAGGGAAAAGGGACTGAAACGACCGAGTCAAAAAGGCGCACTCATGCGGAAAGGACGTAATGTCTAACCGTTGTTCCGAAAAAAAAAGGCAATATGGAGGAAAGGTCCCAAGGCTCCAACAAGTTGGCTTAAGGGCTTTGTCACCCCCCGGAAAAAACAAGAGGGAAAGGTTTATAAAAAGAAGGAGAGAAAAGTTGCTTAAGGGTACACAAAGGAAAAAGGTCGGGAAGGGAAAACTAAAAATATACGAATTGGGGGACCAGGCTCCATCCCGGGGAGAGAGGTCAGGAAAAGTCGTATCGAAAAGGGGGATAAGTTGGCAAAGAAGGGGGGGGGAGAGCCTCTCTGAACTGCAAGGGGAGGGGAAAAGGTGAGCTACCGGCCGGAGAGACATGAACGAAGGGTCGTTGGAGGGTTCATCGTTGGGGTCAAAATTAATTCGATCGAAATACTCTTAGGGCCAGGAGATATTAAACGTGCATTC
>Ga0179593_1428393_pt1 | contig 26233 bp, 33 predicted proteins | sample CZODoug2_1_08_16_FD_185931 | JGI IMG/M metagenome (GOLD analysis project Ga0179593, IMG submission 185931) | Vadose zone soil fungal communities from Angelo Coast Range Reserve, California, USA - CZODoug2_1_08_16fungal (PacBio error correction) | ecosystem: Environmental > Terrestrial > Soil >...
TGGGTAGAGCCAAACCATGGGGAAAGTCCCTAACAGACGGGTTAAAAAACCTCGCAGCAACAGCGTAATCCAGAAAATCAGAGGAGATATCATCTCTAGCGCGCGCATAGAAGCGCTGGGAATCATCACTGCTGCTCAATGTCGCTCGTGGGCTTGAGAGCCTGAGGGGGGTGGGGGGAGATAGGGAACGCAGACGCTTTACCCTCATGGCACGGGAGAAGGAAGCAGGGAGGGTTGGCACGGGCCACAAGTAGCAGGAAGTAGGAAGTGGGGGGATAGGGGGGGGGACGCTCCTAACGACATGATGGAAAAAAGGGATGCTCAAAATGGTTTATAAGAGAGGGGGGTAATTCGAGATTGTGAAAGAACAATACTGGTACAGGGTCATTCAGAAAAAAGGGGCCGAGATCGCGCTCCAACATCAGGGCGATGCGATCAAGTCGTCGGAGAAGAAGCGGAAAGGAGACTTGAACTGGGCTGAAAGTGGGATGAAGAACGAGGGGTCGTACGTTGCTCATGGCGCGGAGAGTGGTGTCACACATCCGGTTGGAGAAGGAAAAAAGAAACTCGGGGGAGGAAGTTGAATCCAAGAGAAAAAAACGCAAAATTGCTGAGAAAGACAGTTTTCTAAAAGCTTATCGAAAGGAGGAAGACTTCTGAACGGGGACGGCGGCTGGACTTACCAGGGGGACCGAAGGGGTGGGGGATACCGCATTAAAAGATGACAAGGGGGGCAGCGGGAGATTTGCGAAAAAAGAGAACTCCGCAAAGAAATCCCGTCAACGAAACGAGGGGAAAGGGCCGGCGAGCGGGCGGGGCATCTCCGGACTCGCTATCAGGTTTGGAACGAAAAATCAAAGCCCGAACGGAGAAGAAGTCACAGAGTAGGGGGGGGAAAAGACACGTCTCTTGAGCTGTCGCAAAAACACCGGCGAAGTCGTGACCTGCTCCCTTTCAAATTAAAAAGAAACCCGGGATATCCATTCTCGGATAGTGCGAGAAGACTGGACAAACCACGCAGAAAAAAAAAGCAGCCTGATGTATGCGGAAAGCGGGCCAAGGAGTCGAGAAAGAATCTCGGCCGAAAGAATCGAGGGGAAACGGGAAAGATCATCAAATTTAGGCGCGACACAACCCGGCGTTAGTTTGTCCACTCACCCGATCGCATGAGGAACCAGGCATGGGGGGCGCCGAAGAAAAACTGGGAACTTTCAAAAAAAAGAAAAACCAGGCTCGAGATCGAAAAAAGGGAGGCGCCGAAACGGGGGGGGGAAGATGGCTAATTAGATTCCAAAAGGGGGGGGGGGACTTGGGTGTAACGGCCAAGCTGAAGGGGGGAGGTTTGAATCTAAGCGGCGAGATCTGAGGAGAGAAAAAAAAAAGCAAGGCCAGAGGCAAGCGTACTATTTGTTCATACATTGGGGGAGAGGGGGGATCAGGGCGGCACAGAGGCGTCAAGTGTGAAAGACGTTCAAAACAGTGCTTAAAAGGGGAAAAGGAAGGAAGTCTACATCGAACAAAAGTCGATGGTGTTTCGAGGAGGGGCTGAGATTATATTCTGCCCGGATTTCTCCTACAGCGAAAAGCCAATCCCGCAAAAAAAAAAAGCCAAAGGTAGGGAAGAAAAACCTAATCTAGGAGGAAATCCGGAAGCTCAACAAAAAGAAAGGAGATAGATACGTTGGGGGAATGTTGGCTGACTGAAAATTTCGTCCATGGACGGGCAAAGGGATTAAAGAAGGAGGGAAGATACAGTATAAAAAAGGCCTAACACAAAATGGCAATGTTCGATGGTAAGCGGACGGGAAAAGCGTCGCAGGGAGGAAGACCGCAGCGCCCGCGCGCCATGGAAAAAGAGAATGTCTGCCCGCCAAATAGGAAATCTTAAACATCCGGGAATTGACCAGAAGAAAGAAAGACCGGACTTTGATCTCAAGGTTGCGAACAAAAGGGAAACCTTGCATCTCAATGAGAGCAATGAAAAGGGGCCGGTAGCCGATCTCCCTGAAAGAACTACCCTTAAGAAAAGGAGGGGGATGGTGCTACAAAACCAAGCAATGGGTCAGAAAGAAAAAGAACCGAAAGGAAAAACGAATTGGAAGGTCAACCCGTCCCAAGGGGGGGAAAAAAATCGATATGTTGCCTCTTCATGATCAGCCGCCTGGGCAGGGTGGGGGAGAAGGTCAGAACGCAGCACTGAAAGAAGGGGAAAACATCCATAGTCTCAGGCCATGGCGTAGGGGGGAGTGGGGAGGATGCAAGAGGGGAAGAGGGAAAATATGAGAAGGAAACCGGCAAGTCAAAGGGCGTTTGAAAAACGATGGAAAAGGACTTGAAACAGAGTTTTGAGAGGACTGACGCCAAAAAAGAGATAGAAAAAGCAAAACCGCTCAATTACTCCTCGATGGACGTTGCGGTCTATAAAATCGAGGGGAGGAATTCAAAACTTCCCTAAGGGGGATTCGAAAGGAAGGAAAACGCCAAGCGTCCTGGGGGAGATCCCTCAGAGAGAGTGCGGAGGGGATCTCCCCGATATAGGGACGTAGAGGGACGCACTAAAAGAGCTCACTTTGCACAAAAGTAGAAAAAACGTTGATGCTGACAAATCGGCGCCGTGAAGGGGAAGCACCGGAACGATCGAGCACCCCAGCTCATAAATGATAAAAACCTCATTGCGAATCTAAAAAGAAACGGAAGAACCTCAGGGTGGGGGAGGGGGGAAATTGGGCGGGGTGGTTATCTATAAACTTCCTGATACTGGTCGTGGTGAATATACCGAGAAGGGCGAAAAGTCTCTCTTGGAGGGCCTGGGGAGGACTCTCCAAAAAAAGTCGGGAAGACCTATGGGAGGTTGGATCGGGGGAAAGGGAGCAATGCCCAAGGAATGGGGAAGTCACAAAGAACAGGAACAACCAGAAATATTGCGGGAAAATCGGGGGGAATTCCATGGCAGGATCTCGGGGGACCACAGATCTGCATTCCTTTCAATGCAAGGAGGCAGAGCGGTTATGGGTCCTTCAAAACCATCACCCAGGGGGCAACCCATAAAGGGGGACCAGAGCATCTCTGTTTAGAAAAGGGGGATTTACCCAGCCCCTCGAACCAACTGTACAGTCAAGAGCATTAGAGGTTTTGGCACGGAAAAAGGACTGGGACCGGGCCAAATGAGGGTTTAGCTTTCTGGAGGGTGGAAAGATAGGGGGAAAAAAAAACTAAAAAGAATGTTCTGGAGGAGGCCATAACCTAAGGTTCATGTTCAAAGGTCGAAGACAGGAGAAACACTAACTAAAAAAAAAAAAAGCTTAGTCTAAAATGGAAGGGAGACGAAATTCGCCGACATTGGACTTTTCTGCGCTTATGTCGGAACGGGCTGTTTCTAGGAGGTGGATCACCTCATGGAAAAAAACTACAGAAAATCTCTAAAGCAAAAATATTATTCTTAAAATAAGGGGTAAAGAGCCCAGGAGAACAGGGAGGGGAAAATGTACTAACTCGCACCTATAATGAACAACTAGTAGGCGATATCGGCGTAGGCTGGGAATACTCGAAAAAAGGTAGCGTCGCTGGGCTAACTGTGGGAGGGAAAAAAAAGAAATTACCTTCTTTGGACAACCGGTTCTTGGGCGCTACCTGTTCGGCGTTCATAGCCCGCAAGAAGCCGAAGCAGGAAACCCACACCAAAAGGAGAGTCGGAGATTGGCGGGGACCGGAATAAAATAAAGTTGTAGAGGTGGGGGGTTTCCTCATACGAGAAATGGCGGAAAAGGGCCAGTTCAGTTTGTTCCACAAAGCGGGGTCGCGGGAAAAAAGCTCGGGAGGGGACAGGGGAATTGTCAAGCTCCCAGAGATCGCGAGAACTGGTCAGGAGATGCAGCTCAAAAAGAACGTAAAGACCGAAATGCTTTGAAAGGTGTGTAAAATGAAAGAAGCAAGAAAACATAGGGGGGAGTCTTCGACTTTCGGGAGAAATGGACAAGAGCGATGTTGCATGAAACCTCCAAAATTAAAAAAAAAAAAAAAAAAAAGGACCAGCTAAAAAAAAGGGAGCTAGATCCCGGCACGCAATTGCGCGAAAACAATGAAACGTCAGTGGTGAAAAAACGAAAAAAAAAAAACGTGAGGATAAGAGAGGAAAGAGACGAGGGGGGGACGGGAGGGGAAAAAAAGAGGGACCCGAAATTTACCGGTCGTTTGCAAAAAGGCGGCGATGGGGGGAGGAGAGCGTGCGCTAGAGCGAAAAAAGTACTCTGATCACGATCACAGGGTCAACGGAAAGACAGGGGGGGGTTGTCAACGGGGAAGAAGACACCAGAGATTTGAAGTGGGGGAAAGATCACGACAAAAGAAAGTCCCATCGAGCAGCGAAGGAGAATCCGATCTGCGAGGGGGAGGGACCTGGAATTCAAACCCCAGACCGTCCTCGGACATGAAAAACGAACGGAACGCGTCCGGTGCAGGGACTACTCGAAAGGGAGGCGACGTCCGATGAAAAAACGCCAATCTACTAGCAACGCAAAAAAAAAGAGTGGAAAAAGGCGGAAGGCCGGCGTGTCGCAGGCCAACGAGACTCAGGACCGCAAGAGGAGGGCAGGACCCGGCACAGCCAGATGTTCCTGAAGGAAAAGAAACAAAAAAAATGGTAGGGGGAAAGGGAAGACAAGACTCTGAAGGGAAAAAAGGGAGGACAATGGGTGAGAAGGGGGCCCCGCTCACAACCAGGAGCGAGAGAGGGAGACGCAATGGGAAAGTGGGGGAAACACTTCCGAGAAATGCTATAGGGGGGCACAAACACCATCGGGGAACTGTGTCAAACGGGCTAGAAGCTAAGGACTCGAAGGAAAGGATTCAACTGGGGTACTCTGCGGAAGAGGTCAAGGAGGTGTCAGGAATGGAGGAAAAGAGGCTCGTATGGTCGAGCTCAACGAAAAAAATCGCGGCCTAAATCAAAAGAGGGAAATGGAAGGTCTAGTGGGAAGAAGATTGGACTGTATAAAGTAATAGTACGGAGAGCTTCAAGCCGTACAAGCCGCCCCATGAACGAAGCAGAGGTAAGGGACCTGACCTTACAATAGGTACACCACGAGCGGACATCCAGTGGGGGGGGGGGGGGGGGGCGGGGTCGGCTCAACAAAACAAAAAGAGAAGATACAGTTTATGTTGAGGTCAACGGAGGCGTGTCGGAAAAATGAGCAAACGTTTGTCAAATTACCGGAAAGGAGGCTTAAGTCTAGACAGGCATGGAAGGAGGGAAGACACCCAGCCGAGAAGGAAAAAAGAAGGCCCTGTTCGAAGATGTCGGCCGAAAAGCGGCGGTGCCTCGATTCAAGCGCGACCATCAGCGCCGATTTAGCAAAGAAAAAAAGCCACCAAGGTCAAAAAGGAAATCGGGAAAAGTGGGAGAACGGGCCTGGAAAGGAAAAGAAAAGGAGCTCGCCTGCCCGGCGGCACCGTCCTTCAGCGGGGACTGCGTTGGCGAACACAGGATGGGCTCCTGCATCGAACTTCCAAAAAAACTACATTGTTGCAAAAAAGAGAGAAGAGTGGCGGAAAAGGACCCTGAAAGGCCTAGAGTGCAGCACCAATTGCAATGACCTGCGCGCGGCCCGACTTTTAGAAAAGATCCGTGATGAATCGAAAAAACGTACAAAAGAAGAAAGCGGATCAATGGGGGCTTCAGGTCTTCGTCCGATCTCGGAGCGAGAGTACGGACGCGCCCAGACTGGACTTAACATTCAAGGGAAACAATAGGGGGGGGGTGAGGGGGAAAAGATCTGGGGGGGGGGGGGGAAAATTTCTAAGAGGAGGACTGACTATTCCTGCGACTTAATCCGCGTCCGGGCGTTTCATGCCGAGGACGTGATAAGAAGAGATGTTACAGGTTACGAAAAAGGAGAAAAGAGCGGCAATCTGAAGGAAGATGTCAGGGCGACCTCATCTGTACGGGGCGCAGCTCGTTGAATTGACGTTCCACTTCAAGAAAAGGCGGAGTCCCGGAGGGGAAAACGGCAAAAACCAAAGGGGATCGTAAACAGTCATGGGAGGAGGGAGGGGTCAGGTAAAAGGGGGATATACCCAGACTTGCTTAACGTAGACGCACGCCGCCTCAAGCGCCGCCCTTGGCACGCCCCCGTCAAAGTGACACCCACTTGGTGAAAAAGTCCTCTGGCAAAAAATAGGGAAGGCTGGAGGGAAAAGTTAACATACATCACTAGGAGATATCGAGTAACTGTAATCAGCATGGTTTTTCGGGGAAATTGTCGGCGGTGTAAGCGAAAGAAAAAAGGGTCCGTGAAAAAAACTGGGCTTGGAAAAAATCGGATCTTCTTTCGATCTAACCCAGCATCGATGGTGGAGGGATCGGTGAAGGCCCTGGAGGCAATCTTAGACAAGCTCCCTGGAAAAAAAAACTCTTAGAAGAGCCCTAAAAAGGGTCTGGGCTGCTCTTCCGCGCAGAATGATTGGCTGGCCCCGGACGATCGTTCACGATCAAGGGAAGGAAATCAAAACAGGGGGAAAAGGGGTCTGGGAATCGAGTTTTCCCGTATCAATGCTAGTGAGTCCGTAGGGACCACCCGTCACACGTTACATTCCATCCAGGAATGTGGTTGGGAACGGCAACCCTGAGAAACCGAAATTGGGGTGGGGGAAGTCGGAGGGGCTGATCCGAAAGGGGGGGGGACTCCAACAATAATGGCATCTGTCCTAACGAGCTGAAATGAGCGGCATTTCGCCAAGTTCGAAGAACGACCTGATCTATGCAGTAAGGCAAAAAGGAGAAAAAAAAGAATGAGAAAGAAAAGAAGGTGGTGCAATTCCTTTTGCTTTCGGGCCGCTGCAGTCCACGGAAACGGCTTTGGAGCTTTGACGAAAAAGGAGGATTTCTCTAAACCTTCTCGCAACACAACAACTAGATAAATGAGTAATTACATAGTAGGGACAAAAAAGGTCCTAGAAAGACGGTTCCAAAGAAAAGGAACTCAAATCTTAGACTCGAATATCGACTTCAGAGCGGCGCGCCGCTACGGCGCTCTGGATCAGGTCTCACAAGAATGACCTCAGGGCAAGCTCGGGGGGTCTTTGGGTCAGTACACTTATTTAGTTGGTGGCGTGCAATATCGCAAGACGCCGAGCCCTAAAAAAACATACACTAGAAATTAAGGAAGGGAAGGGGGAAGGGAAAAGACCACGGGGAGAAGGGGCCTGGGTAAGGGGTAGGCGGTTTCAGGCCTCTAAACACTTAGCGGAAACGTTACATTCATGCTAAAGCGAGATCGGAGGGGAAAAAGAACGGACTGAGGGAAGGGGCATGCCAATATGCTCACGGCGGGGGCTCGCTCACCTGCAGGGCTATTCGCGCAAGAAAGAGGACAGAGCGCGGGCCAGGAAGGGTGGGGTGTTTTACGCCCTAAAAACGGTCAACGAAAGAAAGAAAAAAAGAGATGAGTGAGAAGAAAAAGGATCGTAGAAGGGGAGATAAGATTTCTGTCCAGCATCGGGGAACCGACAAGGGGCAAGCGACGACGGCCGTTATAGAGACCACATCTCGAAAGAAGTGGGGGCTAATGAAAAAGGGGGTAGGAGAGGGGAGGGGACAAGCGGGGGAGAACTGAGGACCTACAGGAGAGAGTCGGACGTTACCTCAGGAAGGAGAGAAGGGTTCGCATACAACTGGCGTGGGAAAAGGAGGACGATGGTGGGGGATCGACCTTCTCGATCCGGTCAGAGCAACTCGGAGAGGAAAGAAAAGAAAAAGGGAATGGCGTTTGAAAAAAGGGGGAGAAAGGGAGAAAAAGTATCTCTTGAATTGCGAAAGTCACACGCGAGCGCCGCAACGTCAAAATCGAGGAGGGGAGGATACATCGAGCGTTCTGCTTGAAGGAGGGCTGAAGTCAGGTCAAAAAAAGGAAAAGGAAAAAAGACGAGGGAAGGGGGCTAAAAATGTCCCGCATGCAACTCCCTTGCGACTCTTCAGTCCGAAAAAGAAGAGAATCCGCCGATGCCGCGCCCAGAGATAAATCAAGCCCGTTTGACTAGCGAGATGGGTCTCTAAAAAAAAGAGGAGAAACATCTCGGCAAGCTGTCTCTGGGCAACACACGCGCTGAAAATAGGTGCATGCGGGACGGGCAAACCGTCCACACATGGGTTCTTTTTCCGGCAGGGAAGGGAGACATCAATGGGGGGCTGGACGAACTGCACAGGCAAGGCGAAGTGAGGGGGCACTTGCGCGAGGAAAGGCAGGGAAAAAGGGACCGATGGACGGAAAGGGGGGGAGGGTCGCCAACTCAGCCGAGAAATGGAGTGGCGCCGCCCGGGATCGAGAAGCTAAGTCTCGTCCAGGCCAAGGGAACGGTACGGGCGGAATACATGAAAAGGAGAGTCAAACCCGCGGGGGGGGGAGGGGGGTCGCAGGAGAGAAGAGAGAACGACGGAATTTCTGCCTACGAAGCTTAACAGTGCGCGGGTCAGAGGATGGGCTGGATAAGTAGGGGAAGGCCGGGGACTCACGACAAAGAACGAAATCCCTGAGAGGGTCATGGAAAGAAAGCAGGGAAGGGAAGAAAAAAAAACCTACGTGAAAAAAAAAGAGGGGGCAGGAGGAAAAAAACAAAGGGGAGGGGGATGGAAAGATAGGGTAAGTGTCCAACGTAAACTAAAATCGAAGGGTAAGGACGGGCAACAGACTTTTGAATTTACTCGCATCAATCCGGAGGAAAAGAGTCTCAAACCCTCATCAGACGAAAAAAGAGAAGCCATGTTATGGCAGAAAAGCAGAAAGCGAAGGGGCGAGGAAGGGGCCGAGCGCGACCAAAAGAAGCGGCTCGGGGCCGCCATGCTGACAAATTCTTAAAAAAGGGAAAGGAACGGGCGAACTGGGATAATGCAGGGGAAAAGGATACGGCCGCTCAAAAAATGAGGCAACACCTCCATTCTTCGAGAGGACGTTGGGCGACAAACTCCTGTAAAGAAAGCGCATCTCGAAAAAGAAAAACCATTGGGCCAAGGAGAGAGGGGAGAAGCGGCTCTAGGCAGTAAGCCTCCGATTGATTCGGCCCGCACCATTTGGGACAGGTCAGAGGGGGCGCGATTCAACTCGGTCAAAGAAACTTGGGGGGAGCTCCAGGGAAAATGGAAAGAGAGAGATTATGGGACCAAATGCCCAGAATGGAAGGACGATCTCTTTGTCGAGCGTGGTCTGCGGCCAAGGCCCTGCGGGCATTCCACCAAGACGCTCGAAAGTAGGGAGTTTGCGGGAGGAGAGGGGGAGGTCGAAGAGGGAGGAGCGAGGTAAATTATATCACCTTACGTTCTCCCAATGGGAGGACGTGGAAAAAGAGACGGGGGGATTCGACTGGCATGAGGTAAAAGGAAAAAAGGGGGTAGCATAAAGAAAGAGCGCTGGGATAACGACCGTAAGAATGGGGGACTTTTCATCTCGCAAGGGTGATTTCCGTGACAAAGTAAGAGACGGGATGACGAGGTGAAAAGGAAAAGGAGGGAAATCTGCACAAAGGAGAGCGAAGTTGGGGGCGGAGGACTGACACCGTATAGCTTCTAATACAAAACGCTCGCCTCAAAAGACGCCGCCGGGGGGAAACGCAATCACGGGTATGAAGGAGGCAAAATTTAATTGTCAAAAAAAGAGAGAGAGTCGGGAAAGAAAGGAGTGTACCTCAAAGAGGAGAGGTCGCGGGAAAGCGGGGAGTGACAGCTGGGTTGATATTTTCGTCGGGGTAGAGAGATAAACCGAAGAGGAGAGGGTCTTGTCGGAAGAACCTAGTGCCACCTGTGAGAGAGAACCCGGGAGAACAAAGAAACAGAGGAAAAGGAAGCGAAGGGATGTGATGTAGGGGGGCGCCTTCGGCCCCCGCAGGATGGAGGTAAGCTCCCGCCACAGAGTCAAACTCTGTGGCAAGAGAGGGGAAACAAAGGATCGGGGGGAGGAGAGACTCGGGGGAAAAAGGGAATCTCTTCAATCTGTAAATGCCCCAGGCGATACCGAGCGGGTTAGTGGGTGCACTCCGGGAACCAGATAAGGAAATAAAAAAGGGAAGGGGGGTCGTGACCAGCCGTTTTCACATCGGCTCTTGGTGAGGCCCCAGGGGGGAGGACAGTAACGTAAGGAGAAATCAGTAAAGGGGGGGAAAGGGGAAAAACAACCCGGGACAGGGGAAAGAGAAGGAAATGGGTTTTGGGAAAGGGAAATATTCTTCTTACGAGTTCCGCCCCCAAACAACTTTTACTTCGCAAACCCCGATCCTTCCGTAGAGGGGGCATTGGTCCACAAAAATGGGGCGCTACTTATCAACACGCTGCGCCGCGAATGCGCGGCGCTCACTCCGGCGAAATAGGGAAGAGAAAGGAAGGTGGGGGGAGTACGATGGGGGGAGGGGTGAGATCATTGTCGGACTGAGGGTTCTGGAACACAGAGATAAGTGTGACCCGGCTCTAAAAAACAAATCGAGAGAAAACAAAACAACGATAGTATTGGATGGTGTATGCATCTTCAATGAGGGCAATAAAATAGGTACAGAAAACACGTCCGCTCACCATCTTATACAATGCACCAAACTCGTCTTCAAGTGGTCGAGGTCACACGACGGCGATACGGATGCTAGCTTTAAGGGACCTCTGGATCATGTCTTCAGAAACGGGTTGAAAAAAATGAACTCAGGGAAGCTAGGTTTAGGCGATCTTCGCTGATTTTGGGGGTTGGCTTTCCAACTACGCAGAAGAAGACGCCTTAAAAACCAAGACCTTCTTCTATGAAGGGGGGGGCAAAGGGGGTTTAAGGGAAAAAAAAAAAGAAAACAGGGGGTTGAAAGAAGGGGTTGTTAAGAGTAAAGGGGGTCCGCCCTCTAACGACTACTTAGCAGAAACTGTTAAAACGGGGGAGAGAAGGGCAAAAGCCACGGGGGGGAGGGTCTCAGGGTCTGTTTTGCCCGAAAAATCTCGAAAAAATGCATTGCCAATGCATGCAAAAGGAGCGGCGGGTACTTCGGCGAAAATTTAAGGGGAGAGGAGGGAGAAAGGCGATTGAGGGAGAAGCGTCCATACTTTACTCAGGAAAAGCGGACTCACCGATCCCGCACAAACAAAGTGCTGTCCAACGTCGAGGGTATATAAGAAAGGGGGTAGGGGATTGAGGGGGGGGAAAAGGAAAAAAAAAAAAGGCCAAAAAACGAAAGTCTCCTAACAAGGCATCAAGACGGCTTAAAGAGATACAAAGGCTGATACCGGCTGTAATAATGTGGGGTAAGAGGACTTACCTCGAATCGGGGAAGAGTTGCAAGGTAAGGTTCGAATCTTCGAGATCGGACGCGACTATAGGAGAGAAAAGTGGAGATAAATTATGGGGATCGGGAGGGGGTTTAGGAGAGAGGAGGAGAGAAAAGCCGCAGAGAAGGAAAATCAAAGCTTCAACGATGATCTCGATGTCCGAGCAAGAAAACTCTTCTTTTGGACCAGCGCCGACTCCAAAGCTGATAGTGAGGGGAAAAAAAAAAAAAACACAAGAACAACTCCGCCCGGCAAGGGGAAAAGAGGAGAGGAGGAGAAAGGGTCTCGCCTGGTAGCTCTTCCTAGGTAGGTGCAAAGAAGAAAGGAGAAGAAAAACACCACGTCGCTGTACGATAGAATAATCGGCATAACGCCAAGGATCAGGATCAGCTAAGGGAGGGAGCTACAGGGGAAGGGAATGTAAAACCTCGGAAACAAGTGGGGACATCCGCATGAGAGAAGCTTTTGAATAGTAAAGCATGGCCGCGAGGAAGCTTGGGTCGAGAAAGAGCTAGGAAATCAACATGCTTGTCCTGCACCTAAGGAAGAGGTTGAATCTTGACGGAAGAGAAAAAGGAAAACTTGAGGGTCAGTTGGGAAGAAGAACTTGAAAGAGAAGCAGGAAAACCATGCATGGAAAAGACGAACTTAAACGGGGAAGAGGGAGGAGGAAACTCGAAGGAAACTCTTGATGCTACGGCCAAGGGTAGGGAGAAATGCAAGAGGAGTCAAATGGGGGGGGGTATCCAAAAAAAACAAAAGGGACGGGGTCTCCTGACCTAGGACGAAGAAAAATGCCATGCCGGGCAAAGCTGTACTGTACTGGGTGAGGGGAAAAAGGCAACTCGGGCGCGGTCAGTTCTATGGGAGAAAGGGGGGAGCTGTACTCCTAGGAGGGGAGAAGGATGAAGATAACCTGCGCAAATAATGGGTTAATCAAAGAAAAGGTAAATGTCAACCCTCCTAAAAAAACAGGCCATTAAAAAGAGGCAAGGCACATTTGCCTAAGACCATAGATTTACGAAAACGAACAATTATTTTCACAAATCGACTCTAAAAAAAAAACAAAAAAGAGGGGAGTAAGATCTAAGTTTATGTTGAGGCACACTTATGCTTGTCAACTAAGAAAGGCCTTTTCGAAGAAAAATCGCCTCTGCTTCTTATTGTACGGCTTGACGGCTTGGAGGGAAGCCAACTACTTATCCCAGCTAAGAAAAAGAAACAGACGCCAGGGGAGGGGTCAAAATTCTGCGAAAGCGGCTCGTGCCGAGCGCGACCATAAGCGGACACAAGCGCGTTCGCCATGGGCTCCAACCCAAGTTCTAAAAAAAGATACCAGCCCTTGTGATAAGGGGGGCGTAAAAACTATAAGTGAAATAGAGATCCTACTGCTACCACTCTCCATTTACTCGATCTGTCTTGGGGGGGCGAACAACTCTGAGAACTTTCATCTGGGAGGAGGCCTAATTGGGAGTAGGAAGAGAGCGAAAAAAGTCGTCGATACAAGGGAAAAAAGAGAGCAGGGGGGGGATTTCGGAAACGCACAAGGCAAACAGTGAAAAAAAAAAGACGCGACCGAAGCGTATAAAAAGAAAGCAAAGGTTGGACTTGTCTACAATACCTAATCGATGGGGGGGGGACGGGGCGCAAGGGAAGAGAGGAAGGTAAGCTCGGTTAAGAGATCGAAGGCGCCTCAAAACTTCAAACCTGAAAAATCACCATCAAAACACGGACGAAGCTGAGAGCAATTGAGGGAATGGGATATTGTCTCTGGGAAGTAGAGCTAGCAGAAAAGGAAAGAAGCTATCCGATCCGGCCAGTGTCAGTCCGAGAACGTGATATCCGTAAAGTTGGGAGTAGGAACCTGGATGCCGTCTTCTAAAAAGAGGTAGAAGGTAACGCGTCTCTTGGGACCAGACCTGAATCGATGGTGAGGGTCTCATGCTCTGGGGGGGGTAGGGTCACACGGAAGGATATATCTTGGATTCTCTTAAATGCAAACAAAAGCGTAGGGAATACCCGCTGCCGGGGAGGGAGGATAAAACAGACCGAGATCGGTCTTAAGGAAATATCTTAGAACCAAATGAAAAAGCCTCAAGCCAAAGCTGGGGCACGAAACGCAACGACGTCAGAAACTGGAGCCGTAATAGGGAAGAGGGGTGGTCAAAAGATCGGGACCGAACTGTCAAAAGGGGGGAAACGCACTCACGCGGTAAAAATCAAGAAGCTATAACAAAGATCAGAAAGGGGGGGAGAAAAAATTGGGCGCTCGATAACGGAAGTGTGACCTTGGGAGGGGGGATCGATTCGTGTTGCCCACACGAATAATATAGGTCTTTCGCAGTTCGCAACCCGACAAGACTAAGACAGACGATGGTTGAGGGATCGGGGGGACGTCAGGCAATGACCCTCAGCGATCTACAGCCAGAGGAGAGAAGAAACTTAGGGAAGACGCTCACCTGCACAGTAGGCTAAGGGAACAAAAAGGACCCCTAAGGACAGGCCGTGAAATGCAAGGTCTTTATGTGAAAGAAGAAGAAACCAAAGGGAGGATGCAGGGGGGCATCAACCCCCTGAAAATTTGGAAGAATCCGGTGAAAGTCAAAATTTTAGGAAAGGGAACCAAGCCCCTAAAAACGGTAAGTCCAGAAAATTTTCACCCCTGAAAAAGGGAAGAAGTGCAGGGGGGGGTTGGGGGGGTGGGGGGAAAGGAGAGTCGGCGGCGGGCGAGAGGGAAAAAAAAAACGACATAAGGGTCAGAGAGGAAAAGAAAAAAATAAGGGAAAAAAATACTTTCAAAAAAATCTAGAATGAGCCAAAAAGGAAAGGCTAGGAAACGAGAACCAAAAAGACCCGCAACAAAAATGAAACGACGATTTGGTGCAAGGGGATAAGAGGGTGTCTCTCTGAGGGAACGGTCAGGGTGAGAGGCCGGTTACTCCAGTCTATACACCACCGACACGAAAAAAAAGAAACTGAGGGGAGGAAATAAAGAAGATTGGGTATAGCACTAAAGGAGGGTCAAAAGGGAAGAAAAAAGGGAAAACTCAGCTAACAGACAAAGAAAGACTTAACTTCACCCAATCGAGGCGAGATCTTCTTCCGCACGACCGAGAGCGCTCGCGCATAAGCAGAGAAGAAGAGGGTATCATGGCTGAGTAGTTTCGAAATCAGAGAAATGGGCATGTTCGGGGGGGGGAAGCACGAGAACTTAGGTAGGGGGGGGTTCACATAAATAACGGAACCAAAAAAAGCAATAACACCCTCATGGCACGGCCGAATGAGGGCAGGGGGACTCAAAAAACCTTTGATGGGACTGGAAAAACCAAAAAAAAAAAAAACGTGGTCTAGGCTGGGTACATCCTGCCAATACTACCGGTAAGGAAAAAAAACGGAGGACAAATTCAGGGTGGGGAATTGCACGGAAACCTCGGGGGACAGGCTCGTACTGTGGCAAAAAGCAGAGAGGGGTCCTTGAAAGAACAGGCCTCGTTTACTGGGCAGTGGGGAAGTGGAAAGAATCACCGAGGGCGAAGACGGTCAAAAAAAAGGAGAGAGGGAAGCCTGAGGGCAAAGGTTTACGCAAAGAACCTGGGGAATGGAGAGACCCTGGTAAACGAAACGTTCCTGTAGAGAAAAGACGTTAGAGAAGATACGATTTCGGGGACCAAGCCTAAGAGGTGAGAAGATGAAACACATCCGTTCGAAAGACACGAGGGAAAAATTGATGAAGAGACGCATTCATTGAAATGACCGGCGATAGCAGGCAAGGAGGGCGGAGAAGGCGCCTCCAGGAGGCGCTCAGAGAGGAAGGAGAACTAGAAAAAAAAAAAAAAAAAAAAAAAAAAAAAAAAAAAAAAAAAAATAAAAAAGAAGTGGCGCCCTCAGGACAACTTGAGATTTGCCAAGGCGCGACGGGCGTGAGGCTAGACGCTAATACGCGTCCGCGGGAGAGGGGGAAAGAACATAAGAGAACGTGGGAGCTGCCGAAACGCCAGCTTTTTCCTTAGAAGAATCAAAAGATAGACGGAGTGGAACGAAAATCAAAGCGGAAGGGATGCGCAGCACGTCACGAGTGATGGTCAAAGGGGAAAAAAATCGCCTGGAGAGGAGTGGAAAGATCTGGTAAGAAACTAAACCGGAAGAATTAACCTCCTAGAACGATAATCACGTAAAAGACGGAAAGAAGAACGGACGAGTTCATTAAGAAAAAATAGTGGGGAGAAAAAGGGAAACCGACAGCCCCAAAGATAACCCTACATAAAGCAGAACTTCAGGGGCGTCGAAGAAGGCTGATAAGGTCGCGCATGACTAGGAGCAGAAAACAAAACAAAAAAAAAAGAAAAAAAGACTCTGCAGAAAAAGAAGGACTGCAAGCCGCAACATATAAGATCTTGGGGGAAAAAATAGGAATGGCGCTAAAAGTCAAAACGGGCGTTTCTTTTCCTCCACAGAGAGGGTCCGCTCTCAAAAAAGGGGATTCTAGAAAGGAAAAAACTGCCCAAGGAGACTGGAAGAAACGACGACAAAAGTGGAAAATCGAAGGAAGGGAAAGAAAAAAAAATGGGAGGCTCGTGACATTGGCCGAAGATTGAGGGAGAAAGGTCCAGAGTTGGGGCTCAAAACTCCAACCCAAAAAAAAGACAAAATAGGAAGAAAAGGGGAGGGTGGAAAAAACGGCGCAGAAAGAGTCCGTATCTTTACCAGGACCGGAGAGAACTTTTAAGATTCTGTGGGGGGGTCAGGTGGGCGCATGAAGGCACCGCAGCGGAGAGGGAAAAAGGGGTCGCGAATAAGAAATCGAACCGGTATCAAGGAACAGAGGGGAAAAAGGGAGAAAACGGTGACAGGGGGGGGGGGAAAGGAAAAAACTATTGGAAAGGACCTGGGTAAGTTTAATTGCCCTGGATTAATAACCTCAAAAATGGGAAAAAGACTAAAGGGAATTGGGAAAAAGGGGAAGCAAAGGCGAGGGACGACACCATTAAGTGAAAAAAAAGGCATACTACAAACCAACGGACAAAAAATATATAAGTTTGAAAGGGGGGGGAAAAGTTGGAGTGAATTAAACTCATGTGGGTACCAAATGACCGTCGAGGAAAAGGAAAAAATTCATTGAAGGTAGAGGCAAAGAAAATTACTAAGCGGATCCACCATCCACGACAACCGCGCAATGGTAGGATGGTCCAAGGACGTCGTCAGAAAGCTCTTTAGGTAAAAAGATCTCTACCATCATCGAAAGGTGACCGCCATCTCCAAAAAGGGAGTAAAAAAAAATGGGGGAAAAACCTCAGGAGCGCCAATGGGAATCTTCCCTGGAAAGGAAGGGTCTCGCTCCCGAGTAAGTCCAAAAGGGGGAATGGTGAAATCGAAGTTCTGTTTGGCCTAACACTGTAGACTTGGTGCAGTCGGACATGGATCCTTCGTGGGGGGGGAGAAGGGTCAGATCACGAGGAGGAAAAGGGGGGTAAGAAACCGGCCCCGACAGGTTCAGGCCGGTCCAGCACAAAAAAAATTCAAAGGGATCTCTAAAAATGCGAGGAAACGAACGCCAGGGTGTGGGAGTGTGCGGAAGCCCACAAAGGGAACAGCTCATGATGATGTTGAAGGGGCAGAAGGGGGGGCGGCAAGAAGAGAGGGGGGAGAGCGTCGCCGCGCAAATTCCCCTTCTTCAAACAGGGGACAACTGAAAGAAAAAACAGGGACGTTTATGGAGAAAGTGGGCGGCGGGGAGCGGGGGGGAGGAAAAGGATACGATTCGCGATAAACTGCTGTCAGGGGAGGGGAAATAAAAGTCTGCGTGAAGCATACGAGATTTGGATTTGGGGAAAAGAAGGGGGACGCCCCCCCAGCCCCTAAAAGAAAGGGGGGGAAGCAGATAGAGAGGGGGCTGTTTCCTCCTCGTGTGGGGGCGCAATGAGGAGCAGGGGTGATTTCGGGAAATAAAAGATATCGTTTATTCTGTATATAAAAAGGACAAAGCCAGCGTCTTGATCGTAAAAGACTAGAAGAGGCGGTGACGCGGGGGGGAAACTTCAGCACCACCCGCGGATATACCAGAGGGAAGAAGCGAAGGGGATTTGGAAAAAAGGAAAAGAGTTGGGGGCTGCCCATAAACTTTGGGGAAAATCCCTAATAGGAGAGTCCGATCGACACCTCCTTCTAAAAGACTTCTCAAAGAAGCAGGCGCGCTGAGAAGAAGCTATTAAAAAGGTACAATTTTCGGAAAAGGGGGAGGGGAGGGGTGGGGGGGGAGTGGAAAGAAAGATAGCTGGGAACTTTTCGGAAATGTCTGGGCAAAACTAAATCGATCTGGGGGGCTAATTTAGGAAACGAGCAAGGAAGAAAAAGGCATCGGTGGGATCAGTTGGACGGGAAACAAAGGAAGGAGACAAAACGACAAAGGCCAAAAAACGCTACGCGCTTCTTGGGCAGAGGGACACGAAAAAAGGAAATAGAGAAGATCGGCAAAAGAGGCGGGGAAACTGGTCAAAGGCCCAGGAGGAAGCGATTTAGAAAAGGAAGTACCAAGGCACTTTGCGGGCCCATAAACCGGATTTTGTAACTCAGCGGGAAACCATACAAAGAAAAGGGTTAGGCAAGTAGGAAAAAACGCTAACCAAAGGGAAAAAGTCCCGAGCATAGGTTGGTTTCTCAAGCCGAGAGCAAGGAATTGGGGGGGGGGGGGGGGGGGGGGGGTAGACGACTTCTCTAGTGAACTCCAAAAAAACGTAACCTAGGGAAAGCTGCAAAAAGAACCTGAGCTGAAAAGAATGAGGGAGACAAAGTGTCGAAGAAGGCCCATCGCGCCTCTATGGGAGAGAGGGATGAACGCAGCAGAACCGCTCAGCGCCGAAAATTGTCAAGAACGAGGGGAACAAAGGGGCGCTTCTTTGTGCGGGAAAAGAATGGTTCATCGCTTTGGAGGCTCCAAACAAAAAGCGCCGCGAAAAAAACACCGGATGGCGGAGGGATCTAGCGTTGGATCACTGCCCTTAAAAACAAGAGAAACAGCCGTTCCTACGAAGCGAACAAAGCAAAAACTTAACTGCCCAAATCGCTGTATGCATCGAGAGGCAAGCGGCAGAAGGAAAAGGATCTCTTCGACAACTGGTGTGGCGACATTACTCAGGGTAAAAAACAGCTCTGGAAGTGGACTCGACCTGGGGTCTGTGGGTGGAGTTCACTATAGCAAAAGAAAGCAGGGCACCAAACCACCCACAGACAGATAGACGGCGGTCCACACAGGGGGGGAAGGGGGAAAAACACCGGTAAATGCGAGGGGACTGTAAATTAGATTCTGGTAAATCGTCCACAGGAAGAAGAACTTGATCGTAAAACGTGGGAGGGAAAATGAAGGGTTAAATGACACGGCGCAGGGGGGGGGTCAAAGAGGGACAAAGAACCTCTCGAGGCAATTGTCCAGGAAAAATGGAGGCGCTGAAAGGACAGGGGGGGGCCGGAGAGAGGGGAGAATAACGAGGGAGAATTAGGAACTCATAATAGCGGTCGTCCATGAAGAATCAATAACGGTCGGGGGTTTCGACGCACTCTAAACAAAAAAGAGGGGCGTCTTCGACGTGAGCGGGGAGAAATGGTAAGATGCGTGGTCAAGAGGAGGGGTGCACCGAAAAGGAAAGAGCGGGACGGGGAACGGGGCCCTCTACCACCGCCGAATTTGGCTAAAACCATTCGGATCCATGGGGGGCTATCAAGGAGGGCGGGCGTCAGGTGAGGAGAAGCTATGAACCGAGCGGAGAGGGGGAGGGGACGCTTTACGAGGTAACGGATCCGAAGATGCCAGCATTACAAAGGTCAAAAAAGAGTCGCTTGGGGAGACGGGAGCATAAATGAATCAAGACGATTATTGATAATAACAACTCTGCAAATCCCGAGGACTAAAGGAAAAAGAGGGGAGTGGTGGGCCGGTATCGCCTGACTAAATCTAGATGCGTGAAGACAGAATCATTGAGACGCAAAAGGGGAACCAGAAGTCCGGCGAACAGCGCTGTATCTCGGGAACAAAAAAAAAAAGTCCAGGTAGCAACGGGGGCAGAATCCAAAAAGGGCTAGACAGGTACTCAAAAGGAAAAAACCAAAGGCCCGCCGGATATCACTGCTATAATATCCGCGCCAAGAAATGACCCATCCCACTAACTAGAACAATCCGTAAATGGGCGAGACAGGAGGGGGGGAAAGGGCTGAATGCACATTGAGGCGCAGGCATTCAGAGAAAGCCACTACAGGCTCAAGAAAGGCGGCGCGCCGCAACATCAATAAAAGGAGAGTGGGGAAGGGGAAGGGTCTCAAAAAATGAACCCTTTCGGTTCGTTTACCAGGCCCGCTCAGAAGAGGTCGACATGAAAGGGACGGGCAAAAGAGGAAAAAGCCTAATCAAAAATAGGGCCGTAACTCCGACAGAGTGAAGAGGGAGGGATCAAAAGGGAAAAGGGAAGGCGCAAACCGGGGGGGAAATATTAAAAAGATTGCTAAAAAAGGGGAATGGGGGAGGGGGGGCGAAAACCGCCGGGCTGCGAAGCTACGTTAAAAAAAAATTTCCGCCCGGATTAAATAAACGGGGTAAAATCTTCTGGGGGGAGGGGGAGAAAGGGGCCTGTGTCGTCATGGGGTCTGGAAAAGGGCGCAGGGGGCGCTGAAAGGAAAACGATCATCTTCTTTCGGAAAAGCGGACAGGCACGGAGAGGGTGAGGCGAATTGGCTGGATAAGTATAGTTAACAGTGGGGAGAAAAGAAAAAAAAAAATTAACGAAAAAAAAGGCTCGAAGCAAGAGGTCGGGGAAAAGGGCGGACAAGAGAGGTAGAAAAATTATTGACAATAAACTTCGCTCTCAACAAACAGAGGAAAAGAGAAGATACCGGAGGGGTGAAATAAAAAGGGAGGCGGCGTAACCGCCCCCCCCCATTTTAAGGACGGTAAAGAAAAGATGCTCGTAGGAAGGGCTGGGAAAAACGGAGGAGGTAGGCCCGCAATTCCAGAAGGGGGAACTAAACTTGAAAAACCAGACCTCGGAACAAAAATAGAAAAGGGGGAGGATGGCAGGTCAGAAATGCGGAAAAGAAAGACAGCGTCAGTAAAAAGAAAAGGGAGAGTCTACCATCATTCGCCACGAGCCAGGTGAAAATAAAAAAGGCTCCACAACTAAATGTCGGAACCGCAACCGAATCGGGTAACCAGCGTGCCAATCCGTACGTATCTATCGAGGAAACCCGGCCATGGCCCAGACCGGAGAGGCGGTTGGAAAAAAAAAGGATCCAACTACATTCTCGGCCAAGGGTCCAAAAGGGAAACCATTTGAGAAGACCAGGGATAGCGCAAGCGGGGAGTAAAGCACCTAACCGCGCCGGGGATCAGGGGAAAAAATCCCTCAAAAAAGGTCGCAGAAAAAAATCTCTGGCCGAGCGGGATGAAACGAAATGCCAGGGTGGACAAAGGGGGGAGGACAAAAGACCCATGACCAGATGGAGAAGGAAGGGGTTGGACGGCTGCACGGGGGAATGCTTGGAGGAAAGGGGAGAGGGTGAAATACGGGATTCCCCCTGCAGAAGGCCTAGGAAGCAGTCCACGAAAAGTAGGGGCTGCATCTTTTAGTAGAGCTTTTAAGGTTGCATTAGGGAGGGGAAAGGGACAGGCCGCGGGATAACCTGATCTCAGTCGATCCGGGCGTTCAGGCGAGACTGGAGAAAAAAAACAGGGGGACGGGTGGTACAGGACACGGAAGGGGAATCCGCGGCAGAAGAATCAACGCGCTCTTTCAAACTCCTCCTAAAGGGAAACCGTTTTCGGGGGACTCATAGGGGGGGACGCGTTGGAAAAAATTTCGTTTCGATAGGGAGAAGGAGGACCAAACTCAAAGCGCTTTGGCGGCGGAAACCAAAAGATGCGTTGACGAGGATGTGGAAAAATATCTGGCGGGAGACGCGACAACTCAAGCGCCAAAAACGGGAAAAGACGTTTAAGTCGATCAAGAATTAATAAGGGGAAAAAAGGCCACAATCGGCCCGCCTGCGGTCAGACTCAAAAAACAAAAGAAAAAAGAGCTGGCACAGAGAGTAAAAAGAAGAAACAATGGGTGAGAGAAGGGGGGTAATCGGTGTATACAAGGCGAGACCAAGACGCGACCGAGGGCGGGGGACAAAGTCGTGATGAACATAAACCCTATCACCTAAAAAAATACAGCCGGTGTTGGGGGGGATCGGTTACGTCCGCAAAATGGGAAGGCAAATGAAAGGGCAGGTCATCGACACGGACAGCATCGTCTTGGAGGGATCGGGGAAAGACAGGGAAACACCAGTGAGATCGAGGGAAATGCAGCTCGGGGGCATGCGGGGGAAGGGAAAAAAGCGGAATTCTAGAGGTTAGGCATCAGGGGGAAACGCACGGCAACAACCCCAACGTGCATAAAAAAAAAAAAGTAACTTTTGCGCCATCAGGGGAAAAAGAGCAAGTCTCGGGGGGGAAGGAAACAGTGGGGGAAAAACACCAGCCCTCTACCATTAATTGGAAAAGAAATAAGGTTGGGGGGTACCCTAAACGCCCCAACCATGAGGGGTGGGGGGGGGGGGGATGGGAGTCAGCCGGGGTGTAAAGGGGGCAAAAACAAAGAGGGGGGGGGTTCAAAGAAGTCCAATAAAAAGGAGGAAGTAGGAACATTTCTCCAAGTCCGGAAGAGGATGAAAAGGATGCGGCAGATAGAAAAGATCATCTTACTGGCCTATAGGCAAAGGGGGGACGATTTGGTTAAATTAATAACAGGTGAGGGGCTGCGGGGAGAACTGTCTGTTTAAGAACGAGCCTGGGGGCGAACTAAAAAAAGAAGCTCAGACAAAAAACAACAACGAGGGAAAAGATTGGGTAGAGAAATCAGAAGGGAACCAGAAAACCAGGAAGAAAAAAAGCACGCCCATCAAAAGGAATGCAAATCTGACAAAAAAAGGCGAATGAGGAAGGACGGGCGCTGGCGGGGGGAAGAGGATATAGGAGACCACAAAGCGGGAGTGTGATAGTCTTACTTTTAAGGAAGAAATCAGAAAGAGTTTGCAGCTCTACCTGATGGGACGGGGGGGGTGGCGGGTCAAAACGGAAACAAAAAAAAAAAAAAGAAATCAGCACGGCGAGTCAGACATCAGGTTGGCAAGAATTAGGCGGGGACTGTGACCGTTTTAGGTCTGGTGTACCGCCTAGGCAAAGATAGGGGGAGGAAAAAAGGCGGAAAAGGTCCGGTTTGCAAATGAACGCAAGCGCGGGGGGAATGCCCAAAAAGAAAAAGAGCCAGGGGTAAATGGGCAGTTCCAGGGACGCCGGGAGTCATTATAAGGGACCAGGCGAGGGGGGGACGAGAAAAACGCGTCAAGTATCCGCTGTAACTGTAGATTGACACACAGTCCAATGCTGGTGCAAAGGGGGGCGAAGGGCACAATATAAAGAACCATCGATGGCTGTCGGCGTAAGAAATCGGGTTCCAAGACGGGCGGTGGGCCACCAATCGAGGGAGAACGAACCCCAAAGGGACCCAAATCTCTCCTTCCGTTGGGAGAAGAAAAACTCCGAGACTCGAAAACCATGAAAACTGAGAAAAGTTTGCCGAGAAAAAGGAGTCGGGGAGGGCAGCGTGCGGAAAGCGTCGGAAAAACGTGACTAGAAAAAGAGCTTGACGCTTACATTAAGGAGAAAAAAGCCGCAGTACAACAGGATGGGGATGGCCCAAGGAAAACTGAGCGATCGTGCAAGAGAGCCACTCGGGAGAAACATTAAGGAGGAAACTGCGAGTCTCGGGCTTTTCCGGAAGAAAGACCTGGCGGGGGAAGTGGTCAGGAATCAAGCATAGATTGAATTGCGAACACGATGCGCCGCAAACGGACCACGAGGAGGGGGCGGCGACATGCGAGCTGTACTCATTCCTATCTTGTTCTCTCGGCTTCAAAAAAGCGAAGAAAAAAAAGAAGAAGGGGCGTATCAATGTAAAGGAAAAAAACGGACAGGAAGGAGGAGAGGGGAGCAATGCTACGGATAATTCTGGGGGGGGGGGGATTTCAAGGCCCACGATCTAAAAAAGCTTGTCAGAGAAAAAGTCAAAAACGGGGGTGCTTAATGCAAGAAGGACGAGCAGGACTCTCAGGATCACCGAAAGAAGCCGGGGGGAGGAAAGGATGCACATTCATGAAAAAAAGGGGGGGGGGGGGGGGGGGGGGGGGGGGGGGGGGGGGGGGGGGGGGGGGGGGGGGGGGGGGGGGGGGGGGGGGGGGGGGGGGGGGGGGGGGGGGGGGGGGGGTGGGGGGGGGGTGGGGGGGGGGGGGGGGGGTGGGGGGGGGGGGGGGGGGGGGGGGGGTGGGGCTTTCATTCGTTAGGCGCGACATTCCAAACCTGTCGTAAAGTTGAAGAAAAAAGCTCGGACGTCGAAGGCAGTCGTAAAAAATAAAGGGGTGACAGAAGGGGCAGAACCGCTTCTTACGGGGCTCGAAGACCGCCTTGCGCCCAGAGAAGAAGGCAACGACCACGGGAAAGTCTCTCCGGGGGGGGAAGAAACAGGCGAAGAAAAAAAAAGTTGGGAAAGGCCAAACACAGCTCTGAGAATGGGACGGGAGAGGCCGGGGAGGGGAGAAAGAAAAAGGACTTCCTAGAATACGGACACAGGGTAATCGGGACGGGGAAGTGGGCGCGGCACGGGCCCAAGGCCGCGGGGGACGCGGTGTTCGCTGCGAGGCATCGAGCGCCTTCGGCCGCCGATCTGACCAGCGAAAAAATCGGGCCAGATGTGGGTCTTCGATGGGGAAGGATAAGGATAGGGGACGGGAAGGGGGGGAGAAAAAAACCAAGCGTCCAGCAAAAGGCAATCTATGAAGGTCTACAAGGGAGGCAGGAAATTGACAGCAAAAAAACGGGAAAAAATAAAAAAAAAAAAAAAAAAAAAAAAAGAAAAAAAAAAAAAAAAAAAAAAAACAAAACCCCCCACAAAATAAAAAAAAAGATAGATCACCCACAAAAACTTCGGCGGCGACCAGAGACTCCGTTTGTTGGGGAAAAAAGGGCAACGTAAGGAGGAAGGGGGAACGCAACATTGTAATCCTTGTCCCCTGAAATATGCTTCAGGGAAGGCCTTGCTTGGACCGGGGGGAGGGGGGAGCTCCTCTCCTTCGAAAGATACATCGAAAAAAGACCACCCTTTTCAGATGGTCAGATTGGGAACTTAAGTCCTAAATCGGGAAGGGAAAGAAAAAAAGAAACGAACCAGCGCAAAAAAAAATGGGGGCACTCCCCTTCGTACAGGTCTTGAAAGGAGAACAAAGCTTTGGGGCGGGAAACGGCCTTGACCAGAGACTCTCGCACGACCTTCGAAAACCCCCGGTCCATGGGGTCTCGTATCTGGGGAGTGGGGGGAGGAAACAAGCTTGGAGAAGGAGAATTAAAGAGCGTCATCTCTCAAGGACCGATCTCGGAAGGTCCAAAACGGCGAGCAAGTAACCCGTGCTTCAAGGGCGTCCCAAAAAAAGGGGGGGGGGATGTCGCAAGGAAGGACGGGACGGAAGCAGGGGGAAAGGAAAAAGAACCCAAAGTGGATTGGAAACCAATCCCGAGGAAAATCAAAGGAGGGACATTTGTGGAACCAGGAAGCGAAATGCTTGAGGAGGGGAGAGTTGACGAAGCGTCCTGAAACGCAGCAAGCCTGCAGCCAAAAATTCACTACTTCTCGAAGGGGTCGGAGGTAGAGCGTGGGCGGCTGGGGGGAAGGAGGCGGGGGGCGAGGACTTAAGAAACGGATACTTCCTAGGAAGGGGGCGGTTTTCATGGCACAGAGGAATAGCAGGAAGTTGGTTGGACGTGGGGGCAAAAACGACTGTGAACAAGGCGCGACAGATCGGAAATCAGAAGACAAAAAAAAGAGGGTCTCCGACCGCCCGACTGGTTGCGGAGAAAGGGGGGGGGGGCGCGGGGGATTTCGTTCAAGGACAAGGAGTAGAAGGAGTACGAACCTGCAAACGCCAGGCGTGAAAATGGCCTCCGAGAATCGCCGGTTGCGCTAAGGGCGGAAAAAAAAAAAGAGTCGGGGGGGACGGGGGCGAGATAGGCACTAGGCCAGGCGGAGCCTTGGAACGACATAGTGTGCAGCAAAGGTAGGAGCCGTCGGTCACAGGCAAAAGAACCGAATCGGCAGAGCCTTTCTCCGATATGCGCAAGGTAGGGGGGGACAGCGGGGAAGGGGAGAAAAGGTTGTCGAGATGGAACTGGGTAGAAACGAGCTTTGGGAGGGAGAAACAGTTGCGGGAAACACACGAAAGCGGCTCGCCATTGAAGTTCTCCCACAAGGAAAAAGTCGAAGAAAAAGAAGGGGTGAGGAGTAGGTGCTGGTCGCAAGAACGCGACAGGAATGGGCTCCCGCTCCGGCTCTATCACGAAATTCTTTGGAGAGAGAGGGGGGCCCAGGCAAGGAAAGAGGCTCGGACAAGAACGCAGGTGGGATAATTTGGCATTGAACTCGGCTGGGGCACGGCCGGAAGACACACCGCGCTTGGAACTTTCATCAACAGAAGTTGCTTCCATAAAAGGGGCCGAAGCAAGGCTCGTTGGAAGTAGGAAAAACGGGGGTACAAAACAAGCCTCCCAGCGGGAGGAGCATGGGGGAGGTGTGGGGGACACAGGAAACCAAAAACCGAAGGGATAGAGTCAAGTGCCAATTAGTGTGTTTTGTAATGCGTCAACGGCGAAAAAGTGCGAGGGGGGGAAAAAAACGAAAAAAAAACGAACATAAGGGTCGACTGGCCAAGAACCGAGATGCAATTAGCGAAAAATTGACGACGGTCAACATGTGACGCCCGACGAAAGGGAAGAGCGCTAAAGCGCGCGACTCCTCGCCGACGATTGGGGTAATTATGGAAGGTGGGGAGGGGGGACGGCTCGTTCAGAGGGAAGGGGGAGGGAGCGGTACCTGTGGGCTAGAC
>Ga0179593_1648828_pt1 | contig 26232 bp, 43 predicted proteins | sample CZODoug2_1_08_16_FD_185931 | JGI IMG/M metagenome (GOLD analysis project Ga0179593, IMG submission 185931) | Vadose zone soil fungal communities from Angelo Coast Range Reserve, California, USA - CZODoug2_1_08_16fungal (PacBio error correction) | ecosystem: Environmental > Terrestrial > Soil >...
TTACCAAGGGAAGGGGGTCAAAAACAAGGAAAAATTAATTCTAAGGAAACTTGGGGGGTGGTGGAATTTTCCCAAAACACGATCAAAGAAAGTTCAGGGGAAGGGGCATACGAAAACATGCAAGAGGATTGGGGGTGGGATGTTCCAAAGATGTCCCGGGGTAAGCACAGTGATACATATATTTAAGCCTACTATAGCGAGGGGGACAAAGGGGGTGTTGTCTCTTAGAAAAGATATTTGGGGTGAAATACAAACAAAAAAAAGGACTTTCCTTAGGAAATCCGATCACCCCATAAGAAAGATCTCAAAAAGACCCAGGAGAGAAAAGAAACGGGGGAATAATGGGTCTTATAACAGAGACAAACGGGTTAAACCGTTCCCCTTGGAGGGATCACAGGAAGAGGGGGCCACAGTTCACCACCGAAGGTAGGAAATAAAAAAAAATGGACATGTAATTTAGTTTTTACCGCATACTGGGCTGAACCTTACATTAACAAAAAGGGGGCTAGGGGGAGAAACGTGGAGGGGGAAAAGATTGAAAACATGGGGGGACCTGGGGTACATAAAAGGTTAATTAAGGAAAAAATTATAGAGGAGGTACAGGAAGGTTCAAAAAACATCTTCGTCCAAGAAAGGGGAATCCAAGTACCAAAAAAATTATACATAATGATGGTTCAAGGGGGGGGGAATTGGTGAAAAGCCAACGTGCTGGTGAAGAAGAACTAATACAAACAGAGATCTGAAACAAATGGAAGCAAAGTAATATGAAAACACCAACCTGGGGAAAGGGTTGACGACACCAAGGAAGAGAGAAGGTCGAAATGTGAATGCAAGGGCCACAAAGAGCCATTGAATAATGAAGGAAAGAGGTGAGAGAAGGTGAGTAGGGGGGAAGTTCCCTATTCAGAGCAAGGAGGTAGGTATTCAGGGGGTAAAAAGGAAAGGAAAATGTAATGGAATGTGAAGCTGGGAAACAGGCAAAGGTTCAGCAGAAGACCAGGGAGGATCATCTGAAAAAAGCAAGCAAGTCTACGAGCAAAGGAAATTGGAAAGGATACTAGAGGGGGATGAATATAGACCAGCAAAAGCCGAAGGGCACCAGGGGGGAACTTTAAAAACATTGAGTTTAAAGTAGGGACTGCACGAGAGAAAGGAACGATCTCAAACTACCTTGTAATAGTAGTAAATGATTTGTAGAGGGCGAAAGAGGGTGAGACTAGGGGAGACCATAACAATGAAAACAGGGGAACGGAGGCAAACGACAATAAAATACAGAGAGGATTAAAAAGAAGGAACATCGAAAGGAAGGGGTTGCAAAGGGGAAACTGGTACATAAAAAAACACAAGAGAATAAAGAAAAATAAGTCCTCCAAAAGAAAATGGGACAAGTTTGAGATGAAAAAAATCAAATGCTGCTTGGGGGGGGGGGAGGCAAAAAGTGGGGGAAAAGGAAGAGTCACAATAGGGAGAAGTAGTTAGAAAAGGGAAAGGGTGGCAACTTAAAGTCCTCCCGGGACTAAAAACAAATTCAAGAACTAAGAGGAGACAAGAGGCAGTGGGGATAAAAAAAGGGGGATCAGGTATGGGACAAGGGCATGTCAAAAAAATGGGGAAGGAAAAGGCGTCAAATGAAAAAATACACAACAAAGACCAAAAGATTGAAACCAGAATTGAAAGATATGGGGTGATGGGACGATGAAGCGGAAGGGGGGGTTGGGGACAGTGATAGGGGGAGAGGGAAAGGAGGAAAAAGGAAGGTGGAGCGGGTTTGGCAGAAAAAGACTACATGACCATTCCCAGGACAATATCTACATAATTGGGGGAACGTCACGAGATGGGAGAGAGAGGAATGGGAACGGGACATGCTGTGGGGGGATTTTGGGGAGGATAATAGTGAAAAAAGTTGGGCAACATTGAATAGATCTGAGGTCAGAAAACAAAAGTGTAGTATGACAGAAACATAGTAGGGAAAAAAACGGAAGAGAAAGGGAGGGGGGAAGCTCAAAACGCCACAACAAAAACAAAGGGAAATAGGGATTTAGAGGGTCTGAAACCCTCTTTTTCTACTAAAGTCCTTTCTGCACATCAGAGAGAACTTAAAGGCATCTTGTCACAGCAACGGGTCCTGTGGGGAACAAGGGGAAACCAGATGAGGGTATGTACCCCCAGGAAAGGGAGAAAAAAGAACACATTGTAACAAAAGAGAAAGGGTCCTTGAATCAAATCTAATCGGCCCGCCTCTATTCACAAGAGGAGGGGGAGGGAAGGACCAGAGCACAAGGTTCATGAGTGGGAGTGGGGGGGAACGCTGGAAGAGAAAAGTCGTAAGAAATTTCATGTCCCCTAAACGATGACTATCAATCGTCCTATAACAGAGGAGACTGGGAAGGGACAATAGTTGGTGGGAGGGTGGAGGGTGTGGGGGGGATTTTTGGCAAATGTAGCGCATTGGGGTGGAGAATTGGGGAAGGAAACTCATTGGGGGGGGGAGGCTCACCTGACCATCAGAGAAGATTTGAGGAAAGGGTTTGTAGGATGGGGGGAACATGGGGGGGATCTGAAAGGGACCATGTTAAAGATCACTCCTCGTTGCCCTTTAGGAATCGCAGTATGACCTAATTTACAGCGATCAGGGGAACAAAAAATGGGGGAGGAACATACCGGAGGGGGGTTTGCGCTGAGGAAATGCGGATTGCAATCTGTATTCAAGGTTTGGTGTCACAAGGAAATGAGACTGTGGCAAACAGGGGGAATGGGGTGGGGCCCTCTAGAGAAAAAATGAGGTCGGGGAGGTGTGGGTGAACGCATTGGTCCTATAATGGGGGGGGGGGAAAATGTCTACTCATCCAGTCCAATGTAGAAGAGAACAAGATGTAGGGAGAAGGGGCCAAACGAAGTAGGTTGATAGGAGAGGGTTACAGGGGGACAGGATGGGGGATAGGCTTTCAAGTCTAATCAAGGGGGGGCCGAAAGGGGTCATTCTGTGAAAAAGCTTGGTTGGGAAAGGGAAAACCAAAAGGGTGAAGGGTTTGAGAGTTGGAAGGAGGGGGGCGGTAGCGTTAAAGCTCCGGAACTAAAAATGGGATGAAAGGGGTAAAAGAAGTGCAAGCTGCAATTAAATGAATGTCCATTTGTCGAGTACGCAAGGAACTCCGATGACGGGACAAAAGTCAGAAGAATTCCGGAAGACGGACTGAAGTCCATATATGTAGATAAACGAATACTTTCAAGAGAATAGTGGCCAGCGGAAAAAAAATAGGGAAGAATGAAGGGTGGTCACGACGAGTCAGAGTCCTTGGGGAGAAAACCATCACTTTGTGGGCGAACAGGTGGGATTGGGGGGGGGTGAATCTCAGACAGTGTATTGAAAGGATCATGGCAGGACCACTTGACACTTGTGGGAACAAAGTAGGCAACTAGTTTAAGATAAAAAAGTGGGTTCTTGGAACAGGGGCTCGAAGTTAGGGATCAAATGGAGAGTGCATTTCACAGGGGTTGTTGAAAAGGTAATCAACTATCTCAAAAGGGACCGGCAAAAATAAAAAAAAAGAGGGTAAAACCAAAGGGGTGGATGTGAAGACACTCAGACGATGCAAAATCTCTACTAATTGCCCGAAAGAGAGAGCCATTAGGCGATTTTAATCAGAATGGGGCCAAAGGGAGGTACTGCGAAACGAAATAGGGTGGGGTTTGGGGTGATTGAAAGTACTGGGTAAGGGCAAACGGACGGAAACAGTTGAGATGTTAGAACCAAAGCAGATCCACAAGGGGGTGGTGGTCCGAGTGAAGAAAAATTAAGGGGTTGGTGGAAAGGGTCGTGGTTATTTTTAAGAAGGGACCAGGTTTGGGGAGATATTGATCACCAAAGGGGGGAGACCAGAATCCTAAAAAAAGGGGTTGTCACCAAAAAGAGATTATTATATAGGGGTGTACAATTGAAGAATGTTTGAGGCTACGACATGTTGCACAGGGAAATACTGGATTGGTCACGGGGGATGAATCACCAAGGTCAAGAAATGGGTAGTCAATGTGGGGGAGTGATGGGGGGAAGACAATGAAAAAAAAAAGAATTTAAGGGAATTTCCAGAAAGAGAAAGAGAACCTGAAGCCAAAAAAGGCAAACAAAAACGATTGAAAAAGTTCTGATTATTGAAGTTGATCTGGCCTGGGGAAACATGGAAAGGAAGGAGTTTTCGTATGAGAGCGGGAGAAAGACAAAAAGGAAAATACTACAGATTAAAATTTGGAATTCTCAAATATGTATTGTGGAGGGAGACAGTCAGGGTAACTCTGAAAGGGGTAAAAATAGGCATATAATGAGAGAAGCAGCCCCAGTGGGGGGTCTCGGGGGATATGACCCGTGGGGGGGAGGTGCCTAGAAAAAACCAAAAATGCTGTTCCTTAAGAATCCTAAAACACTCAACCGAATAAATCTCCAAAACAACCAAGTCTGGGTATCCACATTAAGAAATGGTTTATGGATGGGCTGACCATAACAGAACACACAGGGGAGGAAATTCCTTGAAAAAGGGGACATTTGAATCACATCCTAATTCACTAGACGTGCCAAAAAAACCCAAACTAGTAGCAGGAGAGAAGTAAATGGACAGTCGCATGGTGTTTTGGAGATCCTCAGTGAGCTAAAAGGGGGGCCCAGGGATTCGAAGGCAGCAACGGGTCTGTATCTGAAAGACCCAACTGCGGGTTTGGCATAGGGAGGTACTGAGAAGGCAGAGGGTTTACTTCGTGGGGTCCTTGTGTGTAGCCAACCACGTGGACACCGAACATCTGAACTGTCCCCTGTCACGATCCCCCCCTGAAACCGATAATCAAGTGGTTCGAGCTGTCAACGACTTGTTAATAGTGGCGGGGGGACCCGGGTCAGGTGCGCGAGAACTATCACGGAAAAGATAGGGAGTGAAACACCGGGAAATCATTCATATGAGAGTTGAGGGATGAAAAATCAGAAAGAGGGAGATCGAAAAAGAAGTCTATAGTTGTGCCACCAAAATTTGATGGAAAGGGGTGAAGCGAATTTAGTTAGATCATTTTATATATTTAGTGAAGTTCCCTAGTAATTGGGAGTATTATGTTGTAAATATTAAGGGGAGGTGAGAAGATAGAGAAAAAGGGGGGAGACTGGAGGGGGACATTCGGGAATAGAAGTCAGAAAAAGATTTCATACCCAGTTTGGAAAATTACGGAGATGAATCAAAACGAAGGAATAAAACTCTAACAAACAGTATCGGACGGGGGGATGGATAGGAGCAAAAACACGAACAAAGCACAAAGAAACATGACCTTGATAGAAAAGCTGAGTCAGAAAGCACTATTAAATCTCTAAAAACTACAGACGTAAAAGGTGGATGAGTGGGTGGAAGGTGGGGGGAAATTTGCGTGTGAAAAAGAACAATAATTATAGAAGTCGAAAGAGCTCAAGATAAGACGACAGACTGAAGAAGGAGAGGGGGCACATTCCTTCACCTGGGAAAATCAAGGGAAAAGAGGGGAACCCAAAAGGTGAACTCAGATGCATCAAAAAAGCAACAATCGAAAAACAGCACCAGTAATTTAGACAAGGGAAGGAACAAGGAAATAAGGGTGGAAAATTGGGGACTGAAGAAGTTAAAGGAAGGTCAAATCGAGTAATTATTTGAGGAAGATTTTGTGGAAGACCCAGAAGAACCAGAAGGAAAGGGGGGTACAGAAAAAAAACGAGGAGGGTTGAAGGCCAAACCAGGTCAATGATGGGTGTTCAAGGATTTCAAATTTTGGGGGCCCAATTCGAAAAGTCACAAAAAGCCGAAAAAGAAAAAAGAAAATGGACTGTGGTTCAGCAGAAAGAACTAGGGAAAGTTTGAAAGACGTTGATAGGCAGAGGGAAAATTATATTAGACAGGATTATTCATGACGTGGTTTTCACAAAATAAAGAGAAAAAGAAACTCTGGAAGTCGAAAAAAAATGGGGGAAGTGGGGGAAAACGAAATGGGAGAAAAATATTAAAGGGAAGCTGGTTCCGTGGAAAGGCTGGATCGAATCTTGGACACATGGTTACAGGGGGTAGGAGGTCACCGGGGGAGAAAATGGAGGACAAGTAGAAAGGGGGGTACGAAGAGGATGTAATTAAAAAAGAGGGTTTAGTTTCAGAGAACTTCCTCTAAAAAAAACTGAAAAGAAGAGATGTTACGGGGAGACGGGAACAGAACTAAGCGGGTTAAAGAGTGGGGATTCCTTTCAAAAATCCTATATACATTACACAAAGGGAATCGGGAAACAGCTAAAAAGGGTCCCAGTTTAAAAAAGATTGTTTAAACTGAAAGTGGGAACAAAGGCAAAGGGTTTCCAAATCAAACACAGCGGTCCCTGTGTAAAAGGGATCATAATCTGAGAGAACTCTTGGGGGCTTGAAGCCTCTATGACAAGGACGGGGAGGGGGGGGTTCGACTGGTTGTTCCAATTTGTTGGGGGGGGATGGGAGCAACCAAGCATGTTCCATATCCTGTCCGCGAAAAAAAGGCTGTCAACAATCAGATAAGTCATAGGAAGAAAAAAACTTGAAGGGGAAGGATGGCTGAAACAGGGGGGGGGGGGGACTGGGGGTGGGATTTCGAGAGAGTGTAAGCGATTGGGGTCCTTCCGCTTAATAGATTACACTAAAGGTGGTTTGGCAGAAAAGGAAATTGAAGGGGGGTGAGAAGCTGTCAGAAGGGTGGTTTGATCCCATGGGATTCTTGGATAAAAAAAGAAGGTCCCATGTTTGAAGAGAAGGGTGCCGTGTTGAAGAATGACTTGGAAGTTTTCCAAGGCAAGGGAAAAGGGGAAGGGACATGAGTAGCCTACATCCAAGGGAGGTTGCGGCTGAATGTTAAAACTTCTGAAAGTGGGATGAGGTTTGGGAAAACCGAGTGGGGCAAGAGGGGGGGCCCCAAGGGGGCCTGTTAATTTCAGACACATATTAGGTCGTAGATGTGTGCATGGATTTGAATTCGGGGGATGCCTAAAGGGAAAACGAATAACTGGGAACTCATAGGTTAAAAGTATCAGGAGGGGAAGATAGGATAGTGGAGGAAGGATCAGGATTGGCAAAGATTCTATAGTGGAAAGATACAGTCTGGAGAAGAAGGAGGGATAAGGGAACAAGGGAGAAGGGGGGGACGTTTTTTAACTGATGGTGCGGGGTGGGCTCCGATTTCTCCGGGGGGAGTCAAACGGGAAAGGGGTGGTGAAACGTTTTTGAAGGAAAAAAAGGTCAATGATGGAGGGAAGTTTTTGAGGGAAAACGGGTCCAACCCCCTGGGTAGAAAACAATTCGACTCATAACCAGGACTTCCTTCATATATAATAAAACTCACAAGAAGCCTTCATAGTTAAAAGAATGGGTTGGGCAAAAGTAACGCCTTTAAGGGAAGGGAAGGATGCTGAGCGATAAAAGGAGGGGAAAAACCATCTGGGTTCTGGTCCCCTTACGTGATTTGCACGGGGGGAAACAAAAACTCCCTCGGAGGGTGGGATCGGGGGAGTATAACCCCCGACGGGGGAAAACGTGACCACTAGTGTGACCTACCAGGGGGTCGTTCTCTGTCTGAAGTTCTTCGGCAAGCCCGTATGAAGAAGGGGTTAATGATGGTACAAGGGTGGGAAAAGGACTGGTAAACATCGAGCCCAAGGAGACAAGTAAGGAAAAGATATTCCCTAAGGTCAAAGGGAGGGTGGAAGGGACTACAACAAGTGGGAAGGGAAGACTGCTTTAAGGAGCCAAAAAGAGGATGCGGAAATAAGGAAACATAACAGACTTCTACAGTCAAGAAAAGAGAGTGGGGGAAGGGTGAGCAAAGGGGATTAGGGGGTAGAGGTAAGGCGCTAAAAATTGAAAGATGGGATTCTGTTAGTGGCAAAATAAAAAGGGGTTGTCATGCTTGCGCTACAAGATTCATGGTTGGGTGAAGGTGTTTTATCGATGGAAAGACGGTGGTTGGTGACATAGAGGTGGAAGAGAGAAGAGGATGGGGGGGCACCTCAGCTCATCTTGGGACTAGGGTAAATATATTTAGGGGAAATCTTTAGTTGGGAAAACAGCCATAAAAAATACTAGGAGTGTGTGAGTATGAAAACGAGAGGAGGAAAGGGGGGGAGTCATGGGGGAAGTTCTGAAAAAATACAATAAACTCAAAGATTTAATGTTTTGAAAAAGCGGAAAGATCAAAGGGGGGGTTCAGGGAGATAAACACAACAACTGAGGGGAGAGGATGAGGGGACCAGGGGGCCGGATTTATTGGGAAACATTAAAATTAAATGGACTTTATTTAGGTAGGGACAGGAGCCCCAAACGTTACAAATTAAGAACAAGAACAAATATGAAATGAGGAGGGTTGGGGGGCATGGCACACATGAATGGACACTATCAAACATAGAGAATATATGAAAAAGGATATGACTGAAGTGAAAGAAAAGGGTTGGGAGATTCCCATATTGGAAGAGAGTGGGAATTATAAGAGAAAAACCTTAGGAAGATAAAGGGTAAAAATCATAAGCTCATAGCACCACCCTTAATCTTGTTAGGGTACACCCATTTTGGGGTGGTGCTGTCAAAGGCCGACTGCTTAGGGAGCAAGGGGGATTGTCTCACATTCGAAATCATCACCCATTAAACAACTATCTGGGAGGAAGTACTGTCTTTGTAAGTTACTTAAGCCGCAGACTGTGCTGGAGAAGAAATAAGCCAGAGGCAAGCAAGGGGGGGATGAAGAAAAAAAGAAAGGGTGGGAGGAAGGGTCCAGGTAATTACTGATCGTATCTTTGATGTTTAAATGGTGAAACTCTTCTGGCCCATAGAGGCAAGAAATTAAAAAGAAGGAAAGGAAAATCAGTTTCACAGATACTTTGGGGGAGAAGGGGCAGGCGGGGCAAAAGGGAATAAAAAAAACAAAGTAGAGAACAATTGGAAAGGGAGAGAAGAACAACACAGGTTTTTCACCCAAAAGGGGATAAGATGAAAGTAGAGCTACTAAGTTGGGGCGCAAAAGGGGGGAAAATGTAATCGTTAATACAGTTTATCTCTATAGGAATTCAAGGAGTGAAGAGGAAAGGTTGGGAAAAGTGGGCAGATGGGGGGGGGGGAAAAGTTCAGAAAGAAGCAAGGGGTCAGCTGGGCATGAAACAAAACAATTTCAAGAGAAACCAGTAGTCAGCGGAAGAAAACGCCAAATCTAAAGACCTAGGGGGAAAAAAACGAAGGACTCTCGTGGGAAGCCGAAGAAGATCAACTGACTTGTGAACAATTCTAGAATCTTAAGAAGGGTTGAAGGGAACTATTTAGAGAACGACTGAATGAGGTAAGGAGTGGACTTAGGGTACCGGGAGTTGAGAGGAGCAAAGACGAAAATTATTAGGAACAGAGAAGGCACCAGGAAAAGAGAGGAGGTCAAAGGCAAAGGCAAACTGCTTTTAAGTGGCCACAGTTACCCCAACCCACAAAAATAGAATGGCATAAGAAGCAATAACGACATAATGGGGATAAAAAAGATATTGAAAGGACACAGGGCTATAGTGAAGGCAAGGGGGGGAGGGGAAATAGGGAGGAGAGGAGTTAGGAAACAACATGGGGGGAAAGTCCCAGGAAAAAAATGGGAACAAGCAGTTAACTACATAGGATACCATGAAAGGTGTCCTGAACCAAAAGGGAAATATGTTTCAAAAAATGGCAGTCAAAAGGAGGGAAGAACAGGAGGAAAAAAAAAAGACAAATAAGAAAATGAGAAAAAAACCTGCCATAATGGAAGGAGGTGAAAGTTTGAGGGGAATATCATGCAGTAGGAGGAGGGTAAAAAAAAAGGAGAAATGGAGCTACGGTCGGACAATAGTGTGAAAAAGACGAAAATGAAAATAAATATTGACGTCTACATAGAAAAGTGTTAATAGAGAGGAACGAGGACCTCGGTAATAAAAAAAGGGGGGGGGTCAGAGGGTTTGGGGGGGGAGAGGGACATTGGGTTAAGAAGTAAAAGAGATGGGGGGGAAACAGGGGGGGAATGGACAATATAAAAGAAAGTGTAATGTATCAAGGACACGGATTTAAGAAGAGAAGAGGTGTGAAGGAAAATCTCTAGACAACGAAGAGCGAAAAGGGGAAGGGAAGACTTAAAAGACATCTTTTTTCTCTTCCTTTAACCTCCTCGAGAAGTCACTCTCTTGGAATGGAAAGAACAAAAGAGTTCCCTGGTCCAGGAAAGACATGGTTAAGAGCAATGGGAAGTTATTTGGCCCAAACAAGGGAAAAGAGTTTCAAAGAAAGTGGATAGAACGATTCAGTTACGTTCCCGACTCTATAACACTGCTCGGTGACTTCATGGGGGAAATGGAGGGGTAGGGGCAGCACAATGGTCCAGGAATGACTCTAAAAAGCGGGAGGGTCCAACCTCCTCTACTTATTCAATCTTAAAAGGGAAAGATAGGGGAAAAACTTCCAGGGAAGAGGGTGGTGGATAGGGAGGTGTGTGGTGGGGAGGGGTGAGTTAGCGCATTTCAGTAAAGAAGAATAGAGTTTGTTTTGGAGAAAATGTCCCTCGGGGTCAGAAATGTGGGGTCTCAAAAAAAGAAGGGACATTGGATGAAAATCCTAAGGGGGAACATCTCGGGGAATGCCTTTTATTCAGGGGCAGTGTGACCTAATGAAAAAAAGAGAATTTGAGTGGAGGACATCCCAGGGATAAGCCGGATTGGTGACTGAATGGAAAAGGGCCAGATAATTCATATGGGGGTGGGGGGGGGTCAGGGGAAAAGGAGAACGAGTTCCTGTGCCAGACTAAATCCGCTCCCAAACAAACCCCCCAAAAAACTGAAACAAAAAAAAAAAAAGGACTAACTTAGAGTCTGGAGAGGTTTTGTCAGAGAGGGACTAATGTGGGGGACTGTCTGCTCCTTACGGCCAATCCATTCTGCAGCAAGACCACTCCTTTAGTCTAGTTGATAGAGTATGAGGATATGAAGGAAAGAAGGGAGGGGGGTGGGGGTCCTGTGAGCACTGGGGGAGGGGAGATATATGAGAAGAAAAAGGGAGTTAGTGGTTTAATTCCGAGTGGTCTCGGATCTAAAAAAAAAAATGATCTTGAATGTTTGGGAAGTAAGACCCAATGGGTGAGGAGGTCATTGGGTCACTTTGACCAGTATGAAGGAAAACAGGAGACTAGAACTGAAAATTCTTCCAAGAATGACGAGACTACCAAAAAAGTAATAGTTTCCATCAAATGGCGTAGGGGGCAAATAGAGTAGGTCAGGAGGAAGTCCGATCCTAGGGAATGCAAAGGGGGTCAAAAAAAAAGAGGATTTGACAATGGGGGGAGATCCTCGGCGTGGGGACATCATAGGACCTTCGAAAGGGGTTCACCCTGAAGTTATTGAAATAAAAAAGGAGAAAATAACTGTCTCAGTGAGCGTCAATTCAAATTTCCTATCTGATTGAGGGTTGAAATTACTGGTAAAATAATCAAAAGAGGGGTCGCGAAAGGAAGATGATTTAAAGGAGGGGGGGGAAGGTTGTAAGAAAAGAAACAACTTCAATGGAAGGGGGTCTTCGAGACACAGGGATTAATCAAAAACTTAAAGTACTTGCATAAAGCTCATGAAAGGTGGGGTGAATTTTTGGGCATGGGAAATGGAGGGAAAAAGGATTTAAAGCAGGGGGGAAGGCGTTAGGGCAGCAACACATCTGGGGGAAAGGTCTCTAGGGGGGGGAACTTGGGATTGTTATCGGATAAAACAGAGTGTGTTAAAATCAACAATGGCAAAAAAGCCAGGGGGGTTTAAAGACTCAGAGATAGAAAGGGACCGGTCAATGTTTGATAGTGCTAAGGAAGGCACGTCACCAGACTAGAGGGAGGTTCGAAATTCCAAGCAAGAGGGGGGTCCACGTGTTGGAGGGGGAGGAAGAGAAAGAAAAATAGAGGGGGGGGAAAGTTTTCACAGGCCAAGCACAGAAAAAAGATATCTCAACAAAAAAAGCTGAGAAAAGTATAATGAGTAGGACCATGTGGCAGGTTTTAGAAGTAAGGGGGGGGGGGAGTTGAAGTTATGGAAGGCTTTCTGACCCAAACGTTACTGAGATTGACCGTTGGAGGAGCAAAAGGAGTTGTGACGGGAAAAAGTCCCTAAGAAATGAGAAAATATATTTAATAGTATCTGATGGGAGGGTTACACAAAATGGTTCTCTTAGAAAAAATTGATTTGCCCTCAGAGAAAAAAAAAAGATTAATGTTCCTGAGAGCACGCAAGAGAGAGAAACCAACCCATGTAAAGGAAACAAATTGGGAGGGGGTGGGCTTCCAGAGAACACAACTTGGACCGAGGACCCTTTGGCAACGGGAAGATCCGAGTAACAATACCCCCAGCCTATTTTCTGCATTAGCTTAGGGGAGTATTAATTTAGTTTGGTGTTTCATTAAAGAAGTTTAATGGGAATGGGAAGAATCAGTATGGAAGAAAGGGGTATGAGGAACCAAGAAAACCATTGGGGGGGGGAGGGGGAATTAGAGTCCATTCTTGGGGTAGTGGGCTTACAGTAATGGAACCTCTCTGCGCATCAGAGGGAATAACCGTAAAAAGAAAAGGACCTGAAGAAAAAAAACAGGTTTATTTCACAGATGGGCGAGGGGGGGACAACAGAAGGGGGGTTCTACTGCCGAGCCTGGAACACGCTCGGAAGTCCTCAGGATAGGGAAAGAAAAACAAAGGAGGTGTAGAAAACCAAGAATAGAGGGAGGGGAGCAAAGGAAAAGGAAAAGAAGTTTGTGCCGAAAACTGAGATAGGTAGAGGAGATAAAATTCCTATCCTCAGTTTATGGGAAGGCAGGGTCAATAGTGAAGGAGAGGACACAATTGTCAGATAGGGGGGGGGGTACAAGGGAGACTAGAGATGAAGCCATCGTAAGGGAGAAGGATCCAATAATATTTCATTCACAAGGGGGCGCAATTCTTAGGACGCCCAAAAAAACAAAAAAGAAATAAAAAAAACGACAGAAAAGGGAGACGAGACTTGGGGTAAAGAAAAAAAAGGAAGTCGAAAGAGGAGGGGAAGAAAAAACATTGGTGAAGCCAAACTAGTTAAATCTATCTAAAAAAGGAATCGTGGGGAGGGGGACGAAACTGGCAGATAGAGAAAACAGAATCACACATTATTGTACTAATGGCAACAAAATCATACAGACGCCAGAAGGAGAAACTGTCACAGGCAACAGGACTCCATTTCCAACTCGGGTGAAAAACACGAAAATAAGAGGAATCAGTCCAGAAAACATCAAGCCAAGAAACTGGGGAAAAGGGGGGAGATGTAGAAAATGCAGAAGAGAGAGCTGGGTCATCTGCGAATTGGGGACGAAAAGGGCAAGGGGTATAAATTATTTATGAATAGAAATGAGTTTTGCTAAGCTCCCGGATACTCCAAATGAGGGGGGGACTCAGAGGAACACAGGGGAAGTCCGTCAAAAAGGTATGGCGGGGGAGCTCTTATTTAAAGAAACCATTTCAAATTGCAATTAGTCAAAAATCACAAAAAGTCTCAACGAAAACACAAAGGGAAAAAAAACTTAGGGGAAAAAAAGAATTGAAAGAGAGTTATGGGGGAGTGGAAAGAGGTCATATGGGAGGTGGGTGACAGTGAGACTACAAGGGGAAACCGGGCTTTGTTTCGCAGAAAAGACTTACAGAATGCCCTGAAGTCTACAATATCTACAGAGTTGGAAACAGTACCATGGGGATATCACGAAGGATGTGTTCAAGGTGGGGGGGGAATCTAACGTATCATTGGGGAAAAAAAGAAGAACATGTAGTCAACTGGAACCTGACAAGGGGGGAGAGTTGGAAAGAGGGGGGATGTGAAGGGAGGCGAAATGAATTAAAAAGAAGGGTTCAAAAAAGGCATCAAAAAAAAACTAAAGAGGCGGGATTTTAGAGAAAAACTCTGAGAAGAGGCTTTCTGTACTCCTTCAGCTAACAGACTTTTGACAGAAATTGAAGTTTCAAGGAAAATAAATTTAGGGAAACCTGTGTAACCAAGGAGATTTTTCCCACAGAAAAAAAACACGGTTAATCACCACTGATCAGTAAATACCGTAGCAGTCGTGAAGAAAATAGAGAGACTCTATGGAAAATAGGGTGTGGGGAAGTAGGTATTCTGGGGCTAAAATCAAGGTACTCCTGAAAAGTATCAAGTGCATGACCGAAAGCTCTAAAGGAAGATCAAGAAGAAAAATACAAATAATCTCTGTGGAGGAGACATAAGTGTTGGATGGGAGGGGGGGGGGATTGGGGGGAGAATTATGGTTGAATTAACTTGTAATATGAGCAAAAGTGTTTGGTTCAAAAATGGAAAGCCTGTGGCACCGCAAGGGTTAAAAAAATTGGGGGGTGGGCAAAGGGGGGAAGGGTTAGTCCAAAAATAGACTTCTCAGAGAAAGGATTTTAGTTGAGGAAGACATAATTCGAAGGAAGAGGGGGAACTATAGCAGGGGTACTTACATATCAAAGGAGCTACATTCCGTTGAGGGTGTGAGAGGGGGTATGGGAATAATGCAATCGGAGCCATGGGAACAGAAAGTTGCCCAAGGACCAAAGAAGGGGGGGCCTAAAAAGATTGAAAATCCTCCTGGATTTAGTTTTGTATCGAATGAGATGTCAGGGGGGCTTCTCCTGTATAGGAAATAACAATGGTCCCGAAGAAGACTTAAAATGACGGGGGGGATAGATGGGGAGGGAAGGGGAGGTTAGAAGGAAAAAGGAGGCCATTTCGTCAGGCTGTAAAGGGTTATATTCACCAAAGAGGGGATTCCATTGGAAGTTTTGAAAATGGAGAACCGGGGGGGGCTCCTGAAAGAATTGAGAAAAAAAAGGGGTGAAGCCTTTAATGTACTCAAACTTCCAGGGAAATTGGATCATGGGCGAGGCCCTAAAACAGAATATAAAGCTTCGACAAAGGAAAGAAGTTAAAAAAGTATATAAGAAAAGAAGAAAACGAAACTAAAGGGACTTCAAGAGGGCCGGAGGGGGGATGTGGAAAGAAGACCTGCGGTCAAAGGGGTTTGGATCGCGCTCCATAGTGGGGTAAAAAAAATCAAGTGTGGATGACTGGGAAAAGGGACGATCCGCAAGGAATGTTCCTCAAGAGAAGAACCTGAAGTAAAACATAGGGGAACGATAGTTTAATAACAAATGGTCTTCAGCTGTCTCAGTCAGTAGAGGCAGGGGAAAAGTGACATATCTAGGAGGATGGTGGGTTGGTCCTGTAAGTCAAAGGAAATGGGAAGGTTCAAGAAATGTAAACCCGGTCCATGGTTGGAGGTGAAAGACAATTTCTATCAATCTAAGAGGGGAGGGGGCCAGGAAACAGTAGGAGGATTATGAATCAACGAGTGAAGGAGTAGAAAAAAAGTGGTGGGGTTGAGCAAGGAAAAGTAATTGGGGGAGTAGAAATGAAGCAGTTGTGGTTCTGGGGGGCCGCAGGAGAATGAAAAAAGGGGGTCAGGGACTGAAAAAAGGTTTGGGGAATGGGTAGGGGTTGGGCGGAATAGGGGGGGTTTTATCACATCGAGAAATATGTCCAGAACACGAAAAAACGGTTTATATCTTACATAGGGAAATGGGGAGGGATGGGGAAAGAAAAGACTAGATTTACAAAAGGAGGAGGAAAACGTAAACAATGGGGTCAGAGGTCTTGGGCGAACGGAAATTATTTCGGGGGACCGAACGTAGGGGGGAAAGCCTATCGAGAAAAAAAAAAAAAAACTAGGAGAGAGAGCTTCATGAGAAACTCTTGCCTGATTATTTTAAAAAAATGAATTCTGGGGATTTGGGAGCCAATCCTCTGAAGCCCCCTAGAGGAAAAAAAGTTGGACAAAACAAGGAAGGAGAGTATTGGGAGGGCAAGGGGCAGTAGCAAAATTCAAATATCATGTAACATATTTATAGATGAGCTGAGGGTTACAACAGAAGTGTGAATTATGATTTGACCAGGGGGGTGCGAGGGGGGAGCAAAAAACAAACCCGAGAAGGAGAGGACGATCACAATCCCAGAGAAAAAACTTATGAAGTCAATGACCCCATGGAGAGTGGTTTGCTTATAACGAAGAACCACCTGCTGGAACGCCTTCCCTTTTCATTGAGGCTAAATTGGACCCCACAACTAGGACGAGGAAGAAGAATTAAAGGTGATAAGGGATTAGGGTCCGCTACTGGTAGAAAAAATACCATGGCACGAAGAAGTAGAGAGCATCAGGGGGGTAGGTTTAAGAAAAAAACCCCCATGGGGGAAAAATAATCTTTTCCGGAACATTCTTGTAGATTACTAAGGGAAAACAAGATCTGGGAAAATCATATAGGGAGGACAATTGAGGGAAACGCTGAAGAACACATTTGTCGAAACAAGATACTTTTTTGGTAACCAACTGTAGGGGAAGAGGCCTCGAGAATAAAAAAGCGAGGGAAAAAAACACCGGGGGAACAGAAGTTCCAGACAACAATGTGCAACCAGGGAGAGATGACTATACAGTCAAGAAGGAAATTTACCGTGAAACTCAGGGGCGGGGTCCTGGGAATTTTATATATATTGGAAGGAGCACGGTCGAAGATGAGGGTTTTCGAGGAAGTTGGAAGTTACACTCGAAAGAAAGAATTGTTTCAAGGGGGAGGGGAAAAAGGAAAAAGAAAGGAAGACAAGGGGGTATATCCGAGCCCCAAGCTAACGCCACAGAAATTAACAGGATCGGGGGATTCTAGAAAAGAAAAAGTAGAAGGAGTAAGGGGAAAACTTTGATAGGGGCAGGAGACCTTTCAATAAGGATATCAAATACAGTATTCGGAAGGATGGTGGAGTTTAGAAGGGTTAAAAGGTGCAGGAGCAGACTAGCAAGACGTTCTCATGTCGGGAAACCTCCTAAAGGAAGGGGAGGGGGGATAGTGAGGAGAAGGGGGAACAGGAAACGAGGAAAAACAAGCCTAAAAGAAATCATCAACATCAGAAAAAGACAGACACACAGGGGAGGGTGTGTCAACTCAAATAAATGCTATGAGGAAAATAATAACTGTGTAGTTATGTATACAAGGTGTAGGAATGAAAGGAAATTTTGTGGAGGAAAAATGAGGAGGGATACTACAAACCCATGTCGAACAAGAGGAGACACTGATGGGGAACCTGTAAGCCAAAACAGAGTTCTCTATTTTTTTCCAAAAAGTTAAGACATGAAGTAAGAAAAATAACACACCATCAGAAAATTAGAACAACTTATGGTTTACCAGAGGGAAAAGGATGGGGGAATAAGTTGGTTGAAAGGGAATAGATTGGGGTTAGTAGAGAAGTATTCGGAGTGGTTGCGTCAAAGGGAAATTGAACACAAACACACGACTAGAGTACAGAAGGGGTTTGGGCAGAGAGTTGAAGGAATGATTCCAGGGGAAAAGGCTGGGGAGTAATAAGCTGATAAGGGTAAATAACATATCGGGAGGAAACTGGGGGACAGGAGGAATTTTCGGGGGGATCAGAGAGAAAGGGAAAGTAAAAGAGAAAAAGATGGAGTAAATGACTCTCTCAACCCCAAAGATGAGGTAATAATCTAGATGGAAATGAAAATAATCCTCAGAGATTAAGGTCACAGGAGGATACAGAGTGTAAAATGGGAAAGTTTCAGGGACCTCGCAGAGATGTAACCATTTAAACATGAAGATTATAGAAAAAAAAATACCCCACAAATGTGACAGAAGGGAGTAAGAAATATATGACTCGGGAAGCGTCCAGATTAACCTTTCTGATACTTCAATGGGTTCCATGGTAATGGGAGGGCACCTTGAGCACAGAATGAAGAAGGGGAGATCCAAAGTAAAACCTCCTCTTTCAACAAAGATACTCATCCAAGGGAGACATAATCTCTGTTTCAAAGAGAATACTTGTTGGTAACCTGGGGGGATGGGGGGGTGAGATGTTTGTGATCGAGGAGACTTGAGGGGTCATTAACTAAAGGAATGAAAACTTTAAAATGGGGTGGGTGAAGGAAGAAGCTGACTCGGGTAGTGTAATACGGAGTTTCGCATGTGCAGGGTAGACGCGCACACAAAAGGAAAACCGAGGAGAAAATCACAAGAGGTTTAAAGATTCCTCTAGGGGAGGTATGACCTAATTGGAAAAAAGGCATTGAAGTGGAGCATAACTGATGGTGTAGGGGGTTTGCGGGGAAGATGGGATATGAAGGACAAAGGGGGGGTTTAGAAGGGGAAGGTTCTGAAATCAGTTCCTGTGGGACCAGCATGAGAATACTCCGAGAAGAGGTTTGTTACCCGAGTCTGGGGTGAAGGAGTCAGGATTAGACGAGTCGGGCTGGAAACTCATAGGGGAGAGAGTACAGGTTGGATATATTTAAAGGGGAAATGTAAGAAGGCTTTCAGGGGGGGTGTCCCACCTAATTATGACGGTAAGAAGCAGGGATTTTGATCATACAGAAAGAAGAGGAAAGGGGGAGGTTTTTAAGGAGGGGAGGATTTGGAAACAACGCAAAAAGGTTATAGTGATGGTGGGAAATGGGACCTTACAAAGGGAGTCTGAGGTTGGCTGAGACCAGTGTCCCAAAAAAGAAAGACCATAATGGGGGAGAAGGAAAGACTATGAAGAAGGAAAAGAATAGGGAAATAACGAGTACTTCAGAAGTCATAGTTCCAGAGGGTGGCACAATAGTAAAGGGACTTTTAACATAAGCGCCAAGGAAGGATAAAAGGGGGAGGTTCAAAAGGGAGTTGACCTTTTGACATCAAATGGGAATTTTGAGGCATTAGAAACCAAAATGTTCACACCTCATGTACAAGGAAATAAACAAAGAAGGAGAAAGACGACAAATGAGAAACACTGGTAGGTAAAAGGACCTATCAAAGGTTGATCTGTAATCCACAAAGGCACGAGGCAGGGAATTAAAGGAAGGGAAGGTCGGTTTCTAGCGACAGACAGTTTCGGGGGTGGAAATAGTCGAAGGGGAAGGGAGGAATCAAAAACTCATGCAGTAAGAAGGAAGGACGAAGGGGTTTAGGAAGTAGGGGCGGGCAAAGGGCGACAGGATTGAAAAAAGGGTGTGCTCGGTGAGGAAAAACAATCCAAAAAAGAGTTGTGGTCGCTAAGGGGGAAGTATTGAGGGGGAAGGAAGGGACAGTAATCGGGGGGGGGTTAAGAAGACAGGTAATAGAAAAGGGGGTTTCCCTCAAGATAGCTTTGTCGAGATTAATGGTTTATAAAAGCAGGGGGGAAAAGGCAAGAAGTGAGGGGTAGAAATGACAGGGAAAATCTGGGGATAACTTTGGTCTTTCTTGGGGGACCAGAAAATAAAAAATGGGTTGGTTTTGCAGAAATCAAGAAGCAGAAAGACAAAAAACACCTAATCAAGAAAAACACCAGAGAATATTGGTGACAAGGATTGAGTGAGGAAAACAGGAATTTATATTTGGCTGGTATTCTGTGAAAATCACCAGACCAAAAAGGACTTGGACATAATAGTCAGGGGGAAGGGGAACCTAATGGGAAAGGAAGCACGAAATTCTAAATATATGTGTACAGAAACAGAATTATGAGAGGAGGGGAAAACAGTTTTTTTTCTCTTATAGGCATGACGGGGAGAATGGAGATCAAAGAAGAGCTGTTCTTAGGGAAAGAACCATCAGACGACAATAGAGGATTCGCTGAAAAAATTTTTGGGGTGGTGCTGAACTTTACAGAACGGGGGACCTTGTAAAGAGGAGGTCAAAAAACCACTCTCTGGGGAATAGAAGTCCCTTGGGGGGGGGGATCTAAGCAAGGCGCCTTACATGAAAGCAGAAATCGAGATGCAGTTCTGTGAATGCACGCAAAACCCAAAGGAAATTTTGTAGAAGAAGGGAAGAGTGGAGAGTTTTAGATTAGTTGATATGGCAACACCTCTTCGAAACAAATTTGTGGAACCATTGACGAAGAACATGACCAGAGAGACATGGGGGGGTCCCTTATTTAAGGGCAGTTTGTGCCAAACACTTAACGAGGGGGGGTCAAAAATCCGAAAGGTGGGGGTTATCAGAAAGAGGTCAGGAGTCGAAGCTTCTTGCTCAGGTGTTGCAGAAGACAGCAAGGGTCTTAGATATGAAACGGGAGAAATTGGGCAGGGAATTCCAAAAGAGGAAAACTACTGTGCAGTAAGTGAGGGGGAAATTGCAGTACATGAAAAAGTGGAAAAGCGGTTTTCAGGCAAGCACAAGTCAACATGGGGAGGACACCGCGGCTCCCAAAGGAACAGACCCCAAAAACGTTAAAAACTCCAAGCCCACTTGAATATTAATCGAGAATCACAGACAGGTGAACACATTGGGTTGAAGGAACTTCCCGCCGAAGAAAGTGAATAGAAGAGACCAGGAGGTGTGAAGGGGGTGCAGGGGGGAAGACAGAATCAAATGGAGGACAGGTCTCGAGATGCAAAAATAGAAGAGAATATGAAGAAAGATGCAGGGGGGGCACGATATACCAAGGAAAGAAAAATTGAAAAAAAAAAAAGAACGACAAACTCAAGAAAGATGTAGATCAAGGTGGAGAGTCGCTCAATCAACTGGGGAAGTAGGGGCAAATGGGTGACGGGGCAAGAATTTAAGAGGGAAAAAATTGTTTGTTTAATCCCGAGTCGGACAGCCCATGGGATCAAAGCATATTAACTACAGTGACAAGCCATGAAGGGGGTGGGTGGTGGGGGGGGGGGGGGGGCCAGGGGAAACAGAAAAACACGACATCTAAAAATAAAAAAAAAAATGATCAACATATTGTTTTTCGAGAAAGTTGAAAGGGGGACTTGATAAGATGAAATTGGGGAGCGAGGTCCATTGACCGATTGGGTTGCTAAAAAACATACACCCGGAGTTCGAAGAAAAAAAGGTGGGGAGGAGCTGGGGGAGCTAGGGGTTTAGGAAACCATGCTGTGTCGGGAAAATTATGAGTTAGGACCGAAAAATAATAAAAACGGAAATGGAAAAAGAGGTCCGAAGGGGAAGAGGAGGAGGCAAAGATTAAAAAGTCAAGGTGTATCTAGGAAGGGCTCCTGACCCTACGAAGAGCTCCTCGTGAAAGGTTCTTCCTAGGGGAAGATACACGTATGTGACATCTTGGAAAGGCACAACTGTTTAAGTTTTTGATGTAAGATTGTGAAATGAAAGAAGGAGGGTGACCAAAAAGAAAAAAGTTAAACACGCATGGGGGAAGGTAAAGAATAAGAAAAGCGAAGTGAAAAAAGGGAAAGAAACTCTGTCTAGATTGGACTGGGGGTAAAACCAGATGGAGTTTACGGGCAACAAGCAATGTTCCATTAAAGAAAGAAAACTATAAAAAACAATAACTAGAAAAACTCCTCAATCCAACTAGAGTTGACAAAAAAGGAGGGAGAGGGTTTGAAATGTTTTGTGTATGTTTATAAATGTAGCGCCTTTGCATGAAGGATAATCGATGTAAAGGGGTTACTTCATCTCGTTTCAAATGACGGGGGATTCAGGTTTTATCGAGAATGTGACTTTTAAATGAAACAAAAGAAGTTCCCGGAAAGTCATCACCAAGAAAAGGGAGTTGAGGGGGAGAAGGTCTAAGAATTTTCCACATCGGGGGGAGTGGAGGACATCTCAAAAGGAGAAAGATCTTCTTTTGGAAAGATGGTTGTGCTGATGGTCTGTTCGGGGAGGTACTAAAACAGCATGTGGCTTAAGCCATTGGGGGAGTGAAAAAAAGGAAAAGACCTAAAGGAGGAGGGGGATTGGGGAGAGGGGAGGAGAGAGGTTGATCTGGGAACATATTAATGCCAAGCCAATTTAGGGCCAACCAAAATTTAAAGGAAAAGGGGTGATAAAATGATGGCTTTCCATATTCTATCGGTGGTGTCAACATAAGTCAAAACCTCGGCTTTGGGAGTGGTAGAAGCAAGACCCATCAAGAGTGTAAAGGGGTTCCTGAGCGGTGGGAAAACTCCAGGGGCCCTCAAACTTGGGAAGGTTTTGGCTCAAGCCCTGGATATGTCGGCATTTAGAGGTATGTCAAGAAAGGGAGGAAGCAAAAGATAAGGAATCATTACTAAGAAAGGAGGAATATAGAATGAGAAGAAGAAGGTTCATCTCCGGAAAAGTCCTCAGGAGTGGCACAAAATAATAGAAGGTACCGGAAAAGAGATATAAATCGAGGAAAAACAAAAAGAGTTGGGGGGGGAGAAAAATTGATTTAAAAAAAAATTAAGGCACAGGCTCGTCTAGAAAATGGTTCCGCCCATAGTAACGGGGGAGGTGTTGATGGCAAAAGTCACAGGTCCTAAAAGGGGAAAAAGTGTATCAGGGGAAAAAGTGGGGGAAATACGTAAATCAACAGGACAGTAGGGTGACACCAAAGGGTTCAGGGGGGCAGCTAAGCGATATGCTGTGCCTAGGCGAAGACACCTTATGAAAAAGAAATTTCCGATTAGAGAGTGGTGGTAAGGCAAAGTTAGGACAGGAATTCGCAAGAAGGAAAGGGTTCTGATGGAAACCTCCACATAGAAAGTTCATGCTGGAAAGACAAATTCGTTTGGGAGATTAGATTGAAAGAATGATCAGGAAAAGGGGGGGTTGGTTGAGCAATCTAACAAACTATGACAAGGGTGGCAAAAATTAGTACTATGTTACGTCGAGGGGTTTATCGGTGAAGGGCACAGCACATACACAATTATTGAGGGGGGGTAGAATGGAAAAGGAGAGGAAAGCTTTGAGGTCTTTCCTTAAAAGAAGAATAAAAATTTAATGTTGGTGGACCTAACATCCATCATAAAGGGTCCACCTGAAGCATAGATACAAAGACGAAAAGGATGAGGATGATCAATTAGTGACCATGAATGAGGTAACAGGACGATTGAAGGGGGGAAGGGGTATGAGAGGAAAGAGCAAAGAAAGCTCTCATATTGACCGTAAAATTACACATCAAGTATAGGGGGAAGTTCCTTTGCACACTTCAGTAGAAACAACCTTCTAAAAAGATCTTAAGCTGACAAGGGGGGTTCTCTTACAAAGGTAAGGGGACCAACCACAAGGATTAAGGATCATATCCAGGTCATCACCAACCCTGTCGTGGGAAAAAGAAAAGAAGTGGGATAGGGGGCACTCAAAAAGGAGGGAGGAAGGCGGAGGGGGAGAACTAAATGAAAACACCCATTTCAAAAAAACAAATCTCTTGTTGAGCTAGAGTACCTGATTAGTGAGTCTGGGGAAGTACTCCGCATGGTTCTCAACCTACAGGGAAAAAGGGCGAAAGCACGGGCAGACAACAAAACAGGGTAGGAAGTTCGTCGGGTGAGTTGAGGGAGTCATAAAAGGGGAAAAGAAAAATAGAAGGAAAGTTAAATAGGGGACGAACGGGGGGATGATGATGGTCACACAGAGGTTTACATGGGAACCAGGTGCGACTGCAGTATCCAACATTCCCCTTCTTCTAAGAACAGAGGTGGAAAAAGAAATTTCAGAAAAAAAAAAGGGGGGGGGGGGGTTTCAGGCTAAGGAATGTCGAAAAATGGAAGGACGAACGGGGACCTCAGCCTTTGAACTAAGTTAAGAGGAAGCTTTGTAAAGGGGGGAGGGTCATGTGGAGATCCAAGAGGGGGCATTGTCAGTATTCAGGGAAAGTGAAGGCCTAAGAAATGGGCAAATGTTACTGAGCTGCAAGGAAAGGGGTTCAAGGGACAAAGATAAAAAAAAAAGAAAAATTAAAACTAAGGACGGAAGGACTTTAGAGGTCACCAAGCCGAGCTTCAACACGGACTTCTTGGCAAAAAAAGAGGGGGGAATTTGAAAAAAAATAAAGGGCCATCGGAACTTAATCCGAGTGGGGGTATAGTAGATAATTGATTGGAGGAAAGCATACAGAATCAATGAATGGACGATGCACAAAGGAAGCATAGAGAAAGGATGATATAAACAGAAATCGTGTGCAGCCAAAAGGGGAAAAAATGTCCTCAGATGAACATCGCCACATAGCCGCAAAAAAAAAAGGGATTTGGAGTTCCTCGCAGAAAGGCCTTGTGGGAATTCAAGGGGTATTCTTCAAAGAGGAGCTGCGTGGAAAGGATTTTTTAAATATGAAGTCGCAGGAATTCAAGGGGAAGGATTAGGGAAGAAGCCAAACCCAAAGAGGGGGTATGGGGTTTCACATTGACATCAATGCTCTACACACTTCTATCACAAATCTAGATAACACACAAAACACCTGATTTTTCAGTGATTCTGTTTGGGAAATATTCAGAAGGGTGACATTCACGGGGGAAAGTCGGAGGTAAATCTTGGGGAAAAGAACACAATGATGGGACACTATTGAGTGAGGGGAAAGGTGGGAGAGAGAAAGGGACACTTTTACGGAGGGAGTAGGTGACATTGTTCAGGTTTGGGGAAATCTAATCTTCGGGAACACAGGGGAAATAATCTGGAGTCCGAGTTAGAGGAAATGAGTCACGGGGAAGGGTGATTAGGAGAAGAATTAAGTATTGTCAGCATAATCTAAAAACGTCACAGGAAAAGGGAGGCTTTTTCTACCTAACTCTCGAAAAAATCAGAGACACAGAGAAAGGTCAGTCACTGGCCTGTTTCCCCATTGAAGATGTAGGGGTGTAAAGGGGAACCAATGATAAGATTAACATCACACCCAAGGTTCCGTGTGTAGGGAAGAATGGGAGAGTCACAGAAAAACCTCGAGTCGGAGGAGAGCATCGGCCAATTTTCATGTGGAAGTTCGTGGCGGACAAAGGAAATCATCCAAGCTCCCATTATAGTGAAGGTCAAGAGAGAAGTCATGAGAGGACGAAGAAAAGGTCAACTGGGGGGATGGCTGGGCTGAACAAATCCGTGGAGTGAATTTTTAGCTTGGGGGGAGCGGAGGGGGAAAAGCAAGGTGCACTGACGACTGCAAAAAATAGCTAACGAACTGTTAGCAAAGAAGGGGGGTCTCAATTAGTTTTGGATAGAGACATGGGAGACTTTTCAAGACGCAAAAAAAAGGAAGATAAGGCACCAAAAACAAGCATTTAGGGAAACAGAATTATGGAAGAAACATCTATATCATTTGAAGAGAAAAAAAAAGAATCTAGAAGGGGGGGGGAGGATGATTGGGAAGGGAAAAGAGCACCTGGGAAGCGGGGCCCAGGGTGACCATTGCCTGTTTGCCAAGACAGAGCGAGGATTATGGAGGAGAAAAGAGGGAAGGAGTGATGGAAATCCTCCTATACTCAGAAACAGGGATACCATTAGGCTCCCAGGAAGGGGTTGGGGGGAAACTTTCAAATTTCTATCAAAGCAGTCATTGGTTGTAACTAGGCACCATCCGGGTGGGAGGGTGAGAAGGAAGAATCAAGAATTGAGCAATCGGGGAGAAATCTTTTAAAAAAGAAGTGGAAAAGCGGGATGGAGGAAAGGGGTGGAGAGGGTTCGATATCACAAATAAAACTCAGGGAAGAAAGAAGGAATTTAGAAGGGAATGAAGTAGAAACAAAGGAGATCCTGGGGAAGGCTAGGAGGAAAGAATTTCAAGGGTAGAGAAAAAAATCTTGGAAAAAAAATACGGGTTTCTGGCAATGATTGGGAAAGTGTTGACGATAAATCAGTGGGAAGGAAGCGGAAAGCTCACCAGGGAGCCACGTATATGAAAAATGGGGTTCTTGGAAACTAATTCGAAAGGGAAAGGGAGTCACAGGGAAGAGGACTAGGTGTTAAAAAATTAATGGGGAAGAGTAAGAATGGCAGATTCAGAAAAGAAGGGGGACCTTGTGGAGGGTGCAAAATGTCCCGATGGAAAAAAAATCCGTTCGGAAAAAAGGAATATTACTGAAAGGAGGGAGGACGGCTCATGCCGAAAAGAGATTGGAATGGGGGGATGCATTGGGAAAGGAGTTAGTGAGCAACAGGGCTACGTGAGAGCATTGGTAATGATTAGGGTCATCAAGCCAGAGCGGGAACAGGGAAGGGTATGGGTGGAGTTACATTAGGTTGGGGGAAAAAGGAAATCTCAAAATCCCTAGGAAACACAAAGAACATTAGACTCAGATCAAAGAGAGGGAGCATAGGAATTTTAAGAGTTTTTCGAACGGGGAAAAGAGAAACGAATACGGTGTTATTCACAGTTTAACTAGAGCATTGTTGAAGTGGGCGGGGGGAAGGAGGGGTAAATTGGTGGGGGGTTTTGGAAGGCAGCCAGAGCACATGGAAGAAAG